>OMNT01002826.1_pt1 | contig 13329 bp, 10 predicted proteins | sample 1672551 | NCBI WGS metagenome assembly OMNT01 (sample SAMEA3136698, study PRJEB25190) | human gut metagenome
AGGTTTGTATTCGTTGTGATAAGTATGTGGTGCGATGTCCTGAATCATATTGTAGATATCCTTTTCTTTATTTTGTTATAAAATAATTTCATAAGATTCTGATAAGATTATTTGTGAGTGTAGTTATAAATTCTTTATGGTTTATCAGAAAAATATAAGAAGATAATGAGTGGCAAAATAATACAGATTCATTATCTGTTCATAGTATATTCTTGGAGTTTTGTAAAAGCAAGCAATAAATATTCATTCTGAAAAAAGACGATATGTCAGATAATTTAATAATAATACAAAGAAAATTCGTAGGTATACAAAAAAAAACAGATAGTTTATAATAGAAATTTGGAAGGGTTAAAATAATGTACGTGTAAACAAACAGGGAGGAAAAGGATTGAAGGTATTAATAGCAGATGATGAAATAAAGGTATGTCGGCTGATCCAGCACCTTGTAGATTGGGATGCCCTGGAAATGGATATTATTGGTTTCGCAAATGATGGGAAAACTGCTTATGAAAGTATTTGTGAAAAGAAACCGGATATTGTGATTACAGATATACGTATGCCGGTGTATGATGGACTTGAACTGATACGCAGGGCAAAAGAAGTGAATCCGGAGATTAATTTCATAGTAATCAGCGGTTACAGTCAGTTTGAATATGCACAGCAGGCAATCAAGTATGGGGTAAAAGACTACCTGCTGAAACCATTAAAAAAGAGAGAACTGGAAAACTCATTAACTGAAATTAAAGAATCACATGAATCTCTGATTAAGAGTACCAGAATCAGAAACGAAATGGAATCTATCATTGAAGCATCCAGAGAACATATACGAGAGAATTTTCTTATGAAAACGCTCCAAAACTCAGCAACTAATCCGCTAAAAGCAGATATGAGTCTGGAACAGTTGAATGAACAGTATGGTTGTAAATTTCATAAAGGATTTTTTACAGCAGTCAGAGTCAGGCCATTTTTCTCAAAAAATTCGGACAAATCTGCCGGTGACAGTGAAGAATTTGTAATGAACAAAATTCATCAGATGGTAAAAGAAAAATTGGAGATATACTGCGAAACTTATATGTCTACAGTATATCAGGATGAAATCGTATGCATTTTAAATACAGTGGATAAAGAGATTGAACCAGTCAGAAAAAAGCTAAAACATTTGATAGTTAATGTATCTAATTTGAAAACTGTATTTCCTGATATCAGAATAAGGATCGGACAGGGAAATACACATAGTTCTTATATGGGAATCACGGATAGTTTCCGAGAGGCAGAACTGGCGATTATGAATCGAATGGGCGAAAATGAAGATACATATATCTGCTACAGTGAAGACAGTAAAAGTGGAAAAACTAAAGAAGAAATTTTTGACAGTGGTCTGCGAAATGAAATTCTGACCTATCAGGAAAGAATGGATATTGAAGGAACCCTCCGCCTTGTTGACAAGGTTGGAGAGAAATTGAAGCCATTTAAGTATGACGGAAAACTGGTTTATGAAGTTTTTGGTGAATTAGTTGAAACATTGCGGTTTGGTATGAAATATTCTCGTGAAGGCAGAAATCTTTTTCTGATTGAAGATTATAAAAAACAGTACAGAAGGATATGGGATTATGATGAACTCTTTCAGTGGATCAAATCGGATCTGTCCCGGGTGCATCAGGTTTATATGAAGAATATTCAGGATGAAAAAATCTTTGAATATAATTACAAAAAGTATACGTTCTTTAAACCGGGTGAAGAAGAAGAATTTATGGAGCATTTTAATTCTTCAAATAGTATGGTTGCAAAAGAATTTTTAGGGAGAGAAGATGGCAGACTTTTCTATGATGATATAAAGGATTATCCAGAATATCAGGTAGATACCTATCAGTTGCTTTGTGATGTAATACTTGTATACGGTAGAATGGTGAATCTTCTTAATGAAAAGTGTGAGGCACAACTTGCAGAACTTAATGCGTTAAAGCCGAAGGTTAAAGAAGAAAAAGCACAACGAATAGAAAAAGATAAAGAGTTAAAAGCAATGATTCGGGAGCTGGAACAGACTTCTCTCTGGTTCCGTCTTCGCAGAAAATGGAGACATATTACTGGAAAAGATGCGCAGTAGAAGGATATCATGTATTGTATGATGCGTATCCTGTAACAAGAATGTATCGACATTCTTGAATATTAAAAAATGCAAAAAGACCAAGGGTATAGTTTAAATGGTGTAAATCCATACCCTTGGTCTTTTATATTGCCTGGTAAAAGTGGATTCAAAAATATTTCATATATTTCCTATTGAAATAATATGAAATATGCGGTAATATAAAGAAAATCAAAAAGATACGTGTAAGTCAAATGATATTTAGCAGATTTTTACATTGCAGTTTTTTGAATATCCCTATATAATGAAAGGCAATATGATAATATGAGTGTAACAGCAGTACAGATATCAGAAAGAAGACAAAAAGTAAAAACAACAGTAAGTGATGAGAGTATAAAGATGAGAAAGTTTATTTCCATGACTATGACTATGTTAAAAATCGGTTTCATTGGTTTTGGTGGGGGAAGCGCACTGATTCCAGTAATTGAAGATGAGGTCGTAGAGAAGGATAAGATTGTATCAGAAGAAGAATTTAATGATGATGTAATGATTGCCAGTATAACTCCAGGAGCACTTCCTGTAGAGGTTGCTACAGGAATCGGAAGACAGGCTTCAGGATTAAAGGGAATGGCAGCAGCAGCGACAGCGATGGCATTACCGGGTGCTTTACTGACAGTATTATTACAGGCAGTTATTTCCAGTGCAGGAAGTGTGGTGAAGTCACAGATTAATTATCTTTCTATCGGAATCTCTGCGTTTATTATTTTAACTTTACTGGCTTATTCATTAGGAACAGTATGCCAGGCAGTGAATAAGAGAGAAGGACAATTGTATGGTCTGATTATTCTTGGAGTGTTTTTACTTTCAGGAGAGAAAAGCATTTATCAGTTATTCGGGCTTGATATTAAACCGATATTTGCACTGTCAACGATTCAGGTATTAGGAGCGGCATTCTTTGTAATCTTATTTACAAAAGGACATGTACGTTGCTTAAGAAGATCTATACCAGCAGCAATAATTACGGTATGCTATCTGCTTTGTGCCGGCAATGCACATATTATACCAGTTTCCGCGAAACCATTTATTCTCGCAGTTATGGCGGTATTATCAATTCTTGGCCTGGTACAGTCTATCGTAGAAAGTCCGCATAAGAAAGCATTTCCAGCAAAAAGACTTGCAACATCTGCAGGATTTTGGCTCTTATTCGTAGTAATACTTTCTATTCCGGCAATGTTCCTCACAGCAAAGACGTTAAAGTTTATCGGAATGGGCTGGTTATCCTCTATTATGTCTTTTGGCGGCGGAGATGCGTATCTTTCTGTAGCACAGGGATTGTTCGTGGAAGGTGGAGTTATCAATAATGCAGATTTTTACGGTAATGTAGTAGCTGTAGCTAACGCACTTCCAGGTTCTATTTTATGTAAAATACTTACCGGAATTGCTTATGATGTAGGATATAACTTAAACGGTTCTGTAATAGAAGGATTTCTTGTAGCACTTTCCGGATTTGCCTGCAGCGTGGCAGCATCAGGAGCTATCTTTGAATTAGTATTCTGTGTCTATGAGAAATACGAGAGCCTTCAGATATTTTCCGTAGTAAAACATTTTATCCGCCCGATTATTTCCGGACTGCTCCTTACCGTAGCAGTATCTCTGTATACATCAGGAATCCGCGGTCAGGTACAGACAGGAAGTGGACATCCGGCACTTGTGATTACTCTTATTGTAATTGCGGTGAATCTTGTTTTAATGTGGCTGCAGAGAAGAGGAAAGAATATACATTTGATTTGGAAAATCGTTATTTCCGCAGGAATCTCCTTTGCGGGATGTAATTTATTCCTTTAAAATTTTGGTTAAGATTACAGATGCCGCTGTAGGAGATGAGCAATAGATTTTCAATATACATTATTATGTATATGAATTCTGTTTTTTCTAGCAGCAAAAGCACAGCCCACAGTAAATAAAAGAAACTATATTTGTGACCTCGGAGCAAGGTTTGGATACGAGCGTGTAGAAGCGAGTATTCAAACCGCCGCGACTAAAGTCATAAATATAGTTTCTTTTATTTACTGTGGGCGTCTATCTTGCCTGCGGCAAATCAGAATTCATATTCATTTGGATTAGAGTATATAGCATCTCTGTCCAATTCTTTTAGGATTGCAGCCCGTCGATTGCCGACTAACAAGGTTTTATTATATTTGAAGTACCGTTCGCATCCATTTTCCGTAATAAACTGTGATGCCTCCGGATCCATTGTAAGTTCCGTGACAAATACAACCATTTCCTGGCCTTCATCGAAGGCTTCTTCCATGAAAGTGAAAGCATTTTCCAGCGCGGAGGATGCTTTTTTTATTGTATCTATGCGGGTTTGGCATTGTTTATCAAATCCAGATTTGGCGGTGAGGAAGGCTTCTTTTGGTGGAAGGCTGGAGTCTGGTGTCCAGGCAGTAAGGAGTTCCAATAATTTTAATTGGAAGTTTTTCTGTTCTGGAGAAGTGAGACCTGCTTTATTTTCCTGTTCATATTCTGCTGCTTTTTTCTGTAGAAGGACGCGGTAGAGTCCATTTTCAGTTGGGATACTGGATTTAGAATCAGGTGTACCACAATCTAAATGAGCCGTATTAGAAGTAGCAGCTATATTGCCATTTGAGTGATTCACTTTTGATACAGTGTCAGATATATCCGAGCCTGGAGCTGCAGAATCTGAATCGGAAGAATTTTGAATCTGTTTTTTCAATTCAATCTGATAAGCTTTTAAGAAGGCATAGGCTTCTGTTGTCAGATTATCGGCAGTTAGAGCATCGGAGATATAGTTATGCAGTCCGCTGATGAGGAGTTCGACACAGCTTAAATGTTCGTCAAAAGAAGCGCGGAACAGTTTGGAATAGATGTCGGCTCCGGCCTGTCCTGTGAGGATGCGGCTGATATCGTAGTCGTCTCTGTATTTTTGGTAGAGATCATAGTAGGCGGCAACGTCTTTTGCAATGTCCGCGTGCTGAATGAACTGGTGGATGATGTCTTCGTCTACTTTGATAGAAAGCTCTTCGTAAGTGTAGATAAGGCTGCTTAAATCTTCCCATCCTCTGGCGGTTACGAACTGAATGCCATCCACATCATTTTCTGTACGGTAAAAGTTCTGCGGGCGGAGTTCTAAATAGCTTAAAATGAATGGGTGCAAATGTCTTGCTCTGGCGTAGCCTTTGAAAACGTCAAGGTCTGCTTCAATATCAATTTTGCGTACACGGTCTAAGGTTACGAAGTCAAAGTCGTGGACGCTTCGGTTGTATTCTGGTGGGTTGCCTGCGGCAACGATAATCCATCCTTCTGGGACAGCCTGATTTCCGAAAGTTTTGCACTGTAAAAATTGCAGCATTGTTGGAGCAAGTGTTTCAGAAACACAGTTAATTTCGTCGATAAAAAGAATACCTTCTTTTTTGCCGGACTCTTCCATGTACTGATAGATGCTGTAAATGATTTCACTCATTGTATATTCGGTGACGGAGTAAGATTTGCCATCAAATGTTTTTTCTTTAATAAATGGCAGTCCGACAGCACTTTGTCTGGTGTGGTGAGTGATGGTATATGCCACAAGGCCGATGTTACATTCCTGTGCAATTTGCTGCATAATCTGTGTTTTGCCGATTCCGGGAGGCCCCATTAATAACATGGGACGCTGGCGGATAGAGGGAATACTGTACTGTCCGTAATCATTTTTCTTCAGATAAGCCCGAACGGTATTTTTAATATCTTCTTTTGCTTTTTTTATATTCATAAGATTGAATCCTTTCGTTGTTGATAGATTTATAGAATACCAAATATAATAACAGGTAATTTTTGGTCATATTCATAAAGTTGAATAAATATTTAAAGATCTTCCTCATGCAATATCAATTTCATCGCCCATGCTGGCACATCAGGATGTTCTTCTTCTCCTAAGAACAAAAAGGCAGTTTCATAAGGTGGCCTTTTTGCGGGATAAATGCCTTTTCCATCTGTAAAGTACAGAACACCCTTCAAATTTTGAAATTCTCCATCTTCAAGTAATTTATTAATGTAAGAAAAGGCAGGACGGAAATCGGTACCCCCGCCACCGATTAATTCAAAGTTATGGAGCAGTTTTGGAATGTCTCTCTGTTCCTTAATAATGGTATCTGAGTGTACCTGATTGTCACATTGAATAATTCGAATCTGGCTTTTATGGAAAAAGCTGTCCCGCTCCTGAATAATCTGAAATGTTTCTTCAAGGAATTTCTGGACAAGCGGGCCATTGGTCGAATAGCTTGTGTCAATGACAATGACAAACTCAGAAATCTTAGTTACTTCCCGGCTTTCTAATGGTTCAATCAGCGGCATATTTTTATAAAGCCGCAGACCATAAGAGTAATAATTTAAGTCAAATTCATCATAGTCACAGTGAAGTTCTTCCTTAAGTACGGTGAATTTTCGAAGGAAGTCTTTATAGGAACGGCGGCTTTTTCCCTCTTTGATCTGCGTTTTCATAGCATCAATGCCGGAGGCGGAATCATCGCCACGAAGATTTAATTCCTGTTCCATGCGGCGGCTGATTTTATCCCATGATTGTCCTGCCTTTGCGGCGGAAGGCGAAGTTGACGGTTTTTTTGGCCAGAAACGGTGATCATCGGTAAAAAACTCCATCATAAGTTGATTTAATCGGTCTGGATTGTCAGCGATATCGGGTAAAAGATACCTATAAATATTTGCGGCCGTGATGGGAATTTTATATTGACAAAAATCGTTATAAATATTTGTGCGTATTCCAGAGAGAGCACGCTTTACGCTTTTCTTCTCAAAAGAATCAATAATCCACTCTACAGCAATGTCGCAGGAAAGGTTCCACAAATCTGGATCGCGGCTTCCACGAATCCACAGATGCCGAAAAATACAGTGAAATACGCTGTGCAGTACAGCGCGATTTAAGAAAAGCGGGTTGGAGCGGAATACCCGAAGAATCTGTTCTGGCGGGAAAAAGAAGGAGATTCCGTCGGTTGCTGTCGAACGAAGAGAATCATTTGGTGTTAAGGTAAGTGCGGAAACGGCAACATCAAGATAACGAAAATCCACATATAGTTCATTTTGAATAAGTTCGAGAATTTTAATACACATTTCATTTTCCCATTCAGTTTGTGTCATTGTATCACCTCCTAAAAATCCAGGTCAAAATCAAATGTTTTTTTAGAAAAAGACTTATGTTTTGCTTCTATTAAAAAAGCATTTCCCTCTCCCCATTCTTTTTCTATGCACTGGTCGATGGCAGAAGCGAGAGCGGATGCATCGGGAGAAAAATGCTCGCAGATAAATTGAAGCATCGGAAAGTCCTGATCTTTTACGGCAAGGGTAAAAGCAGTGCCCATATATTTTTTTATGACATTTTCATATTTTTCTCTAAAAATGTCTTCCAGCCGAGAAGGCCAGCGAAGGCGGTTTAAAGCAATTTTACATAAAGACTCCGGCGATTCGACCGTAAGAGCATTTTCAAGGCAGGAATCATACTTTCTGTAATTGAGAATACCGTTTTCAAAGCTCTTTCTCATGCGGAAGCCTTCACCATGAATACTTCTGCTAAAAATATGAGCCGGGGAAATCTCGTCTAACCATTCATAATATTCAGGGAAGAACACAATACTTTCTGGTGATGAGGAGGAATTCGGACAGAAAGAAACGGTAATATTTTCTGCGATTCGCTCCAAAATAAGAGGTAAACCGGTTGCTTCAGAATCTTTTCCACGAATGATCAGATGCTCCAGCTGGGAATCATTCATAAATTCATCGCTTCCAATGCCGGAAATTGCAGTTCCTACAGAAAGTTTTTTTAATTTACGGCAGTTATAAAATGCGGCATTGTGAAGTGTTGTTGCACAGTCAGGAAGAGTGATTTCTTCAAGAAAGGTACCATCAAGCTCTGTTCCAAAAGCTGAAAAATCAAAATCTTTCTGGTTAAAAGCCTGTCCGCTTTCCAGTGTAGTTTCCTGATTTTCTATATCTATAAAAATAGTTTTGTAAATTTTCTCAGGAAATCTGGGGCGAGAACGGGAAAAACAGTAAGCTCCCATTTCACTGACTGTCCGTCCGTCAATCATATCTGGAACATTCAATATGGGACTGTTGCCAAAACAGCGAAGCAGCCGGCAGCCCGAATCGGCAGGTTCCCAGAGAATAGTCATAGTATCTGTAACAAAATGAGAAAAAGCATTATTCGTAAATGTTTTTTCGGCTGTACTATCGTATATTTTGGTAACAGATAGTTCAGTGCCTGATGTTTTGTTTTCAGATATTTCCTCAATTGATAAATTTGTATTTTTTGTAAAATCCATAGTCAAAATCCTATTGTAATAAATTTGTAGTTCTAGAGTGTTTGAAAAATCATTCCTGCATAAAGACGCATTGTGTGATTGTAGTCAGCCCGTTGTTTTACGCAAACGATATGAGAAAAGAAACAAGGCTGTACAGTTTACAATTCATTTTTTGTTTCCTTTAGCATCATATCACAAAAACAGGAAAAAAGAGTGAGAGATAACAAAAAATATGGTAAACTATCTGCAAATAAAGTTCTGAGAGATTTTATTTCTTGGAATAAAGAAGCCATAGACAATACATTTTCATAATTTTATTTTAATATTGTGAAAGATATGTATATCTAAAATCATAGAATTGACAGACAGGAGGACAACATGAAAACATTAGGATTTATTGGAATGGGAAACATGGCAGGAGCAATAGCAGCAGGAATATTACAAAAAGGTTTAATGAAAAAAGAAGAAGTATTTGCCTACGCACCGCATTATGAAAAGCTTGAGGCAAATGCAGAAAAAATTGGTTTTGTTCCATGCAAGGATTTAAAAGGATTAACAGCAAAAGCAGATACTTTAGTGATGGCTTGTAAACCATATCAGATAGAAGGAGTTCTTTCTGAGATTAAGGAAGAGTTAAAAGGAAAGGCATTAATTTCTATCGCGGCAGGCTGGAATTATGACAAGTATGAGGAATATCTTGATAAAAGTACAAGATTTCAGTTTATCATGCCAAATACACCGGCAATGGTAGGAGAGGGTGTTCTTTTATTTGAAGAGAAAAATTCACTTTTACCAGAAGAAAGAGAAGAAATTAAAAAGTTATTTGAAGCATTGGGAATTGTAATTGAGCTGCCAGTTCATTTGATGGGAATTGGTGGAGCACTTACAGGCTGTGGCCCTGCTTTTGTAGATTTGATAATTGAAGCGTTAGGAGACGCCGGGGTAAAATATGGAGTACCTAGAAAGCAGGCGTATGAAATGGTATCTCAGATGATAATTGGAAGTGCCAAATTGCAGCTTGAGACCGGCGAGCATCCAGGTGTGTTAAAGGATAATGTATGTTCACCGGCAGGAACAACAATCTGTGGTGTGGATGCATTAGAGCATGCAGGAATCAGGGCTGGATTTATTGATGCGATTGATGCAATTATGAATAAGTAGTATTTTACAAATAAAAAACCCCACGAAAAATTCCGTGGGGTTATATTTACTATATATAATCGGTTTTGAAATATTTAATCTAAATTATGTATGAAATCTTAAAGTCCCTTAATTCGGATGATATAAGAAACAGTTTTAGAATTTAAATATCCCTGAGTTTTCTTTCCGATATTGTTAAAGCGGCTTCCTGAGTGGTGACCATATGTGGCAGCTTTACCAGCGTCAAACCATAAGCGTTCACCAGAAGAATTCTTACCAGCGTAAATGTTTGTGTGTCCAAGTCCGGACCAGAGAACAACGTCACCCTTCTTTAAGTTTACGCGGGAAGCACGTTTGTTAACTCTGATAACCTGTACTTTTTTCTTTTTCCAGTGTCCGAAGTTTTTTCTGATAGAAGAACTTCCACGGCGGATGTAGAATGTCTGACCTGAACCTAATGCGCCGTATTTCTGTAAGCACCAGGAAACATATAATGCACAGTTAGAACGTCTGCTTCTTTTAACTGCAGAGTTGTAAGTTCTTGCTGTTCCGCCATTGCTGTAAACGAAATGTTTCTTTTCGATATTGTCAGCCATGGAACTGCAAATGCTCATCCAGCGAGCCATCTTAGCAGAATCTGCATTACTGGCATGAACCTGTGCAGGCTTAGCCATACAGAAGCTTAATATTAATAAAGTTGCGAATAAACTAGTAAATAATTTTGATTTTAAATATTTCAAACGATATCTCCTTTTTAATAAATTGCGTGTTTTTCGATTTGCACAAGACCTATATTAATATAATTATTAAGAAATGTCAAGATAAAGTTAACAATTTTGTAACACTTATAGCGAAATGATGTTAAAAACCTTAATAATTAAGACTAAGCTAGTAACAACATGGAAGTTTATGGTATGATAAAAACAGGAGGAAAAATGGCATGAAATACGGAAAATTTTTACCAGAAAATGGTACAATAGGATTTGTTGCACCATCATTTGGATGTAACATAGAACCTTATAGAAGTGCATTTGAGAACGCACAGAAAGTATGGACAAAAGAGGGGTATTCTTTGAGTCTTGGCCCTAATGTTTATGAAGGATGCGGCATAGGAATCAGTAATACGCCGGAAAAATGCGCCCAAGAGTTCAATGAGTGGTATGAAAAAGAAGATGTAGATGTTCTTATTTCCTGTGGTGGCGGAGAATTGATGTGCGAAATTCTCCCATATGTAGACTTTGAAAAGATTCGACAGGAAGAGCCAAAATGGTTTATGGGTTATTCAGATAACACAAATCTCCTTTTTTTATTGGCAACTCTTTGTGATACCGCAGGCATTTATGGCCCGTGTGCAGCAGCTTTTGGCATGGAACCGTGGCATGAATCGTTAAAAAATTCGATGGAAATATTAACAGGAATGTGTAAAAAAGTACACAATTATGACAAATGGGAAAGGGAAGGTTTAAAGACAGAAGAGAATCCATTAGTACCATATAATGTGACGGAAAAATTTGAGCTTCGTACCTGGACGGCGGAGGATGGGCTTTCTACAGGAAAAGAACCAGAAGAAATTCAGAGTGTATCAGATTGTAATAAAATATCTCGTGATAAGGTATCGGCAGGTGAACCTCATAAAATTATAAATGAAAGGGAAGAAATTGCTGTAAAAGGACGGCTTTTAGGAGGATGCCTCGATTGCCTTGCTACTTTATGTGGTACAAAGTTCGATAAAGTAGAAGAATTTAATGAAAAGTATAAGGAAGATGGTGTGCTCTGGTTCTTAGAAGCTTGTGATCTTAATGTAATGGGAATTCGCAGGGCATTATGGCAGCTTGATGAGTCAGGATGGTTTAAAAATACAAAAGGCTTTTTGATTGGAAGACCATACTGTCATGGAGAAGAATTCTTCGGTTTAGATCAGTACAAAGCAGTTATTGATATTTTATCAAAATATAACGTACCGATAATTATGGATCTGGATATCGGACATTTACCACCAATGATGCCGCTGGTATGTGGAAGCGTGGCTGAAGCGAAGGTAAAAGATAATTCGATAACAATAGATATGGAGTATAAGTAAGGCTTTGTCCTCTTCTAGCAAGCAGCCAGATCTGTTCTGTTTGTGGTTACAAAAATGCAAAAATGAAAAATCTTGCGTTAAGAGAGTGGGATTGTCCGCAGTGCGAGACTCGTCGAAAACTAAACTTGCCGAGGTGGGGGAGGATGTCACAATTAAGACAAGAGAAATAAGGAAAGGATTTATTTATGAAATTAATATCTTGGAACGTAAATGGACTTCGTGCCTGCGTAAAAAAAGGATTTGAAGACTTTTTCAAAGAGACGGATGCAGACATTTTCTGTGTACAGGAAACAAAGCTTCAAGAAGGACAGATTGACTTTGCACCAGAAGGGTATGAATGTTACTGGAACTATGCAGAGAAAAAAGGTTACTCTGGCACAGCCGTATTTACGAAGAAACACCCATTAAAAGTGTGGAATGGAATCGGAATGGAAGAACATGATCAGGAAGGCAGAGTTATCACATTAGAATTTGAAGATTTCTTCTTTGTAACTGTATACACACCAAATTCTCAGTCAGAATTGAAGCGTTTAGACTATCGCATGAAATGGGAAGATGATTTCAGAGAATATTTACAGGAACTTGATAAAGAAAAACCAGTCATTATGACGGGTGACCTTAATGTGGCACATGAAGAAATTGACCTTAAAAATCCAAAAACAAATAAAAAGAATGCCGGATTTACACAGGAAGAGAGGGATAAATTTACAGAACTCTTAGGTGCGGGATTTGTTGATAGTTTCCGTTATCTTAACCCAGAACTTGCAGGAGCTTATACATGGTGGTCTTATCGCTTCAAAGCAAGAGAAAAAGATGCTGGATGGCGTATTGATTACTTTGTAGTATCCGAACGATGGAAAGAAAAGATAGAAGATGCCATTATATATAAGACGGTCATGGGTTCTGACCACTGTCCGATAGGATTGCAGATGAAATAATAATTTGCAGCAGGCAAGGTTGATGCTCACCCCCATGTGAGAAGATATCTTCTCGCATGGGGAGCTGTCTTTGGCTGGAGAGAGTTATTATTTAAATTGTTATAATGGACTGAAAGGAAAAGATTATGGAAAAGATATTAATAATAGTAGATATGCAAAAAGACTTCGTGGATGGTTCTCTTGGGACAAAAGAAGCACAGGCGATTGTTCCAGCGGTGAAAGAGAAAATTGAGAATTTTAATGGAGATATTATCTTTACAAAGGATACACATGGGGAAGATTATATGAATACACAGGAAGGGCAGAATCTTCCGATTCCTCATTGTATTAAAGGAACACCAGGGCATGAGATTATAAATGAACTTCAGCCATATGTAAAAAAAGCACTTGCTGTTTTTGAAAAGGAAACGTTTGGTTCTCGTAAGCTGGCGAATTTCTTAAAAGAACTTCATAAAGAAAAAGAGATAGAGTCTATAGAACTTATTGGATTATGCACAGATATTTGCGTTGTGTCTAATGCATTACTTATAAAAGCATTTTTGCCGGAAGTACCGATTTTGGCAGATAGTAACTGTTGTGCGGGAGTAACACCGGAGAAGCATGAAAGTGCGTTGGAAACAATGAGGTCTTGCCAAATTCTGGTTTGTGAGGCTGCAAAGCAGACGAACTCCTGAAGCTAAATAAAGCATATTTGTGACTTTAGTCGCGGCGATTTGGGCTCGCATCCAAACCTTGCTCCGAGGCCACAAATATGCTTTATTTAGCTTCAGGAGTTCT
>OMNT01002828.1_pt1 | contig 13320 bp, 17 predicted proteins | sample 1672551 | NCBI WGS metagenome assembly OMNT01 (sample SAMEA3136698, study PRJEB25190) | human gut metagenome
GCCATGGCCGGACGGGTGGTCTCCGCCATCGCCCAGTGCGGCAGCATGGACCCGGTATTCCTGTTCGACGAAATCGATAAGCTTTCCAGCGACATTCACGGGGATCCCGCCTCGGCCATGCTGGAAATTCTGGATCCGGAGCAGAATTCCCGCTTCCGGGATCATTATGTGGACGCGCCCTTCGATCTTTCCCGGGTGATGTTCGTCACCACCGCCAATACCACCGACACCATCGACCGGGCCCTTCTGGATCGCATGGAGGTCATCGAGCTTTCCAGTTACACCCTGGAGGAAAAGGTGCAGATTGCCAAGCGGCACCTGATCCCCAAGGAATTGAAGGCTCATGGCCTGAAAAGCGCTCAGGTGCGCTTCCATGAGGCGGCCGTCCGGGAAATCATCGACCATTATACCCGGGAATCCGGTGTGCGCAGCCTGGAACGGCTCATCGCCAAAATCTGCCGCAAGGCCGCCCTGCGTCTCTCTGAAGACGAAAATCGCCGCAGCGTGGCCGTGTCCCTGCGCTCCGTTGTGGATTTCTTGGGTGCGCCCCGCTATCTGCGCACCCCCGTCAGCGAAAAATCCGCCGTGGGCGTGGTCAATGGCCTGGCCTGGACTCAGGTGGGCGGCGAAGTTATGCCCGTGGAAGCCCTGGCGCTGGACGGCGCAGGCGGCCTGGAGCTCACCGGCAAGCTGGGCGACGTGATGAACGCCTTCCGCCTTTACGGCTTCGATTGGTTTCACGACGACATATGTCCCCAACGACAGCACCCTCGCCGGGAGGGCGAGCACCTTCATTTCGGTACCCTTACGCTTACGAGCTTTTATGTCGAATGTACGTCGACTGATGAGTTTATCTCATCAGCATCCTGAGCATGGCTGTACTGACCTCCTGCGGTATTCCACTTCATCTCAGAAGCTGTCCCGCTCTTCACCGAGCTTCACACAGCTGCCCAACGCAGACAACTGCATGTCGGAGTATCAGAGTTTTTGTTACCCTTCACACAGGGTCAGACAGGAATTTCACCTGTCGAATCAGCGCAAAGTTCAATTTCTAAATTAGAAATCGGCCTATTTTATTGCATATTTCTATGCAGATTGTTAGGCAACAGAGCGCACGTCATCCGCGTATTGGACGTCCGGATCGGCGTTCTGAGGCGTGATGGACGCCTCGATTGCGCCGGCGACCAGCTGAAGTTCACCGTAGGTCAGCGTCTCCTCGGTATCCACCGTCAGCGGCGCAATGACCATATTTTTAAGGCCCACCGTAGAGCTTACGGCAGGCGAAGCAGCGGGATTGGGCATGGGATTGTCCTCCTCGTATTTATTTCAGTAATTCGTCCTTCAGAATGTTCTTCATGATCTGGTATGCCTCGTCCTTGCGCACATCAAAAGCCGGGCGCACGAAGGGATGAGCAGGAGCGGGACCGGGGCCACCATGGCCGTGTTCGACCGGGTTGGCATAGTATGCGCCCTTTTCGGAATGCTTCACGCCAATGGTGATATACTTGCCGCCGCTGCGGGACTTACGCACGTTATGCGTTCGAATGGAGCCATGCAACGCGCCGGTGATGATTTTCGGATCGGACGCAGCGTTGTGCAGCATCTGCTCCTTGATGGGCTTTGCGCCCTCCTGCAGCGCCCGGTTCACGCCCTGCCCGAATTCCAGACTGGACGCCATGTTGGTCAGATCATCTTTGAGATTGTCAAAGCCCTGCAGTTCCATGGGCATGGGAATCACCTCCTAATTCGGGCATAAAGAAACCGTGCGGCGCACATCAGTGCGCCTGCACGGCAAAGAGAAAAAGCCGGGGTTTTAGGAACGAGAGCCTACCGATTCAGACTCTTTCTTCCGAGGGCAGCGTTTCAGCGTCAGTCCGCTGCCTTTCGGCTTTGAGCTCGGCGATGCGATGCTCGTCCACGTAATGCGTGGCATAGCCACGCTCAATCTCCGCTGTGCCGCTCTTGCTGAAACGCAGCAGAATGACAGGCTTTCGCCCCTGACCGTCTTTCTTTTTCACGCCCCAGCGCTTGTAACAGCAGAATGAGGGTTTCAGATTCTGCGCTCTGGCATATGCACGCATTTCGCGCATTACAGCCGACAGTTTCTTCAGATTAACCGTACATACGCGTTCCAGATAATCCACGTGCCCGTACCGCCAATCCTCATAACCCTTTTTCGTCAGTACGCCGATTTCCATGAGCACATCGACAGGCGCGGCGAATCCGCGCTCCCTGCACTGCCTATACATGGACGAGCGTACCTTTGCGATCAGTTCTCCATCGTTCATATCGCGATTCCTTTCCGGCTCAGGGATTGTGTTATGCACAGTCACTATATCATTTCAGGGGACAGTCAGTCAACGCTGCCTAGGTGAATCTTTCTTTGTCAGACCATGGCATCCTGCCAGTAGACCCAGGTCCACTGCACGGTGTAAGTGCGCGTGGCCGGGTCGTAGGCGGGCTGATTGTAGCCCTTATCGCTCTCTTCCACAATGGAAAACCCGGCTGCATACATGGCGCTGCGGATGCGGGCGGCCATGGCAGTCGGGTCGATGTCGCTCCAAAGGTTCAGGTAGACGAATGTGCGAAAGGCCGTGACATGATCGTCATAGTGTGCAGCCTCGGTGGTTGTAGACGAGTACACCACATATTGCGGCGGCGGGTTCTGGCTGGAAGTGGTCGGTCGCCAGACGCCCGCCATGACCGGAATGCCGATATGCTTCAGCGCTTCCTGTACCTGTTTCATCAGCCGCTCACTCCTTCGGAGATGGAGGCTTTCAGGCCCAGATAGGTATTGCGGAAGCCGTATTCGCCCAAGGTAGAAATGAACCATTTCTTGCCCCGAAACCGCACCCACATGCCGGGCTTGATGTCGCTTCGGTAGCGGATGGTGAAGTTAAGGACCTGCTCGGTGTTCATCACGTCAGCGGCGCGGTAGTGCTGGTTGCCCGCATCCACCACGCTGGCCCATGTCCTGCAGACCACGACGTCGTTCGGCTCGGGGTAGCCGTTTTCGTTGATGGTGTTTTCGGTATAGCCGATCTCCACAAGGTGGCGAAGATCGCCGGGATGCGGGTCGGATTCAAAGTTTTTGTAGCCGCGCAAAGATCTCCACCTCCTTATGAGAGAGGGACATTGCATCGTAAGATGGCCAAATCAGAACATCTTCTCGGGGTCGCGGTAGGGGTAGAGCAGGTTCTCAAACGCGATGCGCATCGTACCGTAGGTCGTGCGGTCGGGGACGTCGCGGTTCTCGTAATAGAAGCCGACGAAGAGCAGGACTGCCAGCCGGACAGGCTCAGGCGCGTCATCCCCGAACGACACGCGGCAGTAGTCCTCTGCCGCCGCCTGCGCCTGCCGGATCAGGCTCTCCAGATACACGTCCTCCTCGTCCTGGTCGATACGCAGATGGGTCTTCACCTCATCCACGGAGACGAGCATTGCGCCTCACCTCACTCGTCCGGTGCGCTTGCCATGACGCCCGCTTCGCGCAGGGCGCTCAGAAGGCGGTTGAAGTCCTCCCGGAGCGCGGCCACTGTGCCCGCCTCGCTGTCGGCGATATAGGGCAAAGCACATCCTTCTCCACGGGGCAAATCGAACAAGCCTTCTGCGCCTTCTACGGTCGCGCCGGGCAGGAACGTGAGCTTGCCGCCCACGACCCATTCGCTGCCGCCGTGCGCGTGATAGTTTCTTGCTGTGTGCTCCATACCGGATCGCCCTCCTTACGCGCTCTTCATGGCCAGGCACTTGACGCCCTCCGTCTGCACCAGCCGACCGTCCACGCGCTGCGTCACACGGAATCCCACCTGCCCGGTGGCCGCGTACAGCTCGTTCAGCCGCTGCATGGAGCGGCCCTCGCGGTCGGCGATCCAGTAGCTGGACAGGTCGCCGAAGAGGATCGGCTTTGCATCCGCGGCGATGACCGGCATGTGCGTGGAGGTCACCAGCCGGTAGCCCAGCAGCCTGTCCGGCTCGCCCTCCTTCATGCCCGGCTGCCAGAGGTACTGCGAGTTTCCGTCCTTGAGCTTACGGATGGCCTTGATGGTCGAGTCGTGCATCAGGAACACCGCGCGCTTGCGGTAGGGGCTCTTGAGGGAATAGATGAGGTCGAGCAGCTCGTCCGAAGTGAGCGCCGTGGCGCTGGCCGCGGTTACGCCAGTCGTCGCGCCATTGGTGGTATGCAGCAGGCCGTAGGGCTTGCCGGAGCCGTCGCCGCTGATGAACGCCGCTTCCTCGGCGTCGCCCACGCGGCGGGCAAACTCGGTCGCGATGTAGCTTTCCACGTCAAACACGCTGTCCTGCAGAAGCTCGTCGGACACCTTGATCATGGACGCGATCTTATGCGCCCCGATGGTGATCTGTCCGAAGGCGTCGTCGGACTCGGGGATCGTGCCTTCCTCCTCGACCCAGCTGGCCGTGCCATGGGAGGCCACCAGCGGGATCTTGCGGTCGCCGGAAGAGGTGCGAATGATCTTGCACAGCGTGCGCAGCTTGTTTTCCTCCTGCAGCGCGTCCACCAGCGTGCGCTCGTACTCGTCGGGGACGAGATAACCGCCCTCGCTGTCGGTGCCGATCTGCAGCGCGTTCTGCACGGAAAAATGGCCGCCGCGGCTTCGCATGGCGGTCCAGAAGGCCGATCTGTACTCGTCGGAGCCGCGGCCCGTGCGCTGGTTGGGGCGGGCCTCCGGGCGGGAGGCAAGCGGCGATGCGGTCGGCGAGTTCATTTCGCGTTCCAGCGCGTCGGCGCGTTCTGCGCGCTCGATGGCGTGGCCCAGATCGACCACCTCCTGCTCCATGCGCTCGTACTGCTCCGTGTCCTCGGCGGAGAGCATGCCGTTTTCGTCCTGGTGCTCGCCAAGGAAGGCTTTCGCCCTGTCCCAGATCTCGCCGCGCTTCCTGCGCATGTCATGGATGTTGTTCATGGGGATTCCTCCTTATCGTTTCGTAGGGGTAATGAGCGCCAGCCGCTTTTGCAGCTGGGCTACGGGAACGCCGGGCGGAGTTGCGGGCTGTGCCTCCGTGGGAGCTTCCCGCTCCGTCTCGGCCTGTTGGGGTTCGAGGCTTTGTGGTTCGGCCTGTTGTGCGGCAATCACAGGGGCTACCTCGGCCTCCGCATCCTGCTGCTTGTCGGCATTTCGGATGCGCTTCGGTCTGCTGCGCTCCATCCACGCGGCGACCTTGGCCTTGGCTTCGGCGAGGCTCGTCTCATGACAAAAGGCAGCGTTGATGATGCCGCTGCCCATGTCCACGATGCCGTCAATGAAGCCGTCCTGAAGCGCCGCGCCCGCGTCCATCCACGTCGTGTCGCGCATCATGGCGCCGACCTCGTCCCGCGCCTTTCGGCAGCGCCTTGAGTAGACGTTGAGGATGCTCTCTTTGCACGCCCTGAGCAGGCGGATGGCCTCCTCCAGATCCCGCTCGTTGCCCCAGGCCATGACGCTGGGGTCGTGGATCATCCACAGGGAGCCGGGCGTCATCTCCAGCCGGTCGGCAGCCGTGGCCAGCACCGTGGCCGCCGAAGCCGCCGTGCCGGATACAATGATGTGGACGTTGCCGGGATAGGCGCGCAAATCGTCGAACATCCGCACCGCCGCGTTGCAGGAGCCGCCGTAGCTGTTGAGGATGATGCGCAGATCGTCCTGCGCGCCCTCTCCCGGCGGGTAGAGCATCTCATGCAGCGATTCGGGCGTGATCTCGTCGCCGAACCATTCCGCGTCGTCGATGTAGCCGTTCAAGTGGATCTCTCTCAATCGCGTCCCTCCTGTTCCTCCGCCCACACGATGCCGGCGAGCACAAAAAAGACACACGGTACAGCCACGCTGTTGCCGTATGCCTTGTACTCCGCTGCGTCCGTGCGCGGATCTTTGAGCCATTTGACGATCCTGCTGCGTGATGGCCCGACATTCTTGCCGTTGGCCCTGTACCAATCCTCGAACACCTCAAACCACCTTGCAATTTCCTGCTCCGTCGGTTCGTCTGTGCCCAGATTTTCCGTCCAGCCGTCCGGGAATCCCTGCAGGCGGCAGCATTCGAGCGGCGTGAGGCGGCGCACGATGTACATACTGTCTACTTCCGCGACGGCGGACGGCCCTTCCGCGACCAGCGTCGGGGCCATCTCTTCGCTGACGTTCATGCGGTATTGCGCGTTCTCGCCAGAATTGAAACAGGCCCGGTCGAGCGCGTAGGCGGGCATACTTACCGCGACAGGATCCTTGTGGTCCCGCGCCATGAGCGACGCGGCCTTCTCCTGATCGACCTGTGTGTTCATCATGGGACGGAATGTATAGGCAGGTTCGCACACCGCGATTCCGCCCTGATTGCAGCAGGGGTTTCCGCCGCCCTGGTCGAGCGTCCGGCTGGTTTCCGCTTCATAGATACCGGCACGCGGATTGTCCGACAGCATGGCGTGGCTCTGGTCGGAACAGATGCCATACGCGACGGGCGCGAACAATGTCTGGTCGTTGTTGCATCCGAGCGTGGCGGACAGTTCTCGCTGGATAAGCGCGCCCTTGCCGCCGCCCTCGCACCCGGAGCGGATCTTGAGCGTCAACGGCGTTTGATTGCCGCCTGTTCCCATTCGTGAGCAGAGCGTCTGACAAATACCATCCCTGTTGATACGGATTCGACCGTCCGTAGGGTTGAAGCCTATGGCGACGCCCGGAGGTTTTCCTCCCCGCAGCGTGGGCGCGCGTTCTTCGCCGTACCCGTCGCTTCGGCTTGCGCTGCTCTGGCCTGTACAGAAGCCGCCGGTGCTTCGCCCTGCGCAGCCTGCCGCTCCAACGCCTCCCGCAGCACCTGCGGCAGCTCCTTGCCTCGCTTCGCCGCGCGGCGGAGTATACCCCGACACGCCTTCGGACTCAAAGAGTACCTGTCCGGCGCGTTGTCCTGCAAGATCGAGGACAGCAAATACACGTTTTCGTCTTTGTGCGACGCCCCAACCCTGCGCCGCGTCGAGCACTCGCCAGGCGAGAGAATAACCGTCGCCCATGATCTCTCCTGCCGGCAGCCATTTATGGTTCTCCGGCAGAGGAACATTTGCTTCGGGGTCTTTGACGCGGAGGAGGCTTTCAAGGACCTGCCGGAAATCCTCCCCATCGTGAGAGGACAGGGCGCCCGGCACATTCTCCCACACAGCCCATTTCGGGTATTGTCCATTGGTCGCATCCCTCATTTCCTGTATGATCCTCACGGCCTGATAAAACAGGCCGGAGCGCGCGCCTTCAAGGCCGCCGCGTTTCCCGGCAATGGAGAGATCCTGGCACGGCGAGCCAAACGTGACCACGTCCACGGGCTCCAGCCCCGCGCCGGACAGGCGATGGATATCGCCGTAATGCTTCATGCCGGGCAGCTTCTTCTCCGTTACCCGTATGGGGAACGGCTCGATCTCCGACGCCCACACGGGCTTCATACCCGCATAGACGCCGGCCAGCGGGAAACCGCCGATGCCGTCAAAGAGACTGCCCAGTGTCATTTGTTTCGCCGTTTTCACCATCCTCCTTTTCCGCCGGCGCAGGTTCTTCCTCTGCCGCCTCCGCATCGCTTTGCTGCGCCAGTCCCATAAGCACGCCAAGCCCGGCAAGGCTGATGGGGATCATGTTGCCGTTGACCAGATACGCGTCCCCGCCTTCCTCCTCGGAGATGGGGTTCAGGTTCTCCAGCGCGCGGATGTCGTTGGCGCTCATCCAGCCGTTCTGGCGGGCGATGGCATAGCCCTCCATACGGCTTTTGTAGTCGCCACGCATCAGACCGTCGATGTTGAACTGTGCATAGAAGCGGCCCTTCTCGTTTTCCGGGATCAGGGCGCGGTTGACCGCCTGTTCGATGCGCACCAGCCACGGGCGGATGGTATGGACCGCAAAGGAAATGTTCTGCGATTCGATGTTGGAAAACGTCGCGCGCTCCAGATCGGCGATCATGTGCGGCGGCACGCGGAAGATGCGGCAGATCTCCGTCACCTGAAACTTCCGTGTTTCCAAGAATTGCGCCTCGTTGTTGGGAATCGACAGGGGCGTAAACGTCATGCCCTCTTCCAGCACCGCCACGCGGCTGGCGTTTCCCGAGCCACCATAGGCCGCGTTCCAGCTCGCGCGCAGCGCAGCGGGGTCCTTTACCGTATTGGGATGCGTCAGGATGCCCGATGGCCGCGCGCCGTTGGCAAAGAACTTGCTGCCATATTCCTCGGCGGCGATGCCCAGGCCGATGGCCGCCTTCTCCAGCGCGATGGGGCTGTAGCCCATGACGCCGTCAAAGCCAAGCCCGGGAATGTGCAGCACGTCCTCCGGGGCAAGATAGGCGATCTTTCCGTCGGAGGTCGTGTAGGTATAGGTCAATTTGCCCTTGCTGTCCCGATCCACGGTCATGCGGTCGGGCAGCAACGGATACAGACCCACGATTTTGCTGCGCCCGCTGCGGATGATCTGGCAATAGCTGTTTCCGTACAGGAGCAGATGGCTGAGCATCGTCTCCCGCCAGACAAAGCTGGTCATCTCGGTATTCGGCTCGTCGTGCAGCAGGCGGTAGAGCGGATGCTCATTGGCCTTGCGGCTGCCTGTGTCGGTCGCCTCATACACATGCAGGGGTAGGCTGGCGACGGTCTCGGCGATGACCCGCACGCAGGCGTAGACCGCGGAGACCTGTATGGCGGAAGTGGGCGTGACGGACTTCCCCGCAAGGCTTGTCCCGTAGTAAAAGCCCGGCGCGGCGGAGACGGCGTCCTGGGGAGATGCCTGTTTGTTGGGCTTGTCCCGCGCGCGGAAAAACCGGGCGAATGGGTTATGCATGGCGATCCTCCTGATTTTGAACATGAAAAAAGCACCTCGGCGGTTTGCCAAAGTGCTTAATGCTATTCTGTTTTATTCATCAAAGCTCTTTGAAGTAGTCTCGGGCATAGTACAGCACGCGCATGACGTTCAACGCTTCATTTTTCTGATCCGGCAGGACAAACACGATGTAGTTGTCCACCAGGATTTTTCGGTATCCCTTCATCCGCAACAGTTCATCGTTTACCAGCGGAAGGGATAGCGGAAAAGCACAGGCTGACCGGATCGCTTCCTCCACTTTTTTCAGCAGCCGGATCGCACTCTCCGGCGCGCTCAACTGCTCCGCAATATAGTCCGCGATTTCCTGCAGATCCTGGACGGCGGATGGCATCAGTCTGTATTGGTACATCCTTTATCTGTACCTCGCCTTCAACGCGGCAAAAGCGGCTTCGCCGTCAATCGCCTTGCCCGCATCCATTTCCGCTTCCGCCTGCATCAGCTTGCGATACACCTCCGCCATGGCCACCGTTCGCTCGTAAGTCTCCATGCTCATGATGACCATATCACCATATCCGTTCTTCGTAACGAATATCGGTTCAGCGCTTTGCCTGCAGCGTTCGCTGATCTCGTTGGTATTGCGCAAATCCCGAATCGGCACGATCTGCATAGCGACACCTCCTCTTACGTCGTAGCACAATTATAGCACAATCATGCCACGCCGTCAAGGCGGTCACGCCGCTGGCTACAATCCACTTCCGGTTTTGCGGTCATGGCAAGCCTTGCACAGCGCCTGCCAGTTTCGCTCATCCCAGAACAGCTTCTCGTCTCCGCGATGCGGAACGATGTGGTCGACCACCGTCGCCGGGGCGATCCTCCCGCGCTTGAGGCATTCCACGCACAGCGGATTCCGGCGCAGGAATCGCTCACGCGCCGTGCGCCATTCATGACCATAGCCGCGGCGGTGGGCGCTTTCCCTGGCATACAGACCGCGGTGCTCCTCGCAGTACACCTCGTCCGACAGGTTCGGGCAGCCGGGATAACGGCAGGGGCGTTTGGGTTTTCTGGGCATGATCCACCTCACAGAACCAAAAATCCACGGTGATTGTAGACCGAATCGCCGCCGTTCAGATTCTTCATGGCACGATCCAGCGCCATGACCAGCGCGACGGCGCCGTCCACTTTCTCCGTGGATTTTTCTTTGTCCAGTTTGAGATTGCCCGCCGGATCCGTGCGCACATAGGCGTTGTCCATGTTCCAGCGTAGCACCGGATGCCCGCCATGGCAGAGCTTGTGCTCGAGCACGAGGCGCATCAGCTCCTTGGTCGGCGGACTCATGTCCCTAAAGCCCTGGCCAAACGGCACCATTGTGAAGCCATCGTCCTCCAGCGTTTGCACCATCATGGTGGCGTTCCAGCGGTCGTGGGCGATCTCGCGAATGTTGTATCGCTCGCCCAGCTCGCAGATGAACCGCTCGATGAACCCGTAATGCACAACGTTGCCCTCCGTGGTCTGGATAAATCCGCGCTTTGCCCACTGGTCATAGGGCACATGGTCGCGCCGAACGCGCAGGGCGAGTGTCTCCTCGGGCAGCCAGAAGAAGGGCAGCGCCATATACGGCTCGTCCTCCGAGGCAGGCGGGAACACCAGCACCAGCGCCGTAAGGTCGGAAGTGGAGGAAAGGTCCAGGCCCGCGTAGCACGCGCGGCCCTCCAGCGCGTAGGGGTCGACCACGCCGCCGCACTCGTCCCACTTGTCCATGGGCATCCAGCGGATGGATTGCTTCACCCATTGATTCAGGCGCAGCTGGCGGAACTGGTTCTCGTCCGCCGGAGTCTCCTGCGCCTTGCGGAAGGCGTCGCGCACCTTGTCGATGGTGATGGTGTGTCCCAGTGACGGGTTTGCCCTGTGCCAGTTTTCCTCGCTCGTCCAGTCCGCATCGTCGGGCAGGCCGAAGATCACGGGATAGAACCTCGGGTCGATCTTGCGCCCTTCGATAATGTCCAGCGCCTTCTGATGCACTTCCCAGCAGATGGAGTTTCGGTCGGTCCCGGCGGTGGTCAGGAAAAACCACAGCGGCTGCTTGCGTGCGTCGCCGCTGCCCTGCGTCATGACGTCGTACAGCGCGCGGGTGGGCTGGGTATGCAGCTCGTCAAAGATGCAGGCGCTGACGTTGAGACCGTGCTTAGTGGCAACCTCAGACGAAAGCACCTGATAGATGCTGCCCGTGGGCTGGTAGACCATGCGCTTCATGGACGGGATGATCTTGATGCGCTTCATGAGCGCCGGGGACTGCTTGACCATGTCCACCGCCACGTCGAACACGATGGCCGCCTGCTGCCGGTCGGATGCACAGGAATAGACCTCTGCCTTCCATTCGCCGTCGTTGACCAGCATATTGAGCGCAATGGCCGCGCCCAGCTCTGACTTTCCCTGTTTTTTGGGTATTTCGATATACGCTGTGGTGTACTGGCGCATGGTGGGATCGTCCTCGCGCACGGTGCCGAACACGTCCCGGATGATCTTCTCCTGCCATGGAAGCAGCTTGAAGGGCTTGCCGTGAAACTCGCCCTTCGTGTGCTTGAGGCACTGGATGAAGTCGATCACCCGCCGGGCTTTTCTCTCGTCAATCATCCTGCCAGCCTCCCTTGAGCAGCTTTTCCATGGGATCGTCCGAACCGTCCTCCGCACCACCGCCGTTGGCGATGATGCGCGCGCGGGTCGCGGGCGTCAGGCCGAAGTCCGAACAGAACGACTGCATGATCTTCAGGTTCTGCTGGGCGATGCTGACCTGCGGCACCTGCTGCACATACCCGGAGGGCGTTTTGAAGATGCTGCCGTGCTGGGTGATGAATTCCTCGGCTTCCTTCCATCGTGCATACGCCTGACAATACCCCGCGAAGGCGGTGAGGTCTGCCATTGTCAGCACGCCCATCGCCTCCAGCGAGGATGCCAGCCGCTTCCATTCCTTTTTGGCCTCGGGCAGAAGCCACGACGGGCACTTCAATTCTCCCTTCGGCGGGATGGGCTCGTGGTCGTTGAGCGGACGTTTGCCCGGATTGCCTTCCAGCACCTTCAGCGCCGTGGGCTTGGGCTTTCTGCCTCTGGCCGCCATGGTTTGTCACCTCCCTTCTGTGTTTTCTGGCACACTACTTGCCTTTCAGGTCAAGTTCGCTGTGTTGTATGGTCACGCCATCCCGCTCCACGCACACGCCATCATTGCCGCCGGTCAGTTCAATGTAGCGCGCCACGATGACGCTGGCATATCTGGGGTCAAGCTCCATCGTGCGGCAGACGCGGTCGGTCTGTTCGCAGGCAATGAGCGTCGAGCCGCTGCCGCCGAACAGGTCCATGACCACGCCGTTGGGCGCGGAGCTGTTCCGGATGGGATAGGCAAGCAGCGGAATGGGCTTCATCGTCGGGTGCTGGGCGGACTTCTTGGGCTTGTCAAAATTCCAGATGGTGGACTGTTTGCGGTCGGAGAACCACTTGTGCTTGCCGTTGGGCAACCAGCCGAACAACACCGGCTCGTGCTGCCATTGATACGGCGAGCGCCCCAGCACGAGGCTGTTCTTCACCCAGATGCACACGCCGCTGATGTGAAAGCCCGCTTCCTTGAACGCGCGGCGGAAGTTCAGCCCCTCCGTGTCCGCGTGGAAGACGTAGGCGCTGCCGCCCTCCGCCAGATGCGCCGCCATGTTGCGGAACGCCGCCAGCAGGAATTCATAAAACTTCCCGTCCGCCATGCTGTCGTTCTGGATGGATTTTCCATCCGCGCTCTGGTAGCTGACGTTGTACGGCGGGTCGGTGACGATGAGGTTTGCCTTGAGGCCGTCCATGAGCCGGGCCACGTCGCGTGGGTTGGTGGCGTCGCCGCAGACCATGCGGTGCCTGCCCAGCGTCCAGACGTCGCCCGGCTGTACAAAGGGCGCGATCTCTTCGGGGTCGATGTCGCAATCGTCGTCCCTGACGTCCTTGTCATGTACCTTGGAGAACAGCTCGTCCACCTCGGCGGCGTCAAAGCCGGTCGCGCCGAGGTCGTAGCCCGAAGATTGCAGGTCGGCCAGCAAATCAGCCAGCGCCACCGGCTCCCATTCGCCCACGGCCTTGTTGAGCGCGATATTTAGAGCCTTCTCATCCTGCGGGTTTTCGATATGCACGACCACGCAGTCAATCTCCGTCGCGCCCTCGCTGACCAGCACCTTGTATCGCTGATGCCCGCCGACGATGTTGCCCGTGACCTCGTTCCAGATCACCGGATCGACATAGCCGAAGTCATGCAGGCTGCGTTTGATTTTTTCATACGCCGGGTCTCCGGGCTTGAGGTCTTTACGCGGATTGTATTTCGCGCGCTTGAGTTTGCCGACCGGCAGTTTTTGCAGATTCATTTCCGTATTCACAGCCAACCTCCTGAACATCTGGGGATAAGAGATCAGCCGTCCTTTCGCAGGGCGGCTGATTGCTGTTTTTGGGCGCTAACCCCCGGTCCCGAATTTCGCGGAAATTTACGCGAGAGGGGGCCGCGGTCTCTTAGGAACCGCTCCCAAGGATTCGAAGGCCCCCT
>OMNT01002837.1_pt1 | contig 13299 bp, 9 predicted proteins | sample 1672551 | NCBI WGS metagenome assembly OMNT01 (sample SAMEA3136698, study PRJEB25190) | human gut metagenome
CGCCCCTTTCTGTTACATCATAAGTTCTTTTTCTACCTAAATTTATTATACTTTTTCACATTTGCTCCTGCAATAATGAAAAAATTTTCCATCCCCAAGAAATATTTTCAGATAAAAAGGAATTACCATGCAAATATTTATATATTTACTGCACGGCAATTCCTTCTTAGTTAAATATTATTTGTTAAATATTAATTATTCTTTTACTTTTATAATATATTCTTTTTATTACTACTACTGTTTTGCTTTTTTACTCCAAGTCATAAGGGATTCTACACAGTTAACCCATCCTGCATATAATTCTTCTCTTTCTTCTTCTGGCATTTCCGGATGGAACAGACGGTCAATCTTACGGCATGCAAGAATTTCCTCTTTGCTCTTCCAGAATCCAACAGCAAGACCTGCAAGATAAGCAGCACCGGCTGCTGTTGTTTCTACACTTACCGGACGTTCTGCATCAGCGCCTAAAATATCTGCTACAAACTGTGCTACGATATTATTATTAGCAGCACCACCGTCAATACGAAGTAACTTAATCGGTGATCCTGCATCTTTAGCCATCGCATTTGCGATATCTCTTGTCTGATATCCAAGGGAATCCAGCGTTGCTTTAATTACATCATATTTATTGGCTCCACGATGCAGACCAAAGATTGTTGCTCTTGCATAGGAATCATACCATGGTGCTCCTAAACCTGAGAATGCAGGGACAACATAAACATATCCTCTTGGCAGCTCTGATTTTGCTGCATAATATTCGGAATCCGGTGTAGAATCAATCATATCCATCTCATCTCTCAGCCACTGAATGGATGATCCGGCATTATATACAGTACCTTCATAAATATATTCTACTTTTCCATCCAATCCCCAGCCAATTGTTAAGAGCAGGTCGTTTTTAGATGGAATTGGCTCTTCACCGATATTCATTAACATACATCCTGCTGTTCCGTAAGTCATCTTACACATACCTGGTTCAAAACAGCACTGTCCAAATGTGGCAGACTGCTGGTCACCAATGCATCCTGTAATTGGAACTGCAACTCCTCCAAAGAAATCTTTTCTCTCTATTGTACAGAAATGTCCACTACTTGGAAGTGCAGTAGGACACATTGACTTTGGAATATTAAAGAGTTCAAGCATATCATCATCCCACTCAAGAGTGTGAATATTAAACAGCTGCGTTCTTGATGCATTAGAGTAGTCTGTAAGATGGCACTTGCCTTCTGTAAGTTTGTACATGATCCATCCATCAATATTAGAAAAATAAAGATCTCCGGCTTCTGCCTTTTCTCTTGCACCTGGAACATTATCAAGAATCCATTTTATTTCTGTACCGGAAAAATATCCATCAATAAGCAATCCGGTTTTATCAATAAACATCTGCTCTTTTCCAGCTGCCTTTAATTCGTCACAATATGGAGCCGTTCTTCTGTCTGCCCATCCGATTGCATTATATACAGGCTCCCCTGTGTTCTTATCATAAACAACTACTGTTTCACGCTGATTTGTAATACCAGCTGCCTTAATCTGCCTTGGATCAATTCCTGCCTGAAGAACAACTCTGTTAATAACTTCTTTTGTGGTCAGCCATATTTCTTTTGGGTCCTGCTCCACCCATCCTGGCTGTGGATAATACTGAGCAAACTCTTTCGCACATATTGCTATGATTTCGCTATCCTTATTAAAGAGCACCGCACGTGCACTCGTAGTACCTTCGTCAATCGTCATGATATACTCTTCCATGTTCACCCTCCCAATACATTAAAATCACTTCTCAGCTTCAGTCCTGTACAATTCCATGATTCTTCGACCAAGCTGATAATCAATAATTAACACATCAATTAACTTTCCTTTAAGAGCACTTAAAACTGTCTGCGCCTTATAACCCCCGGACGCAATCGTTATCTTTGTATCAATTTTCTTAAACTGCTCAAAACCAATCGTTATCATCCGGTCTGCAAGTTCTGTCTTACACTCCTTACCGTCTTTATCAAAGAACCGCAGTGCAATATCTCCGACAACAGACTGTTCCTGTAACCATCCCAGTTCTTCTTTGCTCATAAATTCCGGTTTCGCCAGAACGGAATTTAATTCCGGATAAAATGAACCAGTTCCGTTAATTGAAATATTTATATTGTCAAACATCTGAAAAACTTTTTTATTATTTTTCTCCTGCTTGATAATATCTGCTGCTTTCTTACTACTCATTAGAGCTTCTGTAAGTAAATAATAATGCATCCCCGAAAAAGCCTTTGCCATTCTTAATACTAATGTCCGCACATCCAGTTCATTTCTGCAACATGCAATACTCCCATGTAAAGTTACAAATGTTGCATCTACTTTCTGTGCAGGATTTAGATAATTAATAAGCCGATAAATCGTACTTCCCCAGGTAATTCCTAAAACATCATTTTTCTTTATGATTCTCTGTAAATATCTGGCGCCTTCCAGTGCTACTAATTTTTTGGCACTTTCTTCATCGCCTAAATAGTTTCCATCTTCTGCCTCTACAGCTAACCCTGGTGCGATAATAACATCTTTCAGTCCGAATGTTTCTTTCAACTCCTTCTCCAGCGAAATACATTCTACATAGGGATCTCTTATCACAAACTCTACAATCCTCTCCTGCTTTGCTTTCTTCAACATTCTTGAAACTGTAGTAACAGATATTTGCAAGGCTTTCGCAATTTCATTTTGGGAATAATTTTCTATATAATACATGTAAGCAATTTTTATTACCAAAAATGCAGATTGATTATACATATCTACAGTCACAGCCAGGTCTCCCCTTTCTAGTCAAGTAATAATCAACTAATCTTGTTTTTATATTATCCCTATTTTTTGCCAAACACAACAATGAAAATTTTTTCACTCCCATATAATATCACACAATGCATAAATGCCTATAAATTTTTTAACAATTTATAGGCATTTATGCATTGTGTGATATCAGAACGATCTTTCTTGTAATTTATTCTGATTTCAATATTATAAATTTATTCTGTTAAATACTTGTCCCCATCTGCAAAAGGTGCACAAGCTATAATGTACTCGTTATATTCGTCCGTCGGATTAGAGACTTTATGGAATTCTCCTGGCTCAATATGGAACATCTGTCCTTCTTCTACAATAGTTGTAACTCCGTTAATCTCTACCTGGAGTTTTCCCTTAAGGACATAGAAATTCTCTTCCATAATCCGATGTACATGTGGTGTTGCCACCTCCCCCGGACGCAGCTGACACAAACCGAAGTTTGATCTTGGTCCTTTCATTAAGTATTTTGGACCATGATCTCCGTGTCGATACTCTTTGTCTCTGGAATCTACCAAATACATAAATAATTCCCCCTTTCTCCTGGCAACTACGTATACATTTTTATTTTAATCTATATTCTCCTCTTTTTACAAGACTGAAAAAATTATTGCCCCACTCTCCCCATTCAGCACAGCCAGAAAATAAGAAACCGATAGCCGCAAAATGTGATGTTGGAACAAATAAAAATGCAGTAAGCATTTTCTATGCCGCGATTATCTTCACATTTTGCGGCTATCGGATTTTTTATTTTCGTCTATTAACTACACTATTGAATCTTGGTATCTTTCAGAAGCGCAGTCATGAGATTTGTGTAGAGTAATTCTGAACGGATTTCTTTTTCCGGCATTGTATCTAAAACATCTTTTTTGTCCTTGTAGCCTAATTCGTCAATATAATACTGTATCTCTTTATTCAATTCTTCATCTGTTACCGTTACATTCTTTGCTTCTACTAACAAGTCCTGCACGCACTGTCTCTTAAGAGAATCTTTGGCATATTCTTCGATTGACATATCGTTATACTGCTCAATAAATTCACTTACGCTCATGCCAAAGTACTCTGCCATTTCTTTATTCTCTATTTTAACATTTTTCACTTCCTGCTTAACTGCATCTTCCGAGAACTCTTTAATCTGCGTTACATTCTCCATAATCTTTGTCCAGAGCGCATCTTCATTATTCTGCTGTGCTTCTGTCTTCTTATCGGAAATAAGATCTTTTCTGACCTGTTGTTTATATTCTTTTAATGTAGAACAATCTGTATTCTTTTTAATGAAGGAGTCTGTGATTTCTGGAACAACTTCTTTTTCTATTGCATTAATCGTCACTGTCATCTGACACTTCTTTCCCGCTACAGAAGTATCTTCATAGCTTTCCGGAAATGTAAATTCAACCTCTACTTCCTGTCCAACCTTACTTCCTACAAGCTTCTCGTCTATATCGACATCATCATCTACATTCAGGTTCCCTTCCCCTAAATGAATGTCAATACTGCTGTCAGAATAATCTTCATTCTCCTTACCATCAATCGTTGTTGCATAATCTATATTCAGATAATCTCCTTTCTGAACAGTATCACGACTGGTAATCTCCTTGTAATCTGTATATTCTTCAGCCAGTTCATCAATCTTATCTTCTATCTCCTGTTCTGTGACCTTCGTTGAAGAACCCTTAATCGTAAGTCCTTCATATTGCCCAAGCTTCACATATTCAGAAGCGTTCAGTTCTACCGGTGTTGTCTGCTCTGTTGCCAAAGCTGCTTCTGTTGTCGCTTCCGCAGCCTTTTCTCCGGACTTTGAGGTAGCACATCCACCCACCATACACATAGATGCTAACAATGCCGTCGCAATAAATATCTTTCTCTTTATCATAAATTATAAATTCTCCTTTTTTATTGTCAGTTTACCCGTCACCTGCTTTATTCTACTTTACCATTAATCCCACTCTATTCTCAATCATTTTCACAAAATCTACATATATTCTTTTACGATTTTGACACTTCTATATCTGTTAAGACAGGCATACAATTCCTGCTTTCTTGGAAGAACGGGATGTCCGGCAGAATAGTTTGCAGGAATTACCGCTGCCATTCCTTTTCTCTCGATAAGCTTATACATATTTTCTATGAATTCCTGAATATCTTCTTCTTTTGTTACATGATCTAGTATCCATCCCATCATATAGGCAAGTGCTGTTGTCTGTCCACTTTCTGAAAGCTGTTCTAAGTAACGCACATCAATGGATTCCCTGTCGATCAGCACCGTATCTGTTCCCATTGATTTTAACTTTCTTCTAGCATGTTTTACCGGTTTTAATTTACGGGAAAATTCCGGCATACAAACTTCTTTTTCCGCATACTGCCCTGCAATCTGGCATTGTTCGCAGATTTCCTTTGCTTCTTTTGTAACATCTTTTACTTTATAATGATCTAGCTGAAGCACAAGGTCTGCTACGGATAAATAATCTCCAGAACTTCCTACAACAATGATAAAAGAAATTCCCATCGTTTTATAAATTCCACGTATGTGGCAGAGTAAGGTTGTAATTGGTTCTTTTTCATCAGAAACTAACTTTGCCATCACTTTATCCCGAATCATAAAATTCGTTGCAGAGGTGTCTTCATCTAAGAGCAGCAATTCTGCTCCAGCTTCCATGGCTTCTATCAGATTGGCCGCCTGAGAAGTACTTCCGCTTGCATTTTCCGAAGAAAAATCTACGGTATCCTGTCCGGCAGGAAGATGATTAATAAACAAAGAAATATCTGTATGCAAAATACTTCTGCCGTCTTCTGCCCGAATTTTCATTCCTGTAGCCTCTGCTACGACATATTCTCTCCCATCTCCTGCAATATGATTATATACTCCCTGTTCTAACGCTTTTAATAATGTAGACTTTCCATGATAACCGCCACCTACGATAACAGTAATTCCTTTAGGAATCCCCATTCCGATCATCTTTCCTTTATGTGGAAGCTCTATTTCAATCTGTAAGGATTCCGGTGAAATAAATGGCACTGCATCCCGCATTGGACGATCGGAAATGCCACTTTCTCTTGGTAATATTGCACCGTTTGCCACAAAACCTGTCAATCCTCTTTCTTTTAGCTGCCGGCGTAATTCCTTTTGATCGTCTGCAAGGAAAACAGCTTTTTCCAAAAAGCTCTTACTCTTTGTATCCCATTTACGATAAAACAAACAGCTTTCTGCCAGTTCCGGCAAAATATCAAAAACAAGTTTTTGCATCTCTTTTGCCATAATTGTTCTTCCTCTCGCCGGAAATCCCATTTCAAAACGAAGTTCCATTCTATCCTTAGAAAAAACAACCGCGATTCTTTCCTGCACCGTCTGATTTGCCGGACAGGTCGTAATTCTTCCGCTCTTCCCAGAACCCATAGATCCTTTATCTAATTGACGAAGCTGTCTTAAAAAACGGCGCAGCACCTGATCTTCTAATGCCAGTCTGCGATGTTTTTCTTCATAATACTCTTCCGGAAATCCATGCGTTTCCTTCTTCACTTCAAAACGAAGTCTGGAAGGAGAAGCAAAGGGATCTCCCTGTACATGATCTATATGCAAAATATAATTTCCGTAACTGTAACTACCTCCAAGCGTTTTATACATTCCGTAACTTTTATGATCGATTTTGATCAGTTCCTTTTTTAAATCTTCTTTATTCTTCATATTCATTTCCCTGCTTTTCGTATTTTCACTCTACAGACTTCGTTCTCAAAATCATATCCCGAATACCTGCTCCACTACATCGCTGCTACTTCATCATTACTTTTCACTAAGTTTAAAGAAATAAAAATACTGGGATTCTAATGCCCCGGATAAAAGTCTGTCTACTTTAATCCAATCACCAAAAGCGGAAGTTGCACGTTTTGGCAGATAATTGGAATCCAGTAAAAGATATTTCTTTGTTTTTTTATTATAATCAGAAATACAAACATAATGTCCCTGTACATGAACGATTGCTGTATCTCCTGCCTTAAGCTTTTTCTTTAAAACGTCGATGCTTCCACTTCCACCATCCCAGGCAAATCCATATTTTTTTCCGTATTTCTTTGCTGCTGCCTTAAAAATACCATCATCTGTTCCGCTTCCGACAATACGGTAATTTTTCTTCACTGCATAATTGGCAAGCTCCATTACATCCATATACTGACCGTTCAATGCGTAAACAGCATTTACTGTTGCAAGAATTCCACAGCCTGCAGTTCCCATACATCCACCTCCGCCATATGGTGTCGCACACCACTCCGGATCATATTGGGTAATGACAAATGGCTTCTTTGTATTACTCATCTTTTGTGTCGCATGAATCCGCCAGTGACTCCCTATATCACTTCTTCCTGTGAAAAGTGTCAAGCTCACAGAATCTGCAGAATCTTTTTCTTCCGCAAGGAAACGCTTACTCGACACATTCTGAATCGTATAGGCTCCATTTAATCGCTGCAATTCAAACTGCCCTCGTACTTCTTCTGGTTTTTCTGTCCAACAAAGTTTATAACTTCCCATTTTCCCCTTCGCTGCATTTTCCCTTGAAACACTCTGAAATACCACAGATAAATACTTTCCATCTTCTGTATTTTGAATATAGTATTTATTCTGTGTAATATGCATTATCTTAAATGTGTACTTCTGATAGCCTTCCATTTCTGTCTGATCTTTTGCTCCGCCGTTTTTATCATCCTGATATCCACATCCAAATTCATAGATGCCATCTGCTACTGTCTGTTTTTCTCTTCCGTCATAAAGCAATGTATTAGAAAATGCCCCAGCGGTCATCCATCCGATCTCATAATGATCTTTTTTATCGCAAATCACCTGACGGTCCCCATCTTTTTTACTGATGACGATAATCCCACTATACTTTTTAATCGTTGTCTGTACCTTTGAAAAACTTCGACTCGTATAAATGTACATCCCGTCTCGTACTGTTGCATACACATTTTTATAATCAGGATCGACTACAAAAGTATCAAGGGAAAACCAGCCGAAACCAGATTTCTTTCCACTTGTATACTTTCCGTAAATACTTTTTCCACTGACTCTGTATGCCTCTATGTTTAGCTTGCTGCCGTTCACTTCCTTTAACAACTTTTTCAGTGATACATCTTCATAAACAGATACTTTTTCGCTCTTTATAGAAGCTGCCATTACTGGCTTTTGCTCCATATCATAAGGAAAAGCTGCCTCTGCTTTTTTTCCTGCTGCAAATAACATTGCTACACAAAATAAAGAAGTTAAAATCACTCTTTTTATACTCATAAATTAAATCCTCATTTTTATTTACTCACTTCCGTACTGGCTGTATCCTATAACTTCAGGTTTGCCAGCGCATCTGCAAGTGCATTATTCAGTGGCTGTTTTTCTTCTTTCTTCATTTTTTTCATATAATTTGCCACATCTTTTTTAGAAACACCGGCTCCTTCTTTCTTTCGACGGTTTTCAAATGCCTGCATCGATTCTTTATGCCCACAAGAACATACAAACTTCTGATTCTCTTTTGCTCCGATCAGTTCCATCTTTTTATGACAAACCGGACAACGAGCATTTGTCATTCGGGAAATCCGTTCCTTGTATCCACACTCTCTATCCTGACAGACATAGAGCTTACCCTGTTTACCATTTACTAAAAGAAGACGCTTTCCACACTCCGGACAAACTTTATTCGTCAGATTATCATGACGGAAAGTTCCTGTTCCATTCTGAATCTGTTTCATCAGTTCTTTTGTGTATGTTTCAATTTCTTTCATGAACTTTCTATCACTTGCCTTACCTTTTGCAATCGCAGATAACCTCGATTCCCACTCAGCGGTAAGTTCTGGCTTCTTTAAATCTTCCGGCACAAGAGACAACAGCTGTTTTGCCTTACCTGTAATAAATATTTCATTCTCCTTTTTTTCAATAAGATAGCTGCCAAACAGCTTATCAATAATATCTGCCCTTGTTGCAACCGTTCCAAGTCCACCTGTTTCCTGTAACGTTTTTGCTGCTTTTGCATCCTTTTGCTGCATATATTTTACCGGATTCTCCATCGCTTTCAATAACGTTCCTTCTGTAAATCTCGTCGGCGGTTTTGTCTTTCCTTCGGTTTTTTTCAAAATAAATTCCCCGATTACTTCGCCTTCTTTTAAAGATGGAAATACCTTTCCATTCTCATCTCCTTCTGGCGCAGTTACTTCTTTGTATCCTCTGTTTAACGGAACATTTCCTTCGGCAAAAAATGTTTCCCCTTCACATTGTATGGTAATCTTCGTCTGTTCATACTCATAAGGAGGATATAGAACGGCAAGGAATCTCCGAACAACAAGATCGAAAATCTTTCGCTCATCTACTGAAAGCTGTGCCAGGATAACCGGCTGTTCTGTTGGAATGATCGCATGATGATCGGATACTTTCTGATTATTAACAAAAGATTTCTTCGGAGTAATCTTTCCCTTTAGCACTGTATTAGTAAAGCTTCTATATGGACCAACTGCAATCGCCTCCACACGTTCCCGCAGGGTCTCTGCCACATCCGTTGTCAGATATCTCGAATCTGTTCTTGGATAAGTCAGCACCTTATGATGCTCATAAAGACTCTGCATAATATTCAACGTCTGTTTGGCAGAAAAACCAAAGCGCTGATTCGCATCTCTTGAAAGATCGGTCAGGTCATAAAGCCCCTCCGGCTGTGAAGTCTTTTTCGTCTTTTTTACTTCAGTAACCTCTGCTGTCTTCCCTAAAATCTTTTTGTAAACTTCTTCATTTTTTTCTCTGGAAAATGTTGCCGCACTTCCGGACTTTTTATCTTTCCAGGTAAATGTAATTCCCTTACCAATAAGCTGTAAACCATAATACGGCTTCGGTGTAAAATGTCTGATTTCTTCCTCCCTTGCTGCAATCATTGCCAAAGTCGGTGTCTGCACCCTTCCACAGGAAAGCTGTGCATTATACTTACAAGTCAACGCTCGTGTCGCATTCATTCCCACCAGCCAGTCGGACTCCGCTCTCGCCGTTGCAGCATGATAAAGATTCTCATACTCTTTCGCATTCTTAAGATGTGCAAATCCTTCACGAATCGCTTTATCTGTCACAGAAGAAATCCATAATCTTTTCAATGGCTTTTTATTCCCTGCCTTCGCAAGAATCCATCTCGCAACCAGTTCACCCTCTCGTCCGGCATCCGTTGCGATAATAATTTCCCCAACATCCTTTCGCTCGATCAAAGACTTCACTGCCTGAAACTGCCCTCTTGTCTGTGGTATAACTACTAGCTTAAAACGTTCCGGCATCATTGGAAGATCCTCCATTCTCCATGTCTTTAACTTCTTATCATAGCCTTCCGGGTCTGCCAGTGTCACCAGATGCCCCAGTCCCCAGGTAACAATATATTCATTACCTTCAATATATTTCTTCCCCTGCTGCTTACAGCCAAGCACGCGGGCAATATCCCGTCCAACAGACGGTTTCTCTGCAATTACTAATTTTTTCATTCTATAATAATCTCCATTTCATGCATTATGTACTGTCCTAAAGTTATTCTCTAGAGCGTGTTTGAAAAATGCTTTCTACAAGAGGAATAATTTTTCAAACACGCTCTAGTATAACAGAACAGGAAATGGGTTGCAAATAAACGAAACGAAAAAAGGATAGGGATTATCACTGCAATCCCTGTCCTTTTTTCGTTTCTGTATTTTGCTAAATTGTCAATCCTCTTTTTCTTAATATTCTTTTTTCCAGATTATGAAAGATCACCTGATCGATCACGATTCCAACTACCACAATAACTACCATGACGAGCATAACCTGATTGATGTCTGCAAGATTTCTCCCTGTCATTAATGTCTGCCCAAGTCCGATGGATGTCGTCATTACTTCTCCACTCATTAATGCGCGCCATGCAAATGACCAGCCTTGTTTCATACCTGATATTAATTCCGGAAGGCTTGCGGGAAATATGACTTTCCAATAAATTTGTTTTTGATCTGCCCCCATTGTAAGCGCTGCTTTTTTATAGATTGGAGGGACATTTAATATCGCATTGTCTACTGCGATTGCCATACTGAATGCGGACCCCATAATTACCACAAAGATGATTGCTGTCTGTGTTAATCCAAACCACAAGATAGAAAATGGTACCCAGCAAATACTTGGCAGTGTTTGTATTCCCATAATCAGAGGTCTTAAATTTTTATGTAAAAATGAAAAATGATTCATAAATACTCCAATAACCCCTCCGATCATAAGGGAAAGAATATATCCTATTGCCCCGCGTAGTAAACTGTTCTCAATTGCCGATAGCAAGGTTCCCTGTTTTATCATTTCCGTAAATGAATTCCACACACCACTTGGTGACGGCATCGCATAGGATTTCCATATTCCAAGTCCGTCAACACCGATCATATATAAAATCTGCCATAAAAGAATAACACCAAGAAGGAACAGTATTTCTCCTGTTATATTGGATTTCCATATTTTTTTCATCAGTAATCCCCTCCCTGTATCTCTTCTAATATTTTATGTCGATAGGCAATGAAGTCCTCGTTATAGACATGCCTTGGTCTATCTAACTCTATCGGTACAACATTTTTGATTCCGCCGTCTTCTCCTGACATTACTACAACTCTGTCTCCAAGATAAACCGCTTCTTCTACACTGTGTGTAATAAAAAATATTGTTTTATGTGTTTTCATCCATATATCCTGTAGTTCCTGCCTTAAATGGTTTGATGTTTGTTTATCAAGCGCGGAAAAGGGTTCATCCATCAGTAAAATTTCTGAATCCATTGTAAATGCTCTTGCTAGTGCTACTCTCTGGCGCATACCTCCGGAGAGCTGATGTATCGCATAATTTTTATAGTCTTCAAGCTGCATCATTTTCAAATACTTTTCCACGCGGTAATCCTGCTCTTTCTTTGGAACTCCGTTTATCTCCATTCCAAACTTTATATTTTGAATTACATTCAGCCATGGAAACAGAGCGTGTTCCTGAAACATCACTGTCCGTTCCGAACCGGGTGCTTTCACTTCTTTTCCATTTAAAAGAATTTTTCCTTCTGTCGGTTTTTCCAGGCCTGCAATCAGATTCAGCAGCGTGCTTTTGCCGCATCCGCTTTTCCCAACTACACAGAGGAACTCTCCCGGTTTTATTTCAAGATTTATATTTTTTAAAGTAGCCTGCCCTGTATTTTCAAAGGTTTTTCCTACATTTTTTAATAATAATGCCATGCTCTGTCTCCTTTAAAATGCCATTCTTCAAAACATTGTCCTATCCATCATTTTGCAGATGTGTTTGTCTCCTCAACGGAGATAAAATCATCGGTCGGTTTCTGATCAATAAATTTCTGATCAAGTGAAATTGCTGCAAAATCATCCACTGCATCTTTATTTACATCTGTTGAAATCGTAAGTTTCTGAAATGCTGTCTTTAAAATGTCCGCACTTAGTGATTTTCCTGTTGCTGCATTAATCTCATTGTTGATAATCTCCGCTGCTTTGTCTACATTTTGATTAATTTCATCTGTCGCTTCCTCATGTTGTCTTAAAAATTCTTTTACTAAGTCCGGATGCTCCTTTAAAAATTCATTTCTCACAACAACTACCGCTACCGGATAATTGCCTTCCATATAAACCTGATTATAATCGAGAACGATTTCTGCTCCGTTCTTTACAAGTGTAGAACCCCATGGTTCCGGAACAAGTGCTGCATCTATATTTCCCTGATCCATCATATTCTGAACATCTGCATTTTCTACAGCCGTTACCGTAACTGTGCCACCTTCTTCTACTGTTTTTAAACCATTATCTGAAAGCAGCTTTAAAAGGCACAAATGCTGTGTATTTCCAATCTGCGGTATCGCTACCGTCTTTCCATCTAAATCTTTTGCAGATTTAATATCCGAACCGGGTGCTTTTACCAGTTCCGCTCCTGCCTGAGAAGCTCCAGATATCAGACTCACATCTCCCTTTGACTTTACATTGGCACTAATCGCCGGAACCGGTCCAATATATCCAATATCGATATTTCCTGAAAATAATGCTTCCACTTCAGAAGGACCTGCATTAAAGGAAGTCCATTTCACTGCTGCCTTTCCGTCAAATGCTTTATCAAGTGTTCCCTGTGCTTTCATATAAAGAGCCTGTGCATGTGTTACATTATTAAAATAACCCACATTAATTTCTGTTGTTTTTCCTGCGCTCTTCTTTGTTCCGCATCCTGTAAGCCCCGCTATCATTGCTACTACTCCTGCCATCATAAAAATCTTCTTTATATTCCGTCTCATACCTTTTCGTCCTTTCTTTGATTTTTCTGCCTGACATCAGTTCTTCTTGCTTTCACATGTGTTGTATTTATATTATTCGAAAAGCGCCTTAACAACAATGTCTTTTTTTGATAACGTTATCTTTTTGAATAAATTGACTTTTTACAACATATTTTATATAATAAACTGACATACAGATAATTTTTTTATTCTATTTTTATAATATTTTTGATAA
>OMNT01002839.1_pt1 | contig 13295 bp, 11 predicted proteins | sample 1672551 | NCBI WGS metagenome assembly OMNT01 (sample SAMEA3136698, study PRJEB25190) | human gut metagenome
AGTAGATTTCAACCTCCTGTATGGTATCCTGGCTGCCTTTGCGGGCGCGTTCATGGACAAGGATTTTCTCTACAAACTCGTTGAGCATGGTGTTTGTCAGCGTGTCGAAGTTCTCGTACTTGTCAATCAGGGCAATAAACTTCTCCGCAGATTTCCGGCTCTGCTCATAGCCGGTAACGGCCTTTTCCAGTTCCGCGATTTCCGCATTAAGGGCGTCCTGCTCTTTGGCATACTGTGCGTCCAGGGCCTCATACCGGGCGTCCGGCAGCTTGCCCAGGGCGTTGTCCTCATAGATTTTGCAAATCAGCTTTTCCAGTTCCCCGGCCCGCTTTTGGGCGGCGGCCAGCCGTTTCCGCTTCTTGGATATATCGGCGGTCTGCTGGGCGGCCTGCGTTTCCTGGACGGTGCGGATAAACTCGGCCCGGTCATTCCTGGAATACTCCGCGATGGCCCGGAGCATATCGGTTATCAGGGTCAGAACAGCCTCGGCCCGGATGCGGTGCTGTGTGCCGCAGAGCGTCCCGCATGGGATTTTGCTGTACTGGCTGCAAGTAAACTGCGGGTCACGCTTGCCGTTATTGACGCGATGGACATACATCTTGCCGCCGCAGTCGGCGCAGTACATCAGGCCGGTCAGGGGATGGGCCTCGCCCCAGCCGTCCGGGTAACGCCTGACATTCGCCCGGATACGCTGCACATTGTCAAAGGTTTCCTGGTCGATGATGGCCTCATGGGTATTCTCGAAAATCGTCCACTCGCTTTCGTCAACATAGTGGCTTTTCTTGTCCTTGAAGTGCTTTCGGGTCTTGAAATTGATGGTGTGGCCCAGGTATTCCCGCTTTTTCAGAATGTTCACAATGGTGGACGATCCCCAGCCGTAGGGGTCTTTAACCGGCTTCGTCCTGTTTACTCCCTCGTCAAAGCGTGCCAGATGGACAGCGGGGATTTCGACCTTTGCCTCGGACAGCAGCTTGGAGATTTGATAGGGGCCGTAGCCCTCCATCGTCAGGGAAAAGATGCGGCGTACCACTTCGGCGGCTTCCTCGTCCACAAGCCAGTGTTCCCGATTTTCGTCCCACAGGTACCAGAGGGCTGCAAACCATGTCTCTTTTTATTTTTGCGAAACTTATTCTACCTTATCATTTATGTAAATCCAAAGTGAGACTTTAGATTTGCACAAATTGAAGGGGTATTTCTCGTAACCACAAGAAAAAAACAGCACGGAGAAACAGCAATCACCATTTCTCCGTGCTATTTTTCGTCAGGCTGGAATTTTACGATGTTATCCAGTTCACAGTTAAAAAACTTGCAGAGTGTGTCCAGGGTGTTGGTGGAGACAGATTCGTTCGCCTGCATCCGGCGGATGGTCGAACTGCTGATGCCGGCCTTGGCCTGCAAGGTATATGTGGTCGCGCCGTGCCGCTTCATGGTTTGCCACAAGGGCTCATATGAGATCATTCCTGGTCGTTTCCTCCACTTCCTTCTTTACATATCTCTATTATTGCCTATAATGGAGGAGTAGCGTTATAGGCAATATTGCCTATACAAGAATGGCATAAAGTGAAGAGTATGGGAGGAAACAGGATGGAAGCCGAAACGAAAACCTGCTGTATAACGGGCCACAGAGATATTCCAGCGGAGAAGAAGGAATTTGTGGAAGAAGAATTGCGGAAGGAGGTAGCAGCGGCGATTAAGGATGGCTATACTCGATTTATTTCCGGTTTTGCCGAAGGTGCCGACCTCATGTTTGCGTCAGTCGTTACTGAGGCGAAAAGGGGGAATGACAACCTGATCTTAGAAGCAGCGATTCCCTATGCCGGCCGGCTGAAGGCAAAGGACGAAGAGTTTCATAGACTGCTGGCGGCCTGCGATGGCGTGAAAGTGATTTCCGACCACTATGTTCCCTCGTGCTACATGAACCGCAATCGCTATATGGTTGCCCAGTCGCAGCGTGTGATTGCGGTGTATGATGGACGGGACAAAGGGGGGACGCTGTTCACGCTGCGCGATGCCCATGTTCAAGGGCGAGAGATCAGACTCATAGAGATTTGATTTCAAGGGCAAAACATAAAGGCCGCGTGGGGCTTTTGCATCCCATGCGGCCTTTAATTCAAATCCTGAGTACCGTTACAGTAGTGATTCTATCAGTTGATAGATGTCGGTGAATGGATTAACGGCAATCCCAAACGGTTTATTGCAGTCATTTTGAATATGGTATTGTTCTACACGCTTGGCGTTCTGGATCGCATCAGTTGTATGTTCAGATAACTGCGCATACACATCGCCGGCTTTTTCATAATCCGGGAGGTAGGCGGTCAAGGCTGTCTTCGCTGCAGGGTAATCTTTGAAAAATTTTGTTGTGTACTGGAAATGCAGCAGATACCAAAACTCAAAGCAAGGATTCGAGATCGCAATGTGAATTCCCTTTGCATCTGCCAGTTTCCTTGCTCTGGAGAGTAAGTTGTCTTTGGCGGCAATAGGATCAGGATTATTATAGTTTACATCACCGTCAGCAACGACCCACACCGCATCCCCATTTGATGCAGAAATCTGATTTTTATTTTGATATTCCACGGCTTTCCGAATCAGGCCAAGGTAATCGGTTTCACCTCCTATTACAATATATTTACGGTTGAAGGCACGGCAGCCAGCCGTGTCTTTTTCCGCATCGTTGCCAAAGCTGTTAGAATGAGAGAGTCTTGGCCTGATGTTCACCTCCAAGGACCATTGCGTCCGTACGAAAGTCAGTCAGCCAGCCTCTCATTCGCAGCGTTCGATTTATGCAGGTTGAGCCGCCTCGTCAGAAGAAACTGTGCTAAGTTTTGCTTCCGGCTGAAGCCGAAAGCTGCACGTGCTTTGTTCCTTCTTCCTCTCCCCACAAAATCTTTGATTTTGCAGGGTCCCCGAGTGTGCGCCCGTGTCATCAAATAGATTGGATCGGCAATGGTGGAATGGCTGGTCGCCAAAACAAATCCACGATGAGGAGCGATCAATATGAACAATGTTGCAGGGATCGATGTTTCCAAAGGAAAGAGCATGGTGTCTGTCCTCCGTCCTTTTGGAGAAGTGGTAGCAAAACCATTTTCTGTTGGTCACACCGGCAGCGAACTCAAGGAGCTGGCAGACTACTTGAAAAGCCTGGATGGTGAGACACGGGTAGTCATGGAGCACACCGGACGGTACTATGAGCCAGTAGCCCGCTTTCTTCATGAGGAGGGCGTCTTTGTCAGTGCAGTCAATCCGAAGCTCATCAAGGACTACGGAAATAACACCCTGCGCAAAGTGAAAACAGACAAGGCGGATTCCCGCAAGATTGCCCGCTATGGGCTTGACAACTGGGCAGAATTGCGCCAACATACACCCATGGATACGATTCGAATGCAACTGAAAACACTGAACCGGCAGCAGAGTCTGTACTCCAAGACCAAGACGATGATGAAAAATAACCTCATCGCCCTTCTTGACCAGACCTATCCCGGTGTCAACGCCCTCTTTGACAGCCCCGTCCGTGAGGATGGGTCGCAGAAGTGGGTGGACTTTGCCACGACCTTTTGGCATGTAGACTGCGTGCGGAACATGAGCCTCACTGCCTTTGCCGAGCGTTACCGCAAGTGGTGTAAACGGCATGGCTACAACTTCAGCCAGAGCAAAGCCGTTGAGGTCCACGCCGGAGCACAGGACCTGATCGCCATGCTCCCCAAGGACGCTCTGACCAAAACCATGGTCCGGCAGGCCATTGATGCGCTGAACGCTATCTCTACCTCTCTGGAACGGCTCAAGGCTGAAATGCAGGCCCTGGCAGCGCAGCTCCCGGAATATCCCGTCGTCATGGCCATGCACGGCGTAGGCGATTCTCTTGGCCCTCAGCTTATGGCGGAGCTCGGGGATGTGACCCGGTTTACCCACCGAAACGCCATTACCGCTTTTGCGGGTGTTGACCCTGGTGCTGACCAGTCCGGCACTCACGAGGCTAAGAGCACAAGGGTTTCCAAAAGCGGGCCGCCGGAACTGCGCCGTGCCTTATTCCTGGTTATGGACTGCCTACTGAAAACACAGCCCCAGGATGACCCGGTATACCGTTTCATGGACAAGAAACGAGCCGAGGGCAAACCCTATCTGGTTTACATGACAGCCGGCGCCAACAAGTTCCTGCGCATCTACTACGGCCGGGTGAAGGAATACCTTGCTCAGCTGGAAAATTCATGAAGTATCCTTCCTTGTAGCGGAACCATATTGCCCATACGCTAAAAGCATCTTATGACAGAAAGAGAGCAATTAAGATGTTTTTAGACAATTATCCACCTCCGTCCTCAAATTATGTGATACTCGCAAGCTCAGCTATGAAGCTGCCTCGGAACGATGTGACCTCAGTTCCAGATACTTCGCTGACATTGCCAGAGGCAAAACCGCTCCAACAATTCTAACCTTGGAAAAACTCTGCGTTGGTTTTGCTCTGACGCCAAATGACCTGTTGATCCCCTCAGAACTCTGGCGAGAGATGGCCTTCCGCAAACCGATGCCGGTTACACATATCCGCTGCTTTCGATACCTCTCTGGCGTGACGGGTTTTCCTGTTTGCCCGCAATGCGGAAAGACCATGGAACGGGAGTACCAGCCCTACTGCGACCGCTGTGGGCAGTGCCTTGACTGGAACAACTTCTCTAAAGCAACGATTATTCTTCCTCAGAAGTAACGCGCACTGTTACATACCTGACTATCCGGCCAGCGCCCTTTACCTGCTGGCCGCTTTTGGTATGCCCTTTTTCTTTCCTCAATTTTTCTTCATTTTTCTATTGACTTTTTATTTGCAGACTTTGGTGCGGCTGCCGACTACACGAATGTCAATATTGGTCTGGCGGCTGCGATAATGTTCAAAATATTTCGGTTCAGTTTGAGAACCCTCCGTCACAATCAGAATGACAGGTTTTAGTTTTCTGCGCCGCTGCCCACGCTTTTCAATTTGTCCGCGTGCCATTTTACAGCCCTCCCTTGATAAAGGGAATCGCACCAAAACGGCCGATCAAATAACCCTTTTCTACTTTAGTGTCTTTGCGAACAGAAAAATCGTAAAGGGAGAACAGATTGGTGGCTGCTGTCTGCTCGTCTTTTTCTGTGAACCAAATTTGATCTCTTCTCAACAAATCCAAATCAAGAAGATTGGTGCTGTGAGATGTGAAGATCAACTGAGCACCCTTTGGATTGAATTCTGTGCTGTCAAACAGGGATACCAGATGCCTGGTCAATAGAGGATGCAGATGTGCGTCCATCTCATCAGCCACAAGAAGCGTTCCCTGGTCTAAAGCCTTTTTCACAACGCCGATCAGTTTGAAATAACTGTTGGTGCCGTCAGATTCCTCTGCCATATTTAACGCATAGGATAATGCATTTCCATTGGTATCCTGTACCGTGTGAATGGCCTCAATATTTGCAAAGCTGTCACCGTGCTGCGAAGGAGCAGGCTCTGCATCGCGCATTTGCAAAGCCTGTATTCCCAAATCTGCAACACGCAGCATAGATGCGATCACGCGCCGGTAATCATCATCTTTCAACTGCTCTGCCTCAAGCCCATAAGCGTCCGCCACGGAATTCTTCGTGATAATCTGACAAGAAGCGAACCACTCCAAAACCGGAATCACTTTAGAGTAACTCCAGTTTGATGCAACTGACAAGTAGAGTTTGTTCGCAGAAGTGCGCTCCTTGAGCGTGTTTTGTTCATCTATATCCACCGTAAAACGAAAATCTTTGGTATTTTTTCTCTCAAAAATAAGCGCCTGTCTGCCGTTGGGATAGTAATATAGGTATTCTTCTGTAACAGCCTTATCTGTCACAGAAAAACCATACGCATATCGGATACCTTCAGTGGTAAAGATGACCTCAAAGCTGCTGGGGCGCGTTGGCGTTTCCGGATCAAACTTGAAAGGCGAACGGTCAATGGTCTTATGAAGCTGCTGGTTATGTGAGGTCAGCACATAGTTTACCATGAACCAGAACGCGTTTAGGACATTGGACTTCCCCGAAGCATTGGCTCCGTAAATGACAGCAGACTTCAAATAGCTTTTATTTCCATCCATGATAAGATGCTCTGGATGCTCATTATCCTTGCTGGCCAGCAGGGATAGCACAACTTTTTCTTTAATAGATAGAAAATTCTCTACACTAAATTGAATCAGCATAAGCGACCTCCTAAACCTTTTCTTTTATATATTATAGCCCGTATTTTGTGAAAAATCAACGCAAACGCAAAATAAATTCTTTGAAATGGGAATTTGGAAGGAAGCCTATGTGATAAAGATATACAGCGGTAGATCTGATAATGACAAAAAAGAAACCTGGAGAGCAGTTCGTTACTACTCTCCAGGCACTTTTGCTTTTACAGGTTCTGCCGGATGATCCGCGTGATGATGCCCACGGCCACGCCCCGCTCCATATCCAGGCGGGTGACGGCAAAGGACACATCATCCTTCTTTCCGGGCATCCGGTAGTCGTAGCAGGAGTGGGCTACCGCATTGACGCCATTGGCGAGCCGGACATAGACCACGCCTTTATGAACATCGGTGACCTTTCCGGCGTACTTGCCTTGGATGCGGCACTTCTGCAGGTTGTCCCGGTCAGTGTTTTCCGAAGTGCTCTTGATGTCGGCCCGGATGCCCAGGTCCTCCAGACTGTTGCGCCGCACACTGAGGATGCGGACCAGCACTTCATCGCCCACAGAAAACCGCTCATGGGCGTCGCCGATCCAGTCCCAGGCAAGGTCTCGGGCCAGAATGGAGCATTCCACGCCGAACACCTCCACACGGACGACCTTTTCCGCCACAGCGATGACCCTGGCCTGGACAATCCGGCCCTCGTAGACGCGGTACATCCCATCCGGGTCAAGGTCGAAATAGAAGGTCTGGCGCTTGCGCATCATGGCCTCCCGGCGGCTGGCTACCACGCTGCGGGTCTTGGAGTCGATACCCCGCACCACAAAGTCAATGTCGGCGCCCAGCATATTCCCCAGGATCTTGTTCTGGCGCAGCATCAGGTCAGTGTATTCCTGGCCGGAGGGGCTGCGGCCCAGATTGATCATCATTTCCTTCAGGGGGATGATGATGCGGAATCCCTTGTAGTCCACCACAGCCACCGTCTTGCGGTTGTCCAGCTGCTCAATGCCGCCCAGTTTGCCGGTGAGGATGCGGCGGGTGCGGTAGGCGTTGTGGATCTCATGCCAGATGATGTCCTCCCACTGCTCCTGTGTTTCCGCTTCGTCACGGGCATCTACGGTCAGAATCTCCCACGGCTGAACAGTATCCGGCTCGGGTTCCTCAGTGGCATCTTCAGCAGGCGGCGTCTCCGGTTCCGCTGCCGGCTGCTTCTTCCTGGTAGTCGTCCGCCTGCGGACGGTGCGCTTCGGCGGTGTCTCTGGGGTGTCCTCCGGCTCTTCCACAGGGGACTCCACAATTTTAGGGGTAATGTCCTCGGTTACAGGTTCGCTCATGCGTTCCGGTAAACTCTCTTCCACGGCATCATCCACGGGCAGTACCGGAGTATCCGGGACAATGGCGATTTCTTCTGTTTTCTTTCTCGGCATAGTTGCTCCTCCTTGTACTACATTTTTGTTGACATGATGGAATTCTTATCGGTCTTGACAAACTCGCCGCGTTTGGCGGAGGGCTTATTCGGACGGGGTGCGCACTTCGGCTGCTCTGGCTTTGGAGTAGACGTGGGCGCGGGCTTCTTACGCCATTCCGGGACATGGGCGGATGCCTTGCAGTCCCGCAGCTTCTTTGCCTCATAGTGATTGGTGTAGTCGTACTTATCCACCTGCAGCACCTTATTGCCGCGGGCAATGACCAGCGCGCGGTTCACCGGCAGGCGCAGCACTTCATCCATGGTCAGCAGCTTGCGCTTACCCACGCCGCTGGTCTCGCGGAACTCCGGCGTGTAGTTGCTGATACGCCATGTGCCCAACTGCTTGGCCTTGCTGGAGACATGGACGCTGACCTCGCCGGTGCGGTCACTGAGGAACTTGGCTGTCAGCTCATCGGTGCAGCCCAAGGCAAGCTGATAGTCGCAGCAGCCCAATATCTCCTGCCATTGGTTGTAGGGATACCGGTTCTGCAAGCCCGCCAGATTCTGAAACACGCAGCTCATGCTGACGCCCCGCGAGCGGATCACGCTGATCTTCCGGCTCAAGTCTGGAATAACGCCGCAGGCTGTCAGTTCCTCGCCCAGCACATGAACGGGGACTGGCAGCCTGCGGTCAGCACAGTTTTTATCTGCGTAACGGATCAGCTTGATAAACGCGAAGGACAGGAACAAGGACGTAAGAAAATCAAAGGTGCTGTCCTGGTCGGATGTGATGCAGAAATAGGCGCAGGGCTGCTTGCCCGGCAGTTCCATGTCAATTTCATCATGGCTGGTGATTTGGCAGATGGGCCGGTTCTGAAACACCTGCAAGCGGCTGCCCAGCCCAATGATAACGCCGCTTCGCACCGTATCCGAGGATTGGCTGAACAGCGCATAGGGCGCTCTGGCGGGATGGCTGGCCGGCAGCATGGAAAAGAGATTATCCAGTTCCTTCTCCGCATTCAGTACCAGCAGCTTATAGACCTCGCCAATGTTCCGACTCTCCGGCGGATAGCCCAGCGCCACATACAGCACCAGCGCTTTCAATAGGTTCATCTCCGCGGCGTTCCAGAAATGGTCGCCCTTTTCGCTTCCGGTATTCTTGATGATAATGTCACAGAAGATCTGTGCCATCAGTTCATCGCCCTCGATCTCTGCCAGGCAGTTCCATGAATCGGAGTTCTCCGGCTGGATCAGGTTAAACACCCTCACCACATAGCCCTTGCTACGCAGATACTCGCTGGTTTTTTCGTAAAGTTCTGATTTCGGATCGGTGATGATCAGAGACTCCTTATGACCGTTGTGGGCCTCGGACGCGCTTTGCAAAATGCGGTTGATGCAGTAAGCCCGCGTTTTCATGGAGCCGCTGGCTCCGAACACGGCAATATTGCCGTTGAGCCGGGAGTTCTCTGGAATGCACACCACCTGATTGTCCAGCTTGCCCAGTATGACGCCGCTATGCTTACGAATGTCGGATACCAGATCGAGGACGCCCTTCATCTCCGCCTTCTCCATGAATCCGGCCGTTCCGTAGGTGCCTTTGTTAGAATAGGTCAGGTTGCGCTCCGCGTCATACTCCCCAACGTCGGAATAGCCCATACGCATCACCATGACGATCAGCAGGCCCAGCAGCAACAGGCAAAGCCCTACACCGATGATCCCGCTCTTGCTGAACAGCGCTTCGCAGCAGGCGGAGAAAGACAGCACCGGCGTGGCCGGGGAGCTTCCGTCACCGGGCGTTCCACCTGCGTCTTTCCACTGTTGATAGTTTCGGACAAATTGTGCCAGATAGCCGCCGCCAAACAACAGCCCCGCCAGAAATAGCGGGAGCGAGAACAGCAGACTTCGCAGTTTCTTTTTCTCTACGGCAAAAACCTCCTCTCAAACGCATCAAAGTCAATGGCCTGCACAACGGCCCTGTCACCGCAGTAGCGGCGCAGCACTTCGGCCTGATGGTCGAAGCAGATCAGGATGCCATAGCGGTCCTGAAGCCGCAGTGCCGTATCGAACCGCCTGATCCGCGGCAGGTCACAGTCATAGGCGAACAGCACCGGCGCGCCCTCCGGCGTCATGGCGTCGTTCTCCACCGTTTCACCCGGCTGCTGGGACTCCAGATCAAGGAGCAGCAGCTCACGCAGCTCATTGTCCAGTTCTTCATCACAGAGGAGACGCAGCAGCACCTCTCCATGATGGTCGTTGGTCAGGAAGCAGAACCGTTCATAGCTGCCATCCAGAATGAAATAGTTCTTGCCGCCCTGGTTGGTCAGCAGCTCATAGGCCAGTTCCATGCTGTCACCCAGCAGGAGACCTTGCACGGTATCCGGGTGGTATTGGTGCGGCATACGTTCACGGCATAGCACCGTCTGCATGAGCGCCTTTGTCCGCATCTCGGCTTTATAGCTCCACTTCATCATGGTGTTGCCGAGGTTGTAGGCCACATGGATATGCCGCGGCGTCAGCAGAACGCCCACAGACCGGGCACCACGGATCTTGACGAAAGCTGTTCCCATCTCCTTGATCTCACGGGAGGTGTAGAAGGCCGGGACGCAGATATCGCCTATCGCTGGCTCGCCGGGGCGGAATACACCGGGCTTTTCATCACGGAAGATGCTGATACCGGCGTTACGCATGGTAATGAGCGTCTGAGAGACGCGGTGGAGCCGGAGCCGCTGCTCCGGCTCACTCCTGATGTGGTTGGTGGCGCAGGCACCGGACAGGTAGAAGGAAAAACGCTCAGGGTCACGCGCCAACAGCAGCTTTTTCGCCGCGGCGGTGAGCCGGTATCCACGTAGGCCGTTTTTGTAGTAAGACAGCAAAAGCCGCTGACGCTTCAGCGACTTGACCACACTCTCTTTGTAGCTGATACCACCGGCGAGTCTGTTCAGTTGGCTGGCCGGCAGCTTACCGGATATGGCGACCAGCTCCAGCAGTTGATAGGCTTGTGATAGACTGCCGGGGGCTTTCTGTGGTAGGGTACTCATACTGACCACCTCCTTTTGGTGTGCAGTACCCAGACTGCCATGACCACGGTATTTTTCGCCCGCACCGGTCATGTGGAAATGCCCGGAAATACAGGCTTTGCCGTACCGTAGTCATGTGTACCGATTTTGACACGGCCAAAACGCTATAAATCGGATATGGAGCGAAGCCGGTTTTCACGGTCCGAAAGCCAGTCCTGAAACCGCTCCTTATCCATCACCGACACGCGGGTGCAGTCACAGTCCCCGATCTCCGTCGTGTTATAGGCGTCGCACAAAAGGCCCGTATCATCCTCCATGACGAAGGTGGAGATCACATCCAGAAGCTGCTTGAGTTCCAGATTGTCGTAGTCCCGTACCCGCCTCGGTGACAACTCACGGCTGTAGATATGAGAAAAGCAGACAACACAGTGCCGGAACTTGGGCAATGTGTGCGTCTGCGCGTACTTACTGAGCGTGTAGTAGATGGGGTCGGTCAGATACTCGGAGCTGTGCTTTTTGCTCTTCTTGGGCAGCAGGCAGGGAAGCGCGATCTCCAGGATACCATCTTCGTTCATGACGGAGATGCCCTGCATGACGCCGGCTGACGCCAGATACTCGGCTTTCCGGATGCTGGTCGTCTCATAGATCAGGTGCCGCAGCCGGCAGGCAATGACCTCACCCCGAAGCGCGGCCTCTGTGGACAGCATTTCATAGTTGTCTGAATGCCGTTCGATGTTCGTGTTGTCCATAGCGTAGAGCGTATTGGACAGACGTGTGATCTCATTCAAAATGCTCTCTATCCGCTGTGAGAGGATGGCTCTCTCCACTGTGCTCCTCCTTCCTGAAGTATTGCACGCAGCCGGACTGATCCACCATGCAGTAGGCGGCGGTATGGGGGATATGGAGGCGCTGCATCTGTGCTTCTTCCTCGATAATAACGAGCCGCCGCCCGGAATCATCTTCCGTGGTCAGTGCGTGCTGTAGCATCGCTTCCTTATCCGGACCTATATAGACGACCTCATATACCTCGCCATCTGCGAAGAATACCAGCTTCACCGGCGTATCATCGGGGCTGTGATACTCTACCTTTTCGATGAAGTCCAGCAGCACCCAAAGAGCCGCTTTCAGCTCCTTATCCTCGCGGCAGTTGGGGACGTCTCCATAGCAATCCCGGTCAGGGTTGTAGAATATCCGCTGCTGCCTGACCAGATAGCGCAGCAGATTCTCAATGACGTCCTCCTTGCCCGGATACAGGCGCAGGAGCTGGTCATGGCGTATGCAGTGATAGACGGTTATGTTCCGCAGCAGTCCCGCGGCCTCCTGTCCATAGATCTGTTCTCTGTTTCTCATAGGCGGCATCACCTCCGTAATGCGTATTAACTCCGTATTAAATGCGTATTGATTTTATAATGCGTGTTATCTCCGTATAAACGCCGTATTAGGCTTCCGGACGCTTCATGCGGCGCAGAAGGTCGAGCAGTTCACGGCGGTCTGTGGTGATAAGGTCGCGTTCCAGCGGACTGGCCTTGAACTCCACCGTGATATTGTTGTTATTGCTGCTGATCAGGCCGTTGCCCCGCTCAAAGTGGGTGATCTCCATGACCTCCGCTTCGGAGAGGTGCAATACCTGCTGAACACGCTGGGCTTCTTCATCCTCCAGATTCAGTATGACTTTCGTGCGGCAGTTGTTGATGATGCCTTTGCCGTATTTTCCGTCGTCAAGAGCGAAGAAATCGTTGAGATCCTGCGTAGCGAAAACAGCGCTGCCGCCATAGCCACGGATAATTTTGGCGATCTCCAGCACAAAGTTTGCGGCAAGCCGGTTGGCAGAGCCGCCGATCAGCGCCCAGCACTCGTCAACGAAAATGGTTTTTTCTACGGTGCGGTTTTGCTTTGCCTTATCCCACACATAATCGAGTGCAACGAACATTCCCGCCGTCAGCAGATCGCCGGACAGCTCACTGATGTCGATGACGACATAGCTGTTGTCAAGGTTCACGTTCGTCTGGCGGTTGAAGCTGGATGCCGAGCCGTGGACAAGACGGTTCAGAATATTGGCAATGCGCCGCGTTTCCGGGGCAACCGCCAAAACCGCGTGAAGGTCGCCCAATATCGGCATTTCACGGTACTGACCGGGATGTGCCGGGTTGTCCAGACTGGCATTGTCATAGGTAATGCCCTTATTGCGGTAGGTGGTGACGATGGCTTCGTCCAATAACTGGCGTTCCTCATTGCTCAAATCGGGAATCAGCAACGAGAAGAAAATGTGCAGCTTCTGGATTTTGGCGGCCAGTTCCGACTGCTCCGGCATGGGGCCATCCAGCAGCTCGCTGCTGGTGTGGTCGATTTTGCGAATCTCCATGACATTGATGCAGTCCGGGCTGCCCGGAACGATGCGAATAATGGTGCCGTTCAGCGCCTTGGCCTGACGGTAAAACTCGTGTCCTTTCAGCGGGGCAATGATGTAAACCGGTGTTCCTGCCAGACGCATACGACGGGCGATAAGCTGCATGGTGAACGTCTTGCCCGCGCCGGAAGTGCCGAGGATTGCCATGTTCGCGTTTTTGTAGATGCGGGTATTGAAGTTGTCGAGGCTGACAAGGGAGTTGTTGTACTTGTTCACGCCCAGCAACACACCGTTGGTGTCGCACAACTCAAAACTGACGAACGGATAAAAGCTGGCGGCGGTGGAGGTGAGAATATTGCGGCGGTATTTCTTGAGCAGCG
>OMNT01002846.1_pt1 | contig 13279 bp, 9 predicted proteins | sample 1672551 | NCBI WGS metagenome assembly OMNT01 (sample SAMEA3136698, study PRJEB25190) | human gut metagenome
CGTAATCGTCCAGCCAGAACTCGTTGGCGGCGCAGAAATCGCGGAATGCGTCCTCCCCGGCATCAAAGCGGCGCACGGCCAGCTCCAGCACGGCAAAGCGCGTGCGGAACAGGGCGCCGTAGTCGATGCCTTCGGGCGCGTCAGGGCCGAAATCAAAGCGTGCGATCTCGTCGTGCGTCAGCAGGCCGCGCTGCTCCAGCGCGTCGAGGTCGATGAAATAGGGGTTGGCCGCAAAGGCCGAAAAGCTCTGGTACGGGCTGTCGCCGTAACCCGTGGGCCCGATGGGCAGGATCTGCCAGTACCGCTGCCCGGCCGCCGCCAGAAAATCCACAAAACGGTAGGCTTCCGCCCCCAGGCTGCCGATGCCGTAGGGCGAGGGCAGAGAGGAGACAGGCATCAGGATGCCGCTGGTGCGCATCAGCCTTTCACCGCCCCGGCCACGACGCCCTCAATGATATACTTCTGGCACGCCAGGTACAGAATGATGATGGGCAGCACCGTGAGCATGATGCAGGCCATCATGGGGCCCATCTCCACGCGGCCGTAGCTGCCGCGGAAGTACTGGATGAGCATGGGGATGGTGCGGTATTTTTTGATGTCCAGCACCAGCGTGGGCAGCAGATAGTCGTTCCACACCCACATGGCCTCCAGAATGGCGACGGAGATCATGGTGGGCTTGAAAATGGGAAATACGATGCGGAAATACGTCTGGATGGGGTTGCAGCCGTCGATCATGGCAGCCTCTTCGATCTCCAGCGGGATGCTTTTGACAAAACCGCAGAACATGAACACCGCCAGCCCCGCGCCGAAGCCCAGGTAGATGATGCAGATGTTGTAGGGGGTGTTCAGCTTGAGGCTGTCGGCGGTCTGGGCCAGGGTGAACATCACCATCTGGAAGGGCACCACCATGCTGAACACGCACAGGTAGTAGATGGCCTTGGAAACGGGCCCGTTGATGCGGGTGATGTACCAGGCGCACATGGAGCAGCACAGAAGGATCAGCGCCACCGAGGTGACGGTGATGAAGGCGCTGTAGAAAAAGCTCTGCAAAAAGCCCTGGCTGACCACGGCGGCCACAAAGTTGGCCGCGCCGGCAAAGGTGTCGGCGGTGGGCAGCTGGAACACGGTGCTGGTGCTGATGGCGGTCTCCACCTTGAAGGAGTTGATCAGGATCATGAACACCGGGTAGACATACAGCACCGCCAGCACGGCGAACACCACGGTGAACGCCATGTTGAGGGCGTGTTTCGCTTTCAGATCGTTCATTGCTGCACCTCCTTGGAGCGGGTGGCCTTGAGCTGCACCAGCGCGATGATGACCACGACCACGAAGAAGATCACGGCCTTGGCCTGGCCGATGCCCTTCCACTGGGGCCCGGAGCGGGCGTAGAAGGTGTTGTAGATGTTCAGCGCCAGCATTTCGGTGGCGTGGTTGGGCTCGCCGGCGGTGAGGGAGAGGTTCTGGTCAAACAGCTTGAAGCTGTTGGTCAGGGTCAGGAACAGGCAGATGGTCACGCTGCTCATCACCATGGGCAGCTTGATCTTGATAAGGGTCTGCCAGCTGTTGGCGCCGTCGATGGCGGCGGCCTCCAGAAGGTCGGGCGAGACGTTCTGCAGCCCGGCGATGTAGATGATCATCATATAGCCCACCTGCTGCCAGGCCATCAGGACGATGAGGCCCCAGTAGCCGGCGGGGGTGTTCAGGCCCAGCAGGGGCTGTTCCACGATGCTGAGCACGCAGTTGATGAGGATCTGCCAGATGTAGCCCAGCACGATGCCGCCGATGAGGTTGGGCATGAAGAACACCGTGCGGAAGATGTTGGTGCCCTTGATGCCCCGGGTGAGCACCAGGGCCACGGCGAAGGCCATACCTGCGGCCACCACGGCGAGGGCCACACCTGCGGGAACCACGGCTGCCACTGAGCTTTGGGAAACTGCCATGCAGGAACTAGAAGAACACCTTCGGCAGATCCCTTTCTGGAAGGATCTTCCGGAAGAGGAGAAGGAGACGCTGCGTTGCAGTGCATTTCTGCGCCGCTACCCCAAGGGCAGCCTGATCCACGGCGGACAAAATGAGTGTCTGGGGATGCTGCTGTTGCTGCAAGGGGAGGTACGGACCTATCTTCTTTCGGAAGAAGGACGGGAGATCACGTTGTTCCGGCTTTACGCAGGGGACAGCTGCGTACTTTCCGCCTCCTGCGTCATCAGCCAGATCACATTTGAGACGCACATGACGGCGGCAAAAAATACCACGCTTCTCATTGTTCCCTCTGGCGTGATCGCGGCGCTCAGTGAGCGGGAGCTTGCGGTACGCTGCTTTCTCTATGAGCAGGCAACGGCGCGGTTTTCCGACGTGATGTGGTCCATGCAGCAGATCCTCTTCCGGGGGCTGGACCGGCGTTTGGCTGCCTTTTTGGTGCAGGAGGCGGAGCGCACCGGCGCTTCCGTCATCCGCATGACCCATGAAGAGGTGGCAAAGCACATCAGCTCGGCGCGGGAAGCCGTGGCGCGGATGCTGAAGCAGTTTTCAGAGGAAGGCTTGGTCGAGCTGAAACGAGGGGCTATCTTCCTTCGTGATCCGGCGGGCCTGAACACCATCGCCTCACCATAAGAACGCAAAAATCTCCGACGTGGTCTACTTGGGCTACGCCGGAGTTTTTTTGCAAAAACGTAACCGTGTTACAGTATTCCAGCATGTCATCCCCTACAATAAAAGCATCCGTTTCGGAGAGGAGACGATGCAAATGCCATCGAAACGAATTGTACACGTAGACCAACGCCGCTGCGTAGCCTGCGGCGTGTGTGAACTCACCTGCCCCAAGCAGGCCATCAAAGTATGGCGTGGCTGCTATGCCGCGGTGGAAACAGAGCGTTGTGTGGGCTGCGGCCTGTGTGTCGCTGCTTGTCCTGCCGGGTGCCTCGCGCGGGAAGAGAGGGAATCGGCATGAAAAAGAAGCATTGGTATGATTACTTCTGGGTCTGGAGCATCCTCTATTTTGCACTGGGCTTTTTCAATATCTTATTTGCTTGGCTGGGGATGCTCGACTTCTTTCTCCCACTGGGCCTTGCCCTCTTTGGGGGGAACAAGTTCTTCTGCAATCACCTCTGTGGGCGCGGGCAGCTTTTTAGCAAACTGGGGAAAGAGGGCAAATGTTCCAGAAATCAGCCGACGCCTCGGTGGATGTCCTCCCGCTGGTTCCGTTATGGCTTTCTGGTCTTTTTTCTGGCGATGTTCGGGAACATGCTCTTCCAGACCTACCTGGTGGGAGCTGGAGCCGCGTCGCTCCGGGAGGCCATCAAGCTCTTTTGGACGTTCCGGGTCCCGTGGGGCTGGACGTATACGGCAGGGATGGTCCCGGACTGGGTGGCGCAGTTCAGCTTCGGTTTTTATGGGCTTATGCTGACGTCGCTCTTGTTGGGGATATTGGTGATGATTTTATATAAACCTAGATCCTGGTGTGTGTTTTGCCCGATGGGGACGATGACGCAGGGGATCTGTCAATGGAAAGCAAAAGAAAGGCGGGAAAAATTATGAAAGTAGTCATCGTTGGTGGGGTAGCTGGTGGCGCTTCGGCGGCGGCCCGGATCCGGCGGCTGGATGAGACGGCAGAGATCCTTGTGTTTGAACGGAGTGGTTTTGTCTCCTATGCCAACTGTGGTCTGCCCTATTATATCGGCGGCGTGATCCAGGAACAGGAAGAGCTGACCTTACAGACCCCGGAAAGCTTTTGGAAGCGCTTCCGCATCGACGTTCGGGTCCGGCATGAGGTGACGGCCATTGACCCAACGGCTAAGACAGTCACGGTCCATGCGCTGGAGACCGGAAAGGTGAGCACGGAAACGTATGATAAGCTGGTCCTCTCGCCCGGTGCCAAGCCCATTGTTCCAGGCGTAGTCCAGGGGGAGCTGGAGCGGGTATTCACCCTGCGTACTGTCGAGGATACGCTGCGCATCCATGATTTTGTGCAGAAGCACAAGCCCAAGACGGCGGTGTTGGCCGGCGGAGGCTTCATCGGCCTGGAAATGGCCGAAAATCTGACAGAGCTGGGGGTACAGGTAACGATCGTCCAGCGCTCCCGGCAGCTGCTGGCTCCCTTTGACCCGGATATGGCCAGCTTCGTTCACGGGCAGATGCGGAGCCACGGCGTCGCCCTTCGTATGGGGGCAACGGTGACAGGCTTGCAGCCGGACGGGGAGAGCGTGCTGACCCTGCTGGAGGAGGGAGAACCGCTGCGAGCCGACATGGTCCTGCTGGCCCTCGGCGTGACCCCGGATACCAAGCTGGCGAAGAACGCTGGCCTAGACCTGGGCGTTGGGGGAAGCATTGCGGTGAACGACCGGATGGAGACCTCCGCTCCGGACATCTACGCTGTGGGCGATGCGGTGGAGGTCCGGCAATTCGTGACCGGGCAAAAGACGCTGATTTCCTTGGCTGGTCCCGCCAACAAGCAGGGGCGTATTGCGGCAGATAACATCTGCGGCGGGGACAGCCGGTTCCGCGGCTCCCAAGCCTCCTCCGTCCTAAAGCTCTTTGATATGACGGCGGCCTCTACGGGCATCAACGAGAAAACGGCCCAGGCCGAAGGACTGGACTATGACAAGGTAGTGCTCTTTCCGCCTGCCCATGCATCCTATTATCCCGGTGCCACGCCTCTGTACATCAAGGCGCTGTATGAGAAGGGTACCCTGCGCCTGCTGGGGGCGCAGATCGTGGGCCGGGAAGGGGTGGACAAGCGTATCGACGTTCTGGCCACTGCCATCCGAGCTGGGATGACGGCGACGCAGCTCAAGGAGCTGGACCTGGCCTATGCGCCGCCCTATGCCTCTGCCAAGGACCCGGTGAATTTCATCGGCTACCTGATCGAAAACCTAGCCCAGGGGAAGGTACGGCAGTTCCACTGGCATGACGTTGCTGCCCTGCTGCGAGACGGCAGCGTGACCCTGCTGGATGTGCGGACCAATGCGGAGGTCTCCAACGGCCGTCTGGAAGGTTCCCTTCACATCCCTGTGGATGAGCTGCGGGAGCGGCTGGGGGAGCTGGACCCTGCTAAGCCGGTTTACGTCAACTGTCAGTCCGGCCTGCGCAGCTATCTGGCCTGCCGTATCCTGACTCAGTGCGGTTTCACCTGTGCCCACCTCTCCGGCGGCTATGGCTTCTACCAAGCCGTGACCCAGGAGCAGCAGCGATTGGGGAGCATCTATCCCTGCGGGATCGAGAAAGTATAATATAACGAAAAAAGAGATTCCCCCTGGATCAGATCGAGTGAACGATAGGATCCAGGGGGAATTTGAGGTTGTTTTTATGGCGTCAAGCCGTCGCTTTCTTCCGGCGGGAGAAGTGGAGGATGAGGCCGATCGCCAGGCCGATGATCGCCGGGCAGACCCAGCCGAAGCCGATACCGGAGAGGGGCAGGACATTGCCCACGGCTTCGATCAGACCGTCCAGATGCAGCAGGGCGCGGAGGTTTTCGGGGAGGTTGCGGAGCAGGTCGTAGACGGCGCCGACGAGCGTCAGGACCAGGGTGGAGACGTAGACCTCCCGGCTGTGGCCAAAGAACTTGCCGAAGAGGGCCAGCAGGATCAGGGCGATGGCCAGGGGATAGAGGAACATCAGCACGGGCACGGCGTAGCTGATGATGGTGCTCAGGCCCAGGTTGGCAAAGACGAAGGACATGAGGCAGAACACGATGGCCCAGACCCGGTAAGAGGGCCCCTTGGGGAAGAGGCCGACGAAGGTCTCGCTGCAGCTGGTGATGAGAGCCACGGAGGTTTTCAGGCAGGCCAGGGTGACGGTGGCGGCCAGGACCAGCAGACCCACGCCGCGCAGGTAGTGCTGGGCGATCTGGGCCAGGGCGATGCCGCCGTTTTCGGCGGCGGGGAACAGGCCGCGGCTCTGTGTCCCCACGATGGCGACGGCCAGATAGATGACGGCCATGAGCAGGCAGCTGAAAATGCCGGAGCGAACGGTGCTGCCGGCCACGTCCTTCGGTTCCTTCACCCCCAGCCCCTGGATGACCTGCACCACGATGATGCCGAAGGCCAGACCGGCCAGGGCGTCCATGGTGTTGTAGCCCTCCAGGAAGCCCGTCAGGAAGGGCTGGGTGGCGTAGTTCCCCATGGGCTCCACAGAGGAGATGGACGCGCCGGGGGAGACCAGAGCAACGACCAGCAGGATGCCCAGGAAGAGCAGGAAGCAGGGGTTCAGGACTTTACCGATCCAGGTCAAAATTTTTCCCGGCCGCAGGGAGAAGAAGAGCGTTACGGCGAAGAAGGCCGCCGAGAACAGCAGCAGGAAAAGCTTGGCGTGGCCCTCCGGTAAGATCTGCTCCAGACCCACGGTGTAGGACGTGGTGGCGCAGCGGGGGATGGCGAAGAAAGGCCCGATGGTCAGGTACAGGGCGCAGGTGAAGAACATGCCGTAGGGCCGCCCAGCTTTGCTGGACAGGTCGAACAGGCCGTTGCTTTGGCTGATGCCCAGGGCTGCCACGCCCAGCAGGGGCAGGCCAACGCCGGTGATGAGAAAGCCCAGGGTCGTGATCCACACCTGGCTGCCCGCCTGCTGGCCCATGGACACAGGGAAGATCAGGTTCCCCGCGCCAAAGAACATGCCGAAGAGCATACTGGCCACGGTCACGTATTCTCGAAAACTCAACTTCTTTTTCACAGCACACTACCCCTCATTCCGTAAAATACTTTCTGGAGAAAATAAAAGTACAACCAGTATACCAGATTGTACCAACCTTGTCAATTTGCTCGCAGATCGGCCACGGCGTTGCGGTTTCAGTGAAACCCGTCCAGCAGCTTGCGGACGCAGGGGTAGGTCAGGTCATAGAGGGAGAGTGCGGGGTAGGGGACGTCTGCCTGGTTCATGGCGGCCTTCTGCTTGTCCGTGACGTAGGCATAGGGATAGAGGCCGAAGAGGAAGGGGAAGAAGGCGTAGAGAAAGCCTTGGACGGCTTCGGCTGGCATGTGGGGAAAGAATTTTTCCACGCACTGGGTCACGGCCTGCATCGCGGTGCCGTAGGAGCGCTTGAAGGCGACGAGATTCTCCATGCGGCTGTTGGCCTCCATGTCGTAGTGGTTCATGGAGAGAAGCTTGAGCATCCGCGCCCGCCGGGTCAGGGTGTGGGACAGGGCGGCGGCGAAGGCGTCCGCCGTCATGGCCTCGTGGATGTCCAGTAGGAGCAGGAGGTCCTGGTGCCAGAGGTCATATTCTCGCTGGAGCAGGGCCAGAAAAATTTCTTCTTTGGTCTGAAAATAGTTGTAGATGGACGTGCGGGTGAAGGACGTGGCCTGGCTGATGTCTTTCAAGGTGATGTCCTTGAAGCTCATGGTCTCATAGAGGGCGGCGCAGGCGGAGATGATCTCCTCTTTGCGGGCGTTGGTCCGGGCTTGGGAGGCTTTGGGCATGGCGCTTACAGGCTTTCGCGGAAGATCGCAAGGATCTCGTCCCGCTTCAGGGCTTTGTAGCCGCCGTCCATGTGGAAGGTCAGGTCGGCGATCTGGTCCAGCATGGACTCGTCCACACCCAGCTCGGTCAGATGCATGACCACGCCGATCTCCTCCATCCAGGCCTTCATGGCGTCCAGACCGGCCAGGGCAACTTCCTCATCGCTCTTACCAGTGGGGTCGATGCCCCAGACGGCTTCGGCGAAGCGCTTGAACTTGGGCAGGCCGTAGGGCAGGACGTGGTGATAGTACGCCTGAGACACGGCGGCCAGGGTCATGCCGTGGGTGGCGTTGGTCACGCCGCCGACGGCCTGGCCCAGCATGTGGACCATCCAGTCGCCGGTCTTGCCGCACTCGACCAGGGTGTTCAGCGCCCAGGTGGCGGTCCACATGAGGTTGCTGCGGGCCTCGTAATCCTGGGGGTTTTTTACGGCGATGCGGCTGGAATGGATCACGGAGCGCATGAGGCCCTCGCTGAGGTAGTCGCTGGTGTTGTCATCCGCGCCGCAGAAATACTGCTCACAAATATGGTTGAAAATATCGTAGATGCCGGAGACCATCTGGTACCGGGGCAGGGTGAGGGTGTAGTTGGGGTCCAGGATGGAGAACTTGGGCATCACGTCCTCGTTCTCAAAGACCTTGCCCACCTTCTCCTTGGTGTCGGGGTTCGTGATGACGCTGCCGGCGTTCATCTCGGACCCGGTGCCCACCATGGTCAGCACACAGCCCAGGGGGACCACGGGGCAGGCAGGTTCCTCAAAGCGGACGAAATACTTCTGCCAGGGGTCCTCCTCACAGTGGACGGAGGCGGCCACGGCCTTGGTGTAGTCGCAGACGGACCCGCCGCCCACGGCCAGCAGGAAGTCGGCCTGATGCCGGCGGCAGATCTCCACGCCCTCCAGGACCTTGGGCAGGGTGGGGTTGGGCATGACGCCGGAGATTTCTGCCACGTTTTTGCCGCAGTCCTTCAGAATGGCGGTCACCTGGTCATAGATGCCGTTGGTTTTGATGGACCCGCCGCCGTAGACCAGGACGATATTGGGACCGTATTTGGGCAGCTCGTCCCGCAAAGACGCGACGGAGCCGCCGCCGAAATAGAGCTTGGTGGGGTTATAATAGGTGAAGTTTCCTAACATGTGTTTCTTCCTCCATCGTCAACATGAATTGATTCTGACGCTGTGTCAGTATAGATAGGATACCGCGATTCTGACGCCGTGTCAAGATACCGTGCAAAAAAAATACAGCGTGCGACTGCGCGTAGACGGGGAAGACGAGTAGACGGGGGGGATCGGATATGCTATGATGGGACCAACACAGCAGAGCAGGAGGGAGCGCTTTATGCACTATGACATCATCGTGATCGGCAGCGGCCCGGCGGGGCTGTCCGCTGCCCTGACGGCCCGCGCCCGGAACAAGACCGTCCTCGTGGTGGGCAACCGCTGGCAGGACAGCCCCTTGGCACGGGCCGAGCGGGTAGACAATTACCTGGGTCTGCCCAGTCAGTCCGGGGCGGACTTGCTGGAGACCTTTCACGCCCACGCGAAAGAAGCAGGCGTCGCATTGTTAGAGGGCCGCGCCCTCTCGGCCCTGCCTTGGAACGGCTTTCAAGTCAGCGTGGGCAGCCAAGTCCTCTCCGCCGGGGCCTTGATCCTGGCCCCCGGCGTGGTGCGGCAGAAAAAATTTCCTGGGGAAGCCGAGTATTTGGGCCGGGGCGTGAGCTACTGCGCCACCTGCGACGGGATGCTCTACCGGGGCAAGCCCGTGGCCGTGGTCGGCCGCAGCCCCGATGCGCCGGAGGAGGCCAACTTCCTGAAAAACCTGGGCTGTCAAGTGACCTACCTTGCCCCCAAGCGCCCGGAGACGCTGGAAGCAGACATCCCCTTTGTCCAGACCGGCACCGTCTCGATCCAAGGCCAACTGACCGTCACAGGCCTGACCGCCAACGGCGAGACCATCCCCTGCGCGGGGGTCTTCATCCTCCGCCCCGCCGTGGCCCCCACGGACCTGCTGCCGACCCTGGCCACCGCCAACGGGGCCATCCAAGTCGACCGCAGCATGGCCACCAATCTCCCCGGCGTGTTCGCCGCAGGGGACTGCACCGGCGCCCCCTACCAGATCGCCAAAGCCGCCGGCGAGGGCCAGGTCGCAGCCCTGTCCGCCTGCGCCTACCTGGACGACCCGGCCCACCAGACCACCTGACCCCAAAAGCAAAACCCCCTGCGCCGTCCCAGACCGGGACCCGACGCAGGGGGTTTGTACACAAAGGCGCATGTTGCAAAGTTCGACAAAATCTGCTAAGATAAAAAGGCCCTGTCAAAAGGGCCGGAAAGAAGCGTTGTTACGAAAAGTGGTTGGCTAGCCCCTCGCAAAATCCACGTTGGAAGGGGGTGAAGCTGGAATGGACAGATTTTTTTTGAAATTTCTGCTGTGCGTGGTGTTTTTAGCACTGGCACTTTCCATAAAAGCGTGCTGACCGCTTGGGTTCCAGCCAAACGGTCAGCATTGTTCATAATGATGTAAAACCGCGAAGCTAACCACTCGTAGCAACGCTCTTTCTGCTTTTATGATAGCAGTCTCTCCCCACTTTGTCAAGAGCGCCGCCCCCTGTGCCGTTCCCCGCCGGGACCCGACACAGGGGGTGTTTTGTCGGAAAGGTATAAAATCAGGGCATGAATCTCTAAAAGAAAACAAAATGTACCCAAACATATCCATGAAAAACCTTGCCATTCGACGGAAGGATACGGTATAATATTGCCATAAAGCGCCGCCAAAGAAGAGTGTGCTTTGGCGAACGTATCCTTGCGGTATCTATGCTTATATCGCAAAAACAAAAGGGTATACCCTTTTGTCGTTGGCTTAACAACCAACGACAAAAGGGTATACCCTTTTGTCGTTGGCTTAACAACCAACGACAATGGGTGACTCAAACACAAACGGAAGGATGAAAAGGAGGAGACCCATGAAAAAGAAGTTCTTGGCCCTGGTTCTAACGCTAGCAATGGTGCTTTCTTTGGTACCTGTGACAGCGTTGGCGGTCGATGAAGGTACGCAAGATACACCCGCCAATAATGATGTCATCACCTATCGGGCAGGAACCCCTCAGACGGACTATCCTGAGGGCCTGACAACCCTTAATAAGCAAGCCAAAAAAATCAACGACAACCAGTATAAGGTTACGCTGACAGTCGGCATGAGCCAGACAAAAAACACAGTTGTGACTTCTACGAAGGCAGCTACTGTGCTGGTTATCGACATCTCCAATTCTATGGATTGGCATGTGCTGTGTGGAAGAGATGAGCATACGCATACTAGAAAGTGTTATTCTTTCGGAATACTTACCTGCGGAAAAACAGAACATACTCACACAGATGCCTGTGGAGAGAGTCGCCTTGATGCTGCAAAAACAGCAGCGAAGAATTTTGTAAACACTTATGCAGGTTCAGTAGAAAATGCAGATCGCTATTTATCCATCGTAGTATTTGGGACTACAGCCTCTGTCAAGTTGGACTGGACAGATGTTTCTACGGACGATGGAAAAGAAAACGTTATATCTGCCATAGATGAAATTAGTGTTAACGGTGGTACCAATCTAGAACAAGGATTAGCTAAGGCTAAGGATCGATTTGATGACCCAACAGTGGCTTCTGTTAACTTTAAGAATGTGGTTGCTCTGACAGATGGAGCGCCTACCTACTATGGCCTGGATAATAAGGGTGAGCCGTCTGGCGGCAATGGAAGCAGTGGCAGTGAGGAGATTAACACCAAGACAGCTAAGACAGCAGGAAAACTGAAAGAGGTTGCTAACCTTTATACTGTCTGCTTTGGTGCAGCGAATCAGCACACATATGAGGAAAACCACTTTTGGGGGACCACCTATGGTCCTACCGTTGGCAACTTCTTAAGAGGTAGCATTGCAACGGATAGTAACCATGCTTATAATGCGGACAATGCTGGCCAGTTGAACAATGCGTTCAAGGAAATTTCTGAAAACATTACTAGCGGACTCTCTGCTGGTACGGTGCATGATGCTCTTCCTGATGGTGTAAGTTCGGACGCCTTTAATGGAAAAACAACTGCCGACTGGGATCTTAGCACCTTTGATACAAAGATCTCTGAGAAGGGCAATACCAAACATTACACCTATACCAAGACCTATACTGTGACGATCGACCCGAATAGTGTTGATAAGGAACTGTTTGATACGAATAACTACTATCCCCTTAACGGTTCTACCACTTTGACAGTAAAGGTCAAAGAAAATGGTAAGGATACAGAAAAAACACTTAACTTCCCCATTCCTGGGGCTAAGGTAAGTTATACTGTTACCTTTAATTCCATGGGAGGCAGCGCCGTTGCTTCTCAGAAAGTGAATCGTGGAGAAAAGGCTACCACACCTACCGAACCTACGCAAGAGGGTTATAAGTTCCAGGGTTGGTGTACGGATGAAGATACTACTGAGGACTATGATTTTGGTACAGCAGTGACGCAGGACATCACGCTGTATGCGAAGTGGGAGAAGGACAATCACGCAACGAAGGAACTGAAATATACCGTTGAGTATCGAGTAGATAGCCAGACTGGTACGAAACTGGCTAGTGAAGAGGTTACCGTAAGAATCTGGAAGAATGATGATACTTACGCTGTGGCCAGTGTTCCCAGCAAGACATTTGACGGCTATAAGCTGGCAGAGACAGGTTCTACGGCGTTGCCCGCAACTGTTAGGAATGGCGATACCATCTATGTGATCTACGAGAAAAAGCTGACCTACACCATCAAGCAGCACTTCATGGACGGTGAAGGTAAGGAAATTCCCAACCTATATGTGCCTGGGAACAGTCAGACTGGGAATAAAGATACTCTGTTGAGTAACCTGATTGAAGGCAAGACTGGACCTCAGTCTAAAGAGAACAAGAACTATGTCTATGTCTCTAGCAAGACCACTTATACCGTGGATCAGGTGACAAATCCTCTGAATGCTGACTCTAAGCTGACTAAGGATACTACCATCGACCTGTACTACTATCTGGACAACTGGAAGGACGGAGACAGCAAGACTCCTACCGAAGGTGATAGTGCGACCGGCGGCGACGGTATCCCCGACTGCTACCAGGTTCTGGTCAACTATAAGAGTGGCGATACGAATAGAGGTTCCGTTGGCCCCCGGACCATGGAAGTTCTGACCATCAAGAGTAATGATGTGTACGCCAGCGAGGGCCAGGTCGTGGCCAGCGGTTCCACCGCTAATGCAACTGGTAGCAGATGCTACTTCTCCAACTGGACGGACACGACCGGCAAGCAGGTCGACACCAATGCTACTCTGAGACAGCAGACCATCGAGAACGCTAAGGGTGGCGATGTGTACACCTTCACCGCGAACTTCGGCCGCTCCAGCGGCGGTAGTAACCGTCCCAAGCCTCCTGTTGTAGAGATTCCTGACGACGTGCCTACTGGCCTGAACGGGAAGGACCACTACGCTTATGTGGTGGGCTATCCTGACGGCATGGTGTATCCGCAGAAGAATATCACCCGCGCCGAGGTGGCGACGATCTTCTTCCGTTTGCTGAAGGACGAGACCCGCGAGGCCAACATGACCAAGAGCAACGGCTACAACGACATGAAGGACGGCGCATGGTATACCTGCGCGGTGTCTACCCTGAGTAAGATGGGGATTATCAAGGGCTATGAGGACGGTTCCTTTAAGCCTGATGCGTCGATTAGCCGCGCTGAGTTTGCCGCGATCGCGGCCCGGTTCGACCCGGACGGTGACAAGACGCCTGCGACCTTCTCCGATGTGTCCAGCCACTGGGCCAAGGACGAGATCAGCATCGCCG
>OMNT01002847.1_pt1 | contig 13279 bp, 7 predicted proteins | sample 1672551 | NCBI WGS metagenome assembly OMNT01 (sample SAMEA3136698, study PRJEB25190) | human gut metagenome
GAAATGCACCGGAACCGGAGATCGCGAGACTTGTCAATTTTTATGATTATCTGGAGATTCAGCCGCTTGGAAACAATGCGTTTATGATCGCAGATGAAAAAAATGACCGCGTAAATTCCAATGAGGACCTGATCGAGATCAACAAGAAGATCGTCAAACTGGGAGACCAGTTCAAGAAACCGGTCGTTGCGACCTGTGACGTACACTTTATGGATCCGGAGGATGAGATCTACCGACGGATCATCATGGCAGGAAACGGTTTCTCGGATGCAGATAATCAGGCCCCGCTTTATCTCCGCACTACAGAGGAGATGCTGGAGGAATTTTCCTATCTGGGAAGTGAGAAGGCGGAAGAAGTCGTTATCACGAACACAAATAAGATCGCGGATATGATCGAGAAGATCTCCCCGATTCATCCGGACAAGTTCCCTCCGGTCATCGAGAATTCCGACCAGGATCTCAAGGATATCTGCTTCAATAAAGCGCATGAGATGTACGGAGAAAACCTTCCGGAGATCGTGGAGGAACGACTGAACCGAGAACTGAACTCTATCATTTCCAATGGATATGCCGTTATGTATATCATCGCACAGAAACTGGTATGGAAGTCCAATGAGGATGGTTATCTGGTAGGCTCGCGAGGATCAGTAGGATCTTCGCTCGCGGCGACGATGTCCGGTATCACGGAGGTTAATCCGCTTCCGCCACATTATCTGTGCCCGAACTGCAAATATCATGATTTTGATTCGCCGGAGGTAAAGAAATTCGGCGGTATGGCAGGTTGCGATATGCCGGATAAGATCTGCCCGAAATGCGGCACGAAGCTGAACAAAGAAGGATTTGATATCCCGTTCGAGACATTCCTTGGTTTCAAGGGTGACAAGGAGCCGGATATCGACCTGAACTTCTCCGGAGAATATCAGGCGAATGCGCACAGATATACAGAGGTTATCTTCGGAAAAGGTCAGACATTCAAGGCTGGTACGATTGGTACCCTGGCAGAGAAAACGGCATTCGGTTATGTCAAAAATTATTATGAAGAGCGTGGCCAGCACAAGCGTTACTGCGAGATCAACCGGATCGTCAAGGGCTGTACGGGAATCCGAAGAACGACAGGCCAGCATCCGGGTGGAATCATCGTTCTTCCGGTAGGTGTAGAGATCGAGAAATTCACACCGGTACAGCATCCGGCAAATGACGAAAACAGTGATATCATCACGACACATTTCGACTATCATTCCATTGACGGAAACCTTCTGAAACTTGATATTCTAGGACACGATGATCCGACAATGATCCGTATGCTCGAGGACCTTACAGGCTTAAGTGCCCGTGATGTACCTCTGGACAGCAAAGAAGTCATGTCGCTTTTTGCGAGTACGGATGCATTGGGGATCAAACCGGAGGATATCGGCGGCTGTAAACTGGGATGCCTTGGAATCCCGGAGTTTGGTACAGATTTCGCGATGCAGATGTTGATCGACACGAAGCCAAAATATTTTTCTGATCTTGTTCGTATCGCGGGTCTGTCTCATGGTACGGACGTATGGCTTGGAAATGCGCAGACTCTGATCGAGGAGGGCAAGGCGACGATTTCCACCGCCATCTGTACCCGGGACGATATCATGATCTACCTGATCGACAAGGGACTCGAAAGTGAGCTTTCCTTTACGATCATGGAGAGTGTGCGAAAAGGAAAGGGCTTAAAACCGGAGTGGGAAGAGGAGATGAAGGCCCACGATGTGCCGGACTGGTACATCTGGTCATGTAAAAAGATCAAGTACATGTTCCCGAAAGCCCACGCGGCGGCGTACGTCATGATGGCGTACCGCATCGCTTACTATAAAATTTTCTATCCGCTGGCGTACTATGCGGCGTACTTCTCCATTCGTGCGTCTGCATTCTCCTACGAGCTCATGTGCATGGGACGCGACCGGCTGGAATATTATATGAAAGATTACGAAAAACGGAAAGACACGCTGACTCAGAAGGAGCAGGCAACCGTCAAGGATATGAAGATTGTCCAGGAAATGTACGCCCGCGGCTTCGATTTTGTGCCGGTGGACCTCTATAAGGCACAGGCGCACCGCTTCCAGGTCTACGATGACAAACATCTGATGCCGGCGCTCGACTCGATCGAGGGTCTGGGCGACAAGGCGGCCGACGCCGTTGTCCTTGCGGCACGAAACGGAAAATTCCTCTCGAAAGATGATTTCCGCGACCGCACCAAGGTCAGCAAGACGATTATCGACTTTATGGCGGACCTCGGTGTCTTCGGAGATCTGCCCGAAAGCAACCAGTTTTCGCTGTTCGACTATTAAAAGGAGCGTCCCCTTTCCGTTGCAATCCCGTGCGTCTTGGGGTATAATCAGACGTTGTGGAAAAGAACGAAAACGATTTAGATAAAATAAGGTGAAAAACATTGAGAAGAAGATTGGAACAACTGCTGAACGGCAGATTTGAATATGAGGTTCCCCATCTGCTGCTGTCCGAGACGGAGGTGGCCCTGACGCTGGACGAGGGGCAGAATTTCCGCGGAGAGCTGAATATCGGAGCGGAAGACGGGAGAAGAGTAAAAGGAATTGTGACCACAGATCATCAGAGAATCGTTCTGGCGAAAAATCAGTTCCAGGGAACGGCGAGTACGATTGAGTACGGCGTGGATACCAGCGGATTAAAAGCAGGCGATGAAATCTGTGGAAACATCACCGTCAGCAGCAATCTGGAGGAACGCTGCGTGCGGGTACACGTCTCGATTGCGGGAAAGACAATGAACATTTCCGGACAGGAGATTCATTCCCTGGCAGATTTTGTGCATCTGGCAAGCCATGATTTCGGCGCAGCGTACCGCTTCTTTGTAAAAAAAGAGTTTGCACGTCTTCTTCAGAAAGAGGCACCGGAGCAGATGGCACTTTATCAGGGACTGTCCCACAAGCCGGTGACATTTCAGCATCTGGAGGAATTTCTGGTTGCCCTCGGTCAGAAAGAGCCGGTGATGCTTTCGGCGGAACAGCCGGAGAAAACTGTGCTTACCGTGGACCAGCCACGCAAGGAAACACTGTATCTGTATAAAAATACCTGGGGCTACGTCCGCATGGAAATCGAGGTGCAGGGAGACTTTCTGGAAGTGGAAAAGAAAGTCGTCACTTCAGAAGATTTCATCGGAAGCGTCTACGGTGTGGAATACATTATCCATCAGGAGAAAATCGGAAACGGCCGCCATTACGGCAGAATTACGGTGCGTCAGGGAAAACAGGAGCTTCGCTTTGAACTGGAAGTGACAAACAGCGAAAAGCATGTGACCAGCAGAAAAAATACGGAGCGCGACCGTCAGATAACTGCCATCGCGCGCGGCTATCTCGATCTGGCAGTCCATAAACGCGACTACCGTACCTGGTATCAGGACACCTGGGAGGCCATCGAGCAGTTCGAAAAAGCCGGCGGAGACATGGCGTGGGTGACGCTGGGAAAAGCATGGCTGTACGAGAGCCATGAGGAAACCGGAAAAGCAAGAGAAACGCTTTCTTACGTAAAAGAGCATCAGGAACTGCTGGACACCGCGGAGAAAAAAGGAGCGTACCTGTATCTGGCATGGAAGCTGAAAATGGAAGTGGGCCATACCGGGCTGGTATCACGCCTTGGAACACTGATGCGGCAGGAGAGTGCAAGCTATTTTCTGTTAAAGCTTGCCATTGATGCCGACGATTCCTGGCAGCAGTCGCTGACCCGTCAGCTCTACGCGATGGAACTTTGCTATGAGTGCGGGTGCAAGAGCCCGCTTCTGTATCTGGATGCGGCCCAGCTCTATCTCCGCCAGGAGGGACAGCTCCGCCGGATTTCGCCGTTTACCGTTCAGGTGCTGAAATTTGCGCAGAAAGAAGGCATTTTAAGCGGGGAACTGTTAAAACGGGCCGCTTATCTTACAGAGACGATGAAAACGTTCGATGAGAATGTCTATCAGATTCTGACTGCGGGCTATGAGCGTTTTCCATCCGATGAAGTGCTCGAAGCCATCTGCAAACTGGTGATGAAGGGCCGCCCGGTGCGGAAGGAATATTTCCCGTGGTATGCAAAAGCCGTGGAGCGGAACATCCGCATCACGCGCCTGTACGAGTACTATATCGAAACGATGGATGCGTCGTTCGACGAGGTCCTTCCGCAGGTCATCCGGATGTATTTCTCCTACAGCAACACACTGGCAGGCCAGAAGAAAGCGCTGATCTACGCCAACGTGATCAAAAACCGCGAAAAAGACCGCCATACATTCCAGAGCTACCGCCCGGCGATGGAGGTTTTCACGGCAAGACAGATCCAGAAAGGCCGCATGAACCGCGAATACGCCGCACTGTACCGGACTTTTCTGAAAAAACCGGAAGATCCCGACAGCGCAAAAGCGATCGCAAATGTGCTGTTTACCCATCATGTGACGTGTGAAAATCCGAAAATCACGCGTGTGATCGTCTGCCATCCGGCGATGGCGGGCGAAACGTCTTATCCGATGACGGAACGGGGTGCTTATATCCGTCTGTACGGCAAAAAAGCGCGGATTCTTCTCGAAGATGAGCAGCGCAGAAGATATGCGGTGACAGAAACCTGCCGCGTAGAGCCATTGTTTACGGATGAAGAGCTTGCCCGTGCCTGCGGCGGTTTTGCCATTGAAAATCCGGGTCTGCTGCTGCACCTGTGCGGGGAGCAGGAAGAGGAGATGCAGCTTACTGCAGAAAATCTTGCCTGGTATCAGCAGGCAGCGCGCACGAGCGCATTTTCCAGTGCTTACCGGAAAACAGTGCGTCAGAAACTGCTGGAATACTATCTTGCCCATCCGGATGAGCGTGAGACCGAGGCGGCTGTTGCAGAGCTGGAGGACAGCGCTTACGCAAAGGTGGACCGTATTTCTACGATCGAGCTTCTGGTACGCTACGGCTGTTACAGCCGCGCCTTTGCCCTGACGGATCGGTACGGCTACGAAAAGATCCCGGTGTCGTGTCTCTTCCGTCTGGCGCATGCGATGATTCTGGAAAAAGAGTTTACAGAGGACGAGGAGCTTCTCTATCTGGCATCCTACGTGGTAAAACAGGGCATTTACGATGAAATTGTATTGTGCTATCTGAGAGATTATTTCACCGGTTCTATTGAGGATATGTGCAGTTTATGGGATAAAATCCGCGGCTTCCAGATGGAGAGCGACAAGCTGGAGGAGCGCATTCTGACCTGGTCCGTCTTTGTGCGCAGCCACCCGAAGTGGGAGCAGGAAATGCTGGAGAACTACATCCGACAGAGCGGAAAAGAGCATGTCATTCTGGCATACCTGACGTATCTTGCGATCGGCTATTTTATGGACGGAAAACCGCTTTCGGATCAGATGTTTGACTACTTGGACCGCGCCTGGAAACAGGGCTGGGAGCTGGACGAGATCTGCCGTTTTGCGATGCTGAAACATCTTTCCACGAAGCCGCAGCTTTCTGAGGAGGAAGAAAAAGAGGCGCATACCCTGCTTCTGGCGTTTACGAAACAGGGACTCCGCTTTGCCTTCTACAAGGATCTGCCGGAGCACCTGACCGAAGGCTTCCAGATCGGCGACCGCATGTTCATCGAGGAACGCCAGAGAGCGGAGGCAAAGGTGACGATTCATTACCGGACAAACGCCGAAGAAACATGGAAGAGCGAACCGATGCGCAATATGTATCAGGGTATTTTTGTAAAAGAGTTTCTGCTGTTCTACGGCGAGAAAATGGAGTATTACCTGACCTTTACGAACCGTCAGGGTGAGGGAAAAACAGAGGTGAAAACCGTCTCCATGACCGGCGAACCAAAAGCAGGAAAGACGCGGTACCAGCTTCTGAATCAGATGAAAGCAGCGCGCGCGGCAGGAGATTTGAAAAAAGCAGAAGAAGCATTCCAAAAGTATCTGCAGCAGGAGGCTCTGGTTCGGAACTGTTTTGCACTTGTGGATGAAAAGAAGCAGCAGGAGGATACGACATGGAACAGAAAAATTTGATTTTAGGATTTGATTTTGGAGAGAAATATTCCCAGTTCTGCTGCTATGACAGGGGAACCCATACGGCCGTCTCCATCCCGGTAAAAGAAGGAGAAGAGGCGGTGGAATTTCCGACCGCCATTGCCAAAAAACGGAATGAGGAAACGTGGAAAACAGGACCGGATGCAGAAAAATCTGCTCACGCGGAAAACGGCATCTGGCTGGACAATCTGTACGAGATCTGCATGGGATCCCGCATCTGCCAGATCGAAAACCGGGATTACACGCCGGGAGAAGTCCTTGGCACGTTCCTTCGCGAAGCACTGAAGATGATCGGCATCGAGCGCCCGGACCAGCAGATCCAGGCGATGATGATCACCACGGGCCATCTGACCCGTCCATTTGTGGAAAATGTGCGTGAAGCATACAAGATAATCGGACTTCCGCGCGGCAGAGCCTACCTGCAGGAGCATGACGAGAGCTTTTACTGCCATGTGCTGAACCAGAAGCCGGAGCTCTGGAGCCGTAAAGTCGGTCTGTTTTTCCTGAAAGATGAGGAAGCATCGTTTTCTGAACTTTCCATCAGCCGTAAAACGAAGCCGGCAACTGTGACCGTAAAACGGGGGCCAAAAGCCGCACTTTCGATCGAGCCGATGGAGCGCGACCGCGATTTCTGTCATCTGATGGGAGAAGCGATGGGGAATGAAATTTATTCCAGCGTATTTCTGGTGAGCGAGGAGTTCGACCTTGCCTGGGCCGACAACTCTCTGCGTCAGTTAAAGAAAAACCAGAGAAGAATCTTCGGCGGAACGAACCTGTTTGCACAGGGCGCCTGCTTTTCCGCGCGCGAAAAAGTGGAGGAGCGCCGCTTAAAGGGCTATCTCTTCCTCGGAAATGACCTCGTGCGCTACAACATCGGCATGGAGATGACGATCAATGGTTCTCCGGCATACTATGCGCTGATTGCAGCCGGTGTGAACTGGTATGAAGCAGAAAAAGAATGTGAGCTGATCCTCGACGGAACGGAGGAGCTGGAATTTGTTGTAAGCTCCATGGAAAGCGGAAAACGAAACCGCTATACCATGAAGCTGGACGGGCTGCCCAAACGGCCGCCGAAGACAACACGGATCCGTCTGCGTCTGGAGTATGATTCTCCGGTTACGTGTCAGATCACCGCAGAGGATTTAGGTTTTGGCGATATGTTCCCGGCAAGCCACAAAATCTGGCACGAGACGATGGGGGAGGTGTAAACGATGAGCGGTTATATTTTATGTCAGGTCAAACGGGCGAAAAATCCGTATTATATTTCCAACATCAGCACAAATATTTATTCCATCGAGGAACTGTGCTATTATCTGTACCACAACATCTATCTGCTGGACGAGACCATCATTAACGAGCAGCTGCTGGTGTGGATGAAAGAAGAACTCCACTTAAGAAGACTGTACCAGCGTCTCTACGTCCTTCTGGAGGAGAAAAAGAACATCGGTGAGTTTATCCTGCCGATCTTCAAGGAGATCAATTATCTTTCCCACGATCAGTTCCGTGAGATGAATGAGCGCCTGAAACGGTTCGAGGAGCAGCCGGAGATTGTGCGGAAAAAAATCAAGGGAGACTACCTTGTCGACCACGAAAAATATATCAATGCGATCCAGGTTTACCAGGAAACGCTGAAAGATACCGAGGAAAACGAAACCAACATGGGAAGCCAGTTCACCGGAAGTATTTACAACAACATGGGCTGTGCCTACGCAAGTCTGTTCCAGATGAATGAAGCACTTACGTGTTTTCAGAAAGCAAATGAGGAGCTGCACACGAAAGCAGCGTTAAAGAACTGGCTGTTTGCGGTCTACATGAGCAAAGGACAGGACGCCTATGAGCAGATGTGCACCGAGCGGAAAGTGGACGCCGAGACGAAACGGGAGATGGACCGCCAGATCACCGAGGCAATGCAGGTCGAGCTCCCGCGCGATCTGGACGAAGCTCTTGCGGCGTGGACACGGGAATATCATAAAAATACCGGACTTTGAACAAAAAGAACAAAAAAATTACTTGACAGCAAAAAAGAATGGGACTATAATACAGCGCATAAGAAAAAAATAAATACTTCGAAACCGATGAAGTGGAGATAACGTTGGAAGCGCACTCACAGAGAGCCCGGGCAGGTGGAAGCCGGACAGAAAGCGGATCAGCAAATGGACCACGGAGGGTACAGGGAAAAGCGGAAAACCGTCTGAGTATTCTGTAACGTGCAGGCATACGTTAGTTGCCAGGAATATGATCGTATTCTGCAGAGCGTGTGAGCAATCGCAAAACAAGGTGGCACCACGAGTATAAAAATATACCCGCCCTTGGCAAAGAACAAAGTGATTCTTTGCCGGGGGCGGTTTTTTGTATATCAGAAATTAGTTCTGAGGACCAGTGTTGATGACAGCCTTTGCAGACACAAGGAGAGGAGATAACAAGATGAAACAGATGACGTTAGAAGAAATTTCAAAAGCAGCCGCATCGGGAGCTTTTCGGAAAATCCCGGTAAGCAGAGAAATTTATTCGGATATCCGTACACCAGTAGAAACACTGAAAGTCCTGCAGGGCGTCAGCAGCCACTGCTACATGCTCGAAAGCGTGGAGGATAAAAAACAGTGGGGAAGATACACCTTTCTCGGCTACGATCCGTCGCTGGAACTCACCTGTGTCAACGGAAACCTGACAATCACCGCCGATGCGGCAGAGATGAAAAAAGTAGAAGATATTCCGGAAAGCCACGAAGAACAGCTTCCGACCGGACAGATCCGGCTGACTGCAAAGACAGCCCATCCGGGAGCCGTCATCAAAACCCTGATTGAGAAAAATAAAAGTCCGAAGATCGCGACACTGCCGACCTTCACCGGCGGCCTCGTCGGATACTTCTCTTACGATTACATCAAGTACAGCGAGCCGACCTTAAAGCTGGACGCAGAAGATCAGGAACATTTCAAAGATGTCGACCTGATGCTGTTCGATAAGGTCATCGCCTATGATAATTACCGTCAGAAAATCGTACTGATGATTAATATCGAAACCGAAAATCTCGAAGAAAATTACGAAAAAGCCGTACAGGAACTCGAAAAAATGGAAGAGCTGATCCGCTTCGGAAAACCGGCCGAGACGAAAGCAGGCCACCTGAAATCCGAGTTCCGCCCGCTCTTCGATGAGAAAGCGTACTGTGAGAAAGTCGAGCAGGTCAAACATTATATCCACGAGGGAGACCTCTTCCAGCTCGTTCTCTCCAACCGGCTCGAAGCTGATTTTGAGGGAAGCCTCCTCGATACGTACCGCGTCCTCCGCACGACGAACCCGTCGCCGTACATGTTCTACTTCTCGAGTGATGATGTCGAGATCGCCGGTGCATCCCCGGAAACTCTCGTAAAAGTCGAGGACGGAGAGGTCCGGACCTTCCCGCTTGCCGGAACGCGGCCGAGAGGAAAGAGCTATGAAGAAGACCAGCGGCTGGAAAAAGAACTCCTCGCCGATGAAAAAGAGCGTGCCGAGCACAACATGCTGGTTGATCTGGGAAGAAACGATCTCGGAAAGATCTGTGATTTCGGAACCGTGGAAGTAGAAAAATACATGTCAATCGAACGTTACTCCCACGTCATGCACATCGGTTCCACTGTAAAAGGACAGCTTCGGAAAGACAAGACCGCAGTCGATGCCATCGATTCCGTTCTCCCGGCCGGAACCCTCTCCGGTGCACCAAAGCTTCGTGCCTGCCAGATCATCAACGAGCTGGAAAACAACAAGCGCGGCATTTACGGCGGTGCGATCGGCTATCTGGATTTCACCGGAAATATGGACACCTGCATCGCAATCCGGCTTGCGTTTAAGAAAAACGGAAAAGTGTTCGTCCGCTCCGGTGCCGGCATTGTAGCCGACAGCGTACCGGAAAAAGAGCATCAGGAATGCATCAACAAAGCAAAGGCCGTGATGGTCGCACTTGCGGAGGCAGAAGGAGGAAGCAACTTATGATACTGCTGGTAGATAATTATGACAGTTTTTCCTATAACCTGTATCAGCTCGCCGGTTCGATCAATCCGGACATGAAGGTCATCCGGAACGACGAGATGACGATCGACGAAATCTGCGCACTGGCACCGGCATCCATCATCTTATCTCCCGGACCGGGCCGTCCGGAGCAGGCAGGCCGATGCATGGAGATTGTAGAAAAATTAGGCGGCGAGATCCCGATCCTCGGTGTCTGCCTCGGCCATCAGGCAATCTGTGCCGCGTACGGCGCGACCGTCACCTATGCGAAACAGCTGATGCACGGCAAACAGTCCGAGACAACGCTGGATCTTACCTCGGAATTATTCCAGGGGCTGCCGGAAACCGTTCCGGTTGCAAGATACCATTCCCTCGCAGCTGATGAAGCGACACTGCCGGAAACCTTAAAGGTAACGGCAAGAACTGCAGACGGCGAGGTCATGGCAGTCGAGGACAGTGAGAAAAAGATCTACGGAGTCCAGTTCCATCCGGAATCCATTCTGACCCCGCAGGGCAGACAGATGGTAGAAAACTTCTTAAAAATTACAAGATAGATCACAGGACAGCAAAGAAAGGGAGGAACGGAATATGATTCGGGAAGCGATTGTAAAACTGGTAAATAAAGAGAACTTAACCTACGAGATGGCAGAGGGCGCCATGGATGAAATCATGGGAGGAAAAGCCGATCCGATCCAGATCAGCGCATTTTTAACTGCCATGACGATGAAAGGCGAGACAATCGAAGAGATCACCGCATGTGCCAACGGCATGAGGAAGCACGGTATTCACATGGAACATGACAAGGATGTTCTGGAAATCGTCGGAACCGGCGGAGATAAATCCAATTCCTTCAACATCTCCACAACAGCATCCCTTGTGATCTCTGCAGGCGGCGTCGCAGTTGCAAAACACGGAAACCGCGCCGCATCGAGCAAATCCGGCGCAGCCGACTGTCTCGAAGCGCTCGGCGTCAAAGTCGACCTGGAGCCGGAGAAAAACAAAGAAGTTCTGGAAAAACTTGGAATCTGTTTCCTGTTCGCACAGAAATACCACATGTCCATGAAATACGTGGCACCGGTCCGCAAGATGCTCGGCATCCGGACCATTTTCAACATCCTCGGACCGCTGACCAACCCGGCAGCAGCCACGATGCAGGTGATGGGTGTCTACGAGGAAGCACTTGTCCGCCCGATGGCAGAAGTTCTCTCCAATCTTGGTGTCAAACGCGGCATGGTTGTCTACGGCCAGGACTGCCTCGATGAAATTTCCTTAAGCGCACCGACAAGCGTCTGCGAGATCAAGGACGGAACGTTTGAGGAATACGTCATCACACCGGAAGAGTTCGGCATGACCCGCTGCACCAAAGAAGAGCTGGTCGGCGGAACTCCGCAGGAGAATGCTGAAATTACGAAAGAAATTCTTGCAGGAAAGAAAGGCCCGGCAAGAGACGCTGTTGTCCTGAATGCCGCCGCAGCCCTTCATGTAGCAAAAGAAATCCCGATGCAGGATGCTGTAAAACTGGCAGAGGAGCTGATTGACAGCGGAAAAGCACAGAAAAAATTCGAAGAGTTTGTGTCACTCACCAACAAATTGGCAGAAAAGGAATAAACATATGATACTGGAAACGATTGCAGAAGCCACAAGAAAACGTGTCGCTGCAGAAAAAGAGAAGTGTTCTCTTGCAGAAATGAAAGAAAAGGCAACGGCGATGAACCCGGACACCGGATTCCCGTTTGAACAGGCGCTGAAAAAGCCGGGCATGTCCTTTATCTGCGAGGTAAAAAAAGCCTCCCCGTCGAAGGGCATCATCGCAGAAGATTTCCCCTATCTGGAGATCGCAAAGGAATATGAAGCGGCCGGTGCCTCCGCCATTTCCTGCCTGACCGAGCCGGAATACTTCAAAGGCGATAAGCGTTACTTAAAAAAAATTGCAGAAACCGTATCCATCCCGGTTCTGCGGAAAGATTTTACCGTGGATCCCTATATGATCTACGAGGCAAAGGTGCTCGGAGCCACCGCTGTCCTTCTGATCTGTGCGCTGCTGCAGGAGGAAACCTTAAAAGAATATCTGGAAACAGCGCATTCCCTCGGCCTTTCCGCTCTTGTGGAAGCCCACGATGAGGCGGAGGTTGCACAGGCCATGCGCGCCGGAGCAAGGATCATTGGCGTCAACAACCGCAACTTAAAAGATTTCACGGTCGATATCCACAACAGTGAGCGGCTGCGGGAGCTTGTCCCGGAAAACATTGTTTTCGTATCCGAGAGCGGCATCAAAACGCCGGAGGATGTCGGAAGACTGTATCAGAATAAAACCGATGCCGTTCTGATCGGCGAAACGCTGATGCGGAGCAGCAACAAAAAAGCAGAGCTTGAAAAACTCTCTTCAATGTGTTAAAGTGGTAACGTAAGTGCGCGAAACAAAACAGAGCGCACGGGGAGTCAAACGTTATGGAAGAACAGACCAGAATCAAAATCTGCGGGCTCACACGGCTGGAAGACATCGATGCGGTGAATGAGCTGAAGCCCGAATATGTCGGCTTTGTCTTTGCAAAAAGCCGCAGACAGATTACAAAAGAACATGCCGTGACGCTGCGGCGCTATCTGGATCCCGAAATCCAGGCGGTCGGCGTCTTTGTGAACGAGCTTCCGGCGATTGTCGCAGGATACCTCGAAGAGGGCGTTATCGATCTGGCACAGCTCCACGGAAATGAGAGTGAAGAATATATCCATTCGCTCCGGTTCCGCACCGGCGGGGAACTGATCAAGGCATTTTCCATCAAAACTCCAGAGGACGTAAAGCGTGCCCTTCGAAGTCCTGCCGACTATATCCTTCTGGATCAGGGAGCCGGCGGAACCGGAGAAACCTTTGACTGGGATCTGGTTCCCCCTGTAAAGCGTCCCTTTTTCCTGGCAGGCGGCCTCGCCCCCGAAAACCTTCGAACTGCCATTGCAAAGCTGCATCCCTGGGCGGTAGACATCAGCAGCAGCCTTGAAACCGATGGCAAAAAAGACCCAGCCAAAATCTGCCGGCTCTCTAAAATGCTGAAACAGATCAACACTCTGGAAGCTTACAAAAAAGAGCGCGAGGCAGATTACTAAAGTATAAAGGAAAGGAACAACACCATGTCAAAAGGAAGATTTGGAATTCACGGCGGTCAGTACATTCCCGAAACCCTGATGAACGCCGTAATTGAACTAGAAGAAGCCTACAATCACTACAAAGACGACCCAGAATTCAACCGGGAACTTACCGAACTTTTAAATGAATATGCCGGCCGT
>OMNT01002848.1_pt1 | contig 13276 bp, 11 predicted proteins | sample 1672551 | NCBI WGS metagenome assembly OMNT01 (sample SAMEA3136698, study PRJEB25190) | human gut metagenome
CCAGTGTACCATCGGTGCCATTACAAAATGAAGCGTATGGCTTCCAAGTTCCAGTGTATCTCCTTCTTTTACTACAATCTTCCTGTCTTCCAGATCTACATCGAAAAACTGTCCGATCATCTGCATGGTCTTCGCATTTCCGACTACTTTTGCTTCCGGATATAATTCCAGGATTTTCTGGATATTGGCACAGTGATCTGGTTCCATGTGCTGTACAACCAGATAATCTAAGCTTTCTCCGTTTAATGCATAAGCCACATTTTCGATAAACTGCCTGGATGCAGATGCATCTACAGTATCCATCAGAGTATTCTTCTCGTCTTTAATTAGATAAGCATTATAAGATACCCCTCTCGGAATCGGGAATAAATTCTCGAATAAGTTTAATCTTCTGTCATTTGCTCCTACCCAGATGATATGATTTGTTACATTTCTTGTACATTGCATGATTAATTCCTCCTATCAGTTTCCTGTTTTTATTTTTTTAATGATTCAGGTTTTCTTTTTCCTGATGATAGATTACATAGGTATTCCGTCCCTGTCTCTTAGCCTCATATAACGCCTCATCCGCATAATGATACAATTCATCAAAATTCATTCCATGATCCGGATAATATGCGGCTCCTATACTACAATGGATTGCTCCACACGGAATACTTTCTATTTTAAGATTTTCAAATTTGCGGCATAATTCCAGCATCTGACGTTCTATGACTTTATCCCATCTGACATTTTTCATCAGAACCATAAATTCATCCCCGCCTGCACGGCCTACAATGTCACTGGATCTGAATGTATCCTTCAGTACTTTTGCCGCAGCTTTAATAACTTCATCCCCCAGTGCATGACCATATGTATCATTAATATTTTTAAATTGATCCAGATCCAGCATGAGGAGTGCCTGGATACCTTCTTTCTCTCCATGTTGCAGCCAGTCATTGATCTGATACTGGATACTGCTTTTGTTCAGTATATTGGTCATCGAGTCCATCTGTGCACGATTTATCAGATCTGTTTGTTTCTTCTGATTCAGCTTCCACAAAACCAGCAGCATGATCAGCACACCAACGATCACAGCACCGAGCAGTCTATACTCATAAACAGTGATAAAAGAATACTCCTCCGACGCAACAGACACAGGCACCGTATAACACAACATCCACTGATTATACCCTAATGATTCATATGCGATATAATAAGCCTGCTTCTTATATTTTACTTTTATACAGTTTTTTCTGTGAAATTTGAAATCTTGTCTTGCCGATTCCAGTCTTTCTCTGTTTCTGCCGAATTTTCCCTGATATATCTCAAATAAATTCTCATCCTGCAAATCTTTGATTTCATCGGATTCTACTGCTATTATTTTGCCCTCCCAGGTTGTGATCATCGGATAGCCTTTTCCCTGGTATACATCTTCAAACAATATCTTGCTTAACTTTACCATATCAAAAGAACCTGCCACAGCACCAATAATCTCACCATTCTTTTTGATTGGGACTGATAACACGACTCTTCGTTTTCCATCCAGCGAACTGTATAAGGGATCACTTAACACTTCTTCACCTTTCATGGTTCTTTTAAAGTAATCTCTATCTGCAACTTTCTGTTCTTTTCCATCATTCGTAACTCCATTTCCATCTGTGTCAATAATAGAAATAGCATGGAATAATGTATCCTGCGTCATGCAGGACAGAAGTTCCTGATTTTTCTCACACATCAGACTGTCTTCTTTTGCCACATAATCTGCTATATTACCCAAATTTATAAACTGCGTGTTCAGCATGAATTTCAACTGGCTTTGTTGATGATCTGTATTGTAGTCCAGCAATTCTTCCACATTCTGTTCGGTTCTCACCTGCACATTATAAGAAAACACCAACAGACTCACAGCAAGCCCTGCAATGAATACGAGCAGCACACGCATATACTCCCAAAAAGAATACTGCTTTAATCTCTTCATCCGTTTACTCCTTTTATCTATACGCTTCCCGTCACATAATATCATATTTTTCAGCGCATTAACGCACAAACTTTTAAAGTTTACGCATTAAATTTCATACAATATTATAAAACATTCATTTCTGATTACAATTTCAGTATAGCATAGTTCTAATAACGTTTTCCACTTATTATATTCTTTCTGATGTCTCCGTTTTGTATTTTTATGGTACAATGAACATATTATATCTTATATTTTATATCGCAGACATTTGCAGAAAGGAGTTCTTTTGAAACATACCGCACCGCCAACTACACTTGAGTCCAGGACATTATGGCACAATATCGTATCTACCATAATCATACTAGCCATTGCAACCATACTGGCATTTTCTTTTTTTCATATCACGCAAAGTGACCCTGCCAATATCGCATTGATCTATATTCTTGCACTGATCATAATCGCAAGGATCACTACCGGCTATTTTTTCGGAATTATTTCTGCTTTTTTTTGCGTGATATTTATCAACTGGTGTTTTACCTACCCATATTTTAAAGTAAGTTTTGCAATCAGCGGATATCCTGTAACATTTGTATTTCTTCTTACCATCTCCATGATCGTCTCTACCCTGACTACACGATTAAAAAAGCAGGATAAAATGATCCTTGACCGGGAGCGTGCAATCAATGAAGCCGACAAAGAACGTATCCGTGCCAATCTTCTGCGGGCTATTTCACATGATCTGCGCACACCCCTTACATCCATCATCGGATCTTCTGATTCTTTTACTGAGAATTATGCAGCCCTTTCCGATCAGGAAAAGTTAGATCTCGTCTCCTCCATTAACGAGGATTCACACTGGCTTTTGAACATGGTAGAAAATCTGTTGTCCATTACCCGGATCCAGGGAGATACCGGAAGAGTCCGAAAAGAAGATGAACTGGTAGAAGAAGTAGTAGCAGAAGCGATCACCCGTATAAAAAAGCGGATTCCGGATATTGAGATTCACGTAACTGCGCCCGATAACATACTGATCATTCCAATGGATCCTCTGCTGATTGAGCAGGTGCTTATGAACCTTATGGAAAATGCTTTTGTCCATTCCGAAACTAACCGGCCGGTTGAGTTGCAAATATCAGAAGAATCTGATACCATTACATTCCATGTCATTGATTACGGAAAGGGAATTGATGAACAGACCCTTCCTCTTATATTAAAGGGAGAATACCATGTTCCAAAAACATCGGATACACACCGTGGTATGGGAATCGGCCTCTCCATCTGTAATACGATCGTCCAGGCTCATGGCGGACAGATTGCCGCTCACAACCATGCACATGGTGCGGAATTTTTATTCACACTACCGAAAGGGGATATTTAATTATGACTGACAGTTATTCCATTCTGATTATAGAAGATGAAAAAAACATACTGGATTTTATGGCAAGAACTTTAAGATCCAATGGTTACAAAACCATCACCTCCGAAACCGGACAATCCGGACTTTCTATCATCAACTCCCAATGCCCGGATCTTATCCTTCTGGACATCATGCTTCCGGGGGAAGACGGATACAGCATTCTCGAACGGCTCAAAGCTTCACAGGAGACCAAAAATATCCCGGTGATCATGGTCACGGCAAAAGAAGCCGAATTTGACAAGGTCCGCGGGCTGGAAGCAGGAGCCGATGATTATATCACAAAACCTTTTGGAATGATGGAATTTGTCGCCAGAGTAAAGGCGGTCCTGCGCCGCTGTTCCAGACAGGAGGACGACAAAGAACTGAAATGTCAGGATCTGACACTGTCTGTCGGAAAGCACAAAGTCTGCTGGAAGGGCGAAAAGATCGAACTGACACGTAAGGAATTTGAACTTCTTCAGTATCTGATGGAAAACAAGGGACTGGTCATGACGAGAAATCAGATCCTCTGCCATGTATGGGGATATGATTTTGACGGCGAGACAAGGACAGTCGATGTACATGTCCGTACCCTGAGACAGAAGCTTGGGGAAGCCGGAAATCTGGTCGAGACGGTTCGAGGCGTAGGCTACCGGATCGGAGCATAAAAATGAGAAAAAAGATATTAAACCATACCTGTCTGCTCGTAGTCCTGTCAGTGCTTATGACGTTCCTTGCAGCGAGTCTGGTCATGTACAGCAAGTATAATGAAGATCTGAAGCAGAGCGTCCGGGACAGTACAAAATACATCCAGGACAGCGTAGAAAAGATGGGCGAATCCTATCTGGACAAGGATCTTGGCAAAGCTTCCGCTGCCCGTATCACACTTCTGGACAGTGAAGGAAATGTTTTGTTTGATTCACTGGAAGATCCGACGGAGCTTGCCAATCACAGCAACCGTCCGGAATTTATTCAGGCAGAAAAAGAAGGCTATGCGGAGACTCTGCGTTATTCAGAGACACTTTCCAAGCAGAATTTTTACTGTGCGGTGAAACTTTCCAATGGAGATATCCTCCGTGTGGGAAGAACGACAGACAGTGTCTTTTCGACAATGGTCTCCAGTTCGGCACTTTTTGGTGCGCTTTTGCTTCTGATTCTGGTGCTGGCATTTATCCTTGTCCGGAAACAGACACAGGACCTGATCGAGCCCATCAATACACTGGATCTGGAACATCCGCTTGGAGAAGTCCGCTATGAGGAACTGCGACCTCTTCTGGAGCGTGTAGATGAGCAGAACCACCAGATCGCGAAACAGATGGAAGAGCTCAAGGAGGCAGAGGCTGTCCGCAGGGAATTTTCTGCGAATGTTTCTCACGAGCTTAAGACACCGTTGATGTCGATCTCCGGTTATGCGGAGCTGATGATGAACGGGATGGTTCCGGGAGACAAGATACAGGAGTTTTCCGGAAGGATCTACCACGAGGCAAGCCGTTTAAGTACATTGGTGACAGATATCATCCAGTTGTCGAGGCTGGATGAGAAGGATAGCGATATGCCATTTGAGCCGGTGGATCTGTATGAGCTGTCAGAGGATATCGTCCTTCATCTGGACAGTGCAGCATCAAAGAAGAATATTCAGTTACAGCTTGAGGGAGCGTCAGTTTTCGTCGAGGGTGTGCGTCAGGTCCTCTATGAGATGCTGTACAATATTGCGGACAATGCAGTACGCTATACGAATAAAGATGGGATCGTAAAGATCTTTGTAGGGCAGAGAGGAAGCCATCCATATTACCGTGTGGAGGATAATGGTATCGGTATCCCGAAAGAAGAGCAGAAGAGGATCTTTGAACGATTCTACAGGGTGGACAAGAGTCATTCCCGTGAAACCGGTGGAACAGGGCTTGGACTTTCAATCGTAAAGCACGGTGCGATCCTTCATAACGCAGAGATCGTCCTGGACAGCGAACCGGGACAGGGTACAAAAATGGAGCTGGTCTTTTGACAGACTGGCTCCATTTTTGTGCGTTGTAAAAGAAATAAATTTGAAGGCGAAATCAAAGATCCATCTCGGAAAGGGCTGCTTCATCAGCGATGATCGTGCAGTCCGGATGGAACTGAAGGATAGATCCCGGAACTTCTGGTGTGACAGGTCCCTGGATCACCTGTTTCAGAATCGCTGCCTTATCCTTACCGCTGACAAGAACGATCAGCTTACGGCAGCGCATGATGGTTCCAATCCCCATGGTGTATGCCTGACGAGGTACATCTTCTTCGCTGGCAAAGAAGCGCTTATTTGCCTGGATCGTTGTTTCAGTCAGATCCACACAGTGCGTCTCATCTTCGAAATGGTTGGATGGCTCGTTGAAGCCGATGTGTCCGTCGTGACCAAGCCCCAGAAGCTGGATGTCAGCCGGTCCGACGCGGTGGATCAGTTTGTTGTAGGCCTGGCAGCACTTCTCGCTGTCGGTTTCCGTACCGTCCGGAACATAAGTATTGGCATAAGAAATGTTTACGCGGTGAAAAAGATGCGTATTCATGAAATAACGATAGCTCTGTTCATGGGAACCTGGAAGTCCCTTATATTCATCAAGATTTACAGTGGTGATCTGTGAAAAATCCAGGTCGCCGTCCTGGTACATTTCTACAAGGCGGTCATAAGTGCCGATCGGTGAAGAGCCGGTGGCCAGACCAAGAACACTGTCTGGTTTCAGAGTGATCTGGGCTGCGATGAGATTGGCAGCCTTGCGGCTGAGTTCCTGATAATTTTTTACTTTGCAGATCTGCATGGTAGTAGTTCCTCCCTGTCCGGTTATGGACGATTGTATTTTATATAGTTTTACCCCGTTATATCAGTTCTGACGCTGTGGGCGTTCAGATAATGCCTTGATAGAAGTTGCGTATTCTGTCGGTGTCATTCCGGACAGTTTCTTGAACTGTCTGGAAAAATAATGGATCGAAGAATAACTCAGGAAATCGGAAATCTGCGTGAAATTCATTTCGTTTTCCCGGATGAGCTGTTTGGCAAAGTCGATCTTCATCCGTGAGAAAAATTCGATCACACCACACTGATATTCTTCGCGAAAAAGTTTCTGCAGCTGTGAGCGCCCGATCATATTGTTCCTTGAGATATCCTGGATCGTCAGGGTTTCCCGGACATGCTGTTCCAGGTAGTGAATGATCTTGCGGCAGGTATCAGAAGTTGTCTGGCAGGGATCGTAGATCCCGGCAGAAGCGGAATAATGTGCGATCGTATAACGCCGGATCACGTGGATCAGAAGCTCCTCAAGGTAAAGTGTCAGAAGCTGCTGGGAACCGAAGAAAATCTCAGGTTTCTTGATCATCTGCTCCAGATAAGGATCGTCCAGAGGTGTTTCAAAACAGTTCCGCGCCTCTGCGATGATGCGTCCGAGGATGCTCCGCTCTGTTTCTGAAAAAGTGAGTATCTTATTTTCAAAAAATTCCATGCACGGCGAATCACAGGAAAATGAGATCACGATGATGCTTGGAGCGGTTTTTCCTGTAGCTTTCAGTGTGTGAAATTCATTTGGGCGGTGAAAGATGACCTGACCACGGGAGAGGGTGTGGCATCCATTGTCTGTAACAACCTCGGCAGCACCGGTGTCCACGCATTGAAATTCCCAGAAGTCGTGGCGTTCGCCGTCAAAATGAAAATCATTCTGATATTCGTAGTAATGGATCGTGTAAATGCTTTTTATGAAAAGTTCCTGGTCCAATGAGACACTCTGATAAGCCACGGGAAGACCTCCTTCATCCACTTGCATTTGTTGATTTATAATATTGTTCTTGGTTCTTATACTAATGAATTTGTGCGAAATAGTCAAACCATAATTGATATTATGCAAAAATATGATGCGATTGTGCAAATACTATTTCTAAAAAAACGCCCATATTAAATAATGGCTGCAGAAATTGAAAATTATTTGTTGTCATATTGAGATTTGTGGTGTACAGTTATTTTTGATTAAGAATACAGGAGGGCGAAAATGATGAAGAAACCAGTTTTAGTAGTAATGGCAGCAGGAATGGGAAGCCGCTATGGAGGTCTGAAACAGATCGATCCGATTGACAAAGAAGGTCATATTATCATGGACTTTTCCATTTATGATGCAGTAAGAGCTGGCTTTGAGAAAGTCGTATTTATTATAAAGAGAGAAAATGAACAGGCATTCCGTGAGGCAATCGGGGATCGTCTGAGCAAACAGATCGAAGTAGCGTATGTTTTCCAGGAACTGACCAATCTTCCGGAAGGTTATGCAGTCCCGGAAGGAAGAGTGAAACCGTGGGGAACCGGCCATGCAGTCTTAAGCTGTATCGATGAGATCGATGGACCTTTTGCTGTTATCAATGCAGATGATTACTATGGTGTACATGCATTCAAGATGGCATATGATTTCCTGACTTTTGAGCAGGAAGAAGGAGATGTTTACCGTTACATGATGGTAGGATACCGCCTTGAGAATACACTGACAGAGAATGGTCATGTTGCCAGAGGTGTTTGTGTGACAGATGAGGAAGGTCATCTGATCAAGATCAATGAGCGTACCCATATCGAGAAACATGACGGCGGTACAGCATACACAGAGGATGACGGCAAGACATGGACCATGCTTCCGGAGGGCAGCATCGTTTCCATGAATATGTGGGGATTCTCAAACAGCATTCTGAAGGAACTTAAAGAACGTTTCAAACCATTTCTGGATGATGCGATCAAGAATAATCCGATGAAAGGAGAATATTTCCTTCCATTTGTTGTTGATGAACTTCTTCAGGAACACAAAGCAACTGTCAAAGTTCTCAAATCCGAGGACAAATGGTACGGAGTTACTTACAAAGAAGATAAACCAATGGTAATGGCTGCAGTTCAGAACCTGAAAGATCAGGGGCTGTATCCGCAGAATTTATGGGAGGAAGCATAAGTGGAGATCAGCAATACAGTACGTGAATCGATTGACGGCTTCAAATTGCATGGTGAACTCAAAGAGTGCATCAGATATGGAAGCGGTCATATCAATGATACTTATCGACTGACTTACGAGACATCACAGGGAACGAAACGATACATCCTGCAGAGAATGAGCAGAAATATTTTTAAGAAACCAGTGGAACTGATGGAAAATATCAGCGGTGTCACTTCCTGGCTCCGCAAAAAGATCATCGAGAATGGCGGAGATCCGGAGCGAGAGACCCTGACACTGGTAAAAAGCCAGACAGGACTTCCGTACTTTGTGGATTCTGAAGGAGAATACTGGAGAGTTTATCTGTTTATAGAAGGGGCAACCTGCTATGATCTGGTCAAAGACGACAATGACTTCTATCAGAGTGCAGTTGCTTTCGGACACTTTCAGCAGCTTCTGGCAGATTATCCGGCAGAGACGCTTCATGAGACGATCAAAGACTTCCATAACACACCAGACCGTTTTGAGAAATTCAAAAAGGCTGTTGCAGAGGATGTCTGTGGAAGAGCTGCCTCTGTCCAGAAAGAAATTGATTTTATCATGGAGAGAGAAGAACTGACACATGCCCTGTATGATATGCAGCTTGATGGAAGACTTCCGCTTCGCGTAACACACAATGACACCAAACTGAACAACATCATGATTGATGATGCGACAGGCAAAGCAATCTGTGTGATCGATCTGGATACAGTTATGCCGGGACTGACAGCGAATGATTTCGGTGATTCTATCCGCTTCGGAGCAAGCACAGCTCTGGAGGACGAGAGAGACCTTTCCAAGGTGTCCTGTGACCTTCATCTCTTTGATGTTTATGCGAAGGGATTTATCGAGGGATGTGGCGGTGCGCTGACAGACCTTGAGATCGAGATGCTTCCGATGGGAGCGATCCTTATGACATTTGAGAATGGAATCCGTTTCCTGACAGACCATCTGGAGGGAGATCATTACTTCCATATCCACAGAGAGGGACATAACCTTGACAGATGCAGGACCCAGCTTACTCTTGTAAAAGACATGCAGGAAAAACTGCCGCAGATGAATGAGATCATCAGAAAATATAAATGATTTTTTTAATAAAAAAGCTTCGGAACTTTGAATGGGTTCCGAAGCTTTTTGCATATCAGCCTTTGACACCGCCGGAGGTAAGACCGCCGACAAGATGTTTCTCGATAAGCACAAACAGGATAATGACCGGTACGGTTGCAAACAGAGAGGATGCAAACAGATACTGCCATTCTACCATGTTATAGCCGTTAAATATTGTAATACCAACAGTAAGTGGTTTGAATACATCTGTTGAGATTAGAGTAAGTGCAACAGTATATTCATTCCATGCATTGATAAATACGAAGATCAGAGCAGTTACAATACCAGGTGCGGCAACTGGAAGAAGGATGCGGATCAGGGCAGAAACCTTGCCACAGCCGTCAACTGTTGCAGCCTGTTCCATTTCAGGTGAGATAGAAATAAAAGTACCGCGCAGCAGCCAGATCGCAAATGCCTGGTTGAATGCTGCATTGATAAATACAAGACCAACGAGACTGTCTGTCATACCGAAGGTTGACATGATCTTGTAGATACCTACCAGAAGGACTACAGGAGCAAACATCTGGGAGATGATAACGATACCCAGGAAGATCTTTTTGCCCTTAAACTTCATTCGTGCAAGTGCATAAGCAGCAGGAATACCACATACGATCGCGATCAGAGTGGAGCCACCTGCAACGATCAGGGAGTTGATGAAATATCTGGAAAGTGGAGCCAGGGTCCAGATATCCTTGAAGTTCTGCCAGAGCCAGTGGACCGGGAGAAGTGTTCCCTTGGTTGCGTAGATTTCTGCACGGCTCTTGGCGGCAGTCGTAAACATAACAAAGTATGGATACAGAGTGATCAGTACGACCAGGATAACAAAAACGTAAAGAAGAACCCGAAGGAGTGTGCTTTTTGTGTCGCGTGAATGTTTCATTAATCTTCCTCCTCCTTTCTAAGTGAAAGTACCATATAAACAGAAGCGCATGCACACAGGATCAGGAATCCGATCACGGATACTGCAGCTGCTTCACCGGATTTGCCTTTGTAGAAAGCAAGTTTATAGAGATAGGTAACAAGGGTATCGGTACGGCTTGCCGGGTCGCCCTTGGTAATTGTCCATATGATAGGAAAGGAGTTGAATACATAAATGATATTCAACACAGTACTTACCGTCAGAGAAGATTTTACCAGCGGAAGTGTGATCTTGAACAGCTTCTGCCAGTAGTTGGCACCGTCAACGGTAGCTGCTTCATAATAAGAGTTGTCGATACTCTGCAGACCGGAAAGTACACAGAAAGTAACAAATGGTACAGTAACAAAAATACCTACAAAAATTTCCCATGCAAAATATGCTTCCGGGGTAGGAGTCCAGTTGACCGGACTGGAGATCAGTCCAAGTTTCAGTAAAAGGGTGTTCAGTGCACCGTAATCCTTGTCAATGATGAATTTCCATACGCCTGCCTGGATGATCAGGGAAGTTGCCCATGGGAATACAATAATAGCACGGACTGCTTTACGGAAACGGAATTTGTTGTTCAGTACAAGTGCAAGAATGAAACCAAATACAGTAGAAAGTACAACTACAGCAATGGTCCATACGAGAGTATTTTTCAGGACTATTTTAAAAGTAGATCCTTTCAGGACTTTGGTAAAATTGTCAAGTCCGCAAAATCCTTTTATCAGACCTGCTTTACTCACTTCACTCATTGAAGTACGAAAAACTTCAAAAATAGGAAAGAGTATAAAGATTGTCATAAGAAGGATACTGGGAAGCAGCCACAGATATGGCTCCACAGCAGCCAGAGGTTTCTTTTTTTTCATATTTACACCACCAAATCATTTGCTCAAAAGAATCGGGAGCCGGTCACTAATGTTCCGGCTCCCGGTTAAGTCGTATCTAAATCTGGGATCAGCCTGCAATATCAGCCTGAAGATCATCAAGCAGTGTCTGAACATCGTCGCCAAGAAGTGCGTTCTGTTCAACTTCGATAACGCCCTGTTTTACATCTGCCCATTCTGTCTTGGTTGCCGGGTAGAAGTTGCAGCTCTGCAGGATATCGATCCAGGATGAATAAGTTTCGTCTTCTTTTGCAAGAAGATCTGCTGCTGTCTGAGTGGTTGGAAGGAATCCTTCGTATACCATGTAATCAGCGTAACGAGTGTCATCATAGAAGAAGTCAAAGAACTTGGTGATGGCAGCTGTACGAGCTTCCTGATCCTCAGCGGAGTCATCCTTGAATACTTCAAGACGGTCGCAAACGCCCATTGCTACGGATTCGCAGCCCTCATTTGCAGGGATTGTTGTTACATCGTAGTTAATGTCATATCCACCATCGGAGAGATAGGTAGGAATGTTGTTCGGTCCGATCATCATGGCAACTTTGCCTGCACCAAACATATCCTGAAGGTCATAACGTGTTTCGTTAGCCGGGTCGGAGTTGGTGTATCCATCGTTTACAAGACCGAGTGCGAAGTTCAGAGCTTCTACGTTCTTGTCGCTGTTGAGGGCCCAGTCACCATTTTCATCAACGAATCCGCCGCCGTTGTTCCATGTATAATAAGAGAATGCAGCCTGACCTTCGTCAGTTGTCATATCAATACCCCATGGATAAACGTCATCGCCGAATTTATCTTTGATCTTCTTTGCTGCGTCCTGAACTTCTGCCCATGTGGTAGGAACGGTAGCACCTGCTTCTTCAAGGATGTCCTTGTTATAGAAGAGTGCACGGCAGGATGCCAGGATCGGTAATGCGTATACAGTATCATCAATTGTGCTTGCTTCCCAGAATGACGGGAAGAATTTGGACTGAAGATCTTCAGAAGCATATTCTGTTGCAGGCATCAGCAGATCGTCAGCCACATAATCTGCAAGAACGTCGATATTCAGAATATCAGGTGCGTTGTTGTTTGCAACCAGTGTATTTACTTTGGTATAAAGATCGTTCCAGGAAACAATTTCGATGTTCAGATCAATATCTGAGTTTTCAGCTTCGAAATCCTTTTCGAACTGGGACCACCACGCCTGGGTCTGGGTACCATACTGGCTGATGATGACATCCAGAGTTGTCTTGTCGTCTGCTGCGAGAACAGGCTGAGCCATTGTTGCTGTCATTGCCAGTACCATAGCTAATGCGATTTTACGTTTCATATGAAAGTCCTCCCTTTTGTTTGGTGAAACTGACAGAACCGTCAGTTTGGTTTCGTGATAATCACGAATGTATTAGGCTGATTATACCGTTTATAAGACTAAGTGTCAATAAAAATAGACAAAAAAAGACTGAAAATACAAAAAAAACAATGTATATTGCATAAATGTAAATATTGACAAGTTGTACAAAGATTCAAAATCAGAATCACCAAAACAGAAGTTTCATAACTGCATCAGGTAATAGGTAAAATATGCGGGAGTTTTAGTAAAATATGCGGGAGGTTTGGGGAAAATATTGTGAAAAAAATAAAACAGTGCTACAATGACACCGTAGTAAAACAAAAGCAAATGTCAGGAGGAGTAAATCATGGCAATTTTAGTAACAGGCGGAGCCGGATTTATCGGAAGCCATACTGTAGTAGAACTTCAGAATGCAGGATATGATGTAGTAGTACTGGACAACTTAAGCAACTCCAGCGAGAAGAGTCTGGAACGTGTAGAAAAGATCACAGGAAAACCGGTTAAATTTTATAAAGTAGATATTCTTGACAGAGAAGGACTGAACGAAGTTTTGGAGAAAGAGGATATCGATTCCTGTATCCATTTCGCAGGTCTCAAAGCAGTTGGAGAATCTGTTGTTAAACCATGGGAATATTATGAGAATAACATTGCAGGTACACTTACACTGGTTGATGTAATGAGAAAACATAATGTCAAAAATATTATTTTCTCCTCTTCCGCAACTGTATACGGCGATCCGGCGATCATCCCGATCACAGAGG
>OMNT01002849.1_pt1 | contig 13274 bp, 10 predicted proteins | sample 1672551 | NCBI WGS metagenome assembly OMNT01 (sample SAMEA3136698, study PRJEB25190) | human gut metagenome
TGGACTGAATGCTGGAAGCGGAGAACGCCGTGCTTCCGCGCATCCGCTTTCCACCCGCCGCCGTAATTGCCTCGGCGATCTTCTGATAGCCCATTCCATGGTTGAACAGTTCAAACGCCATTCTGACGATCCACGCATCCTCGTTGGGCGTCAGCACGCCGTTCACTTCGTCATAGCCCAGCACGCGCCGGTTTCCCATATGGTGAATTCCCTGAGCGAACCGCTTCTCGTAGCCCCAGCGGATGTTCTGCGAAATGGACCGGCTCTCGTCCTGGGCAATGGCGGCCATCATGGAGAAGATCATCTCGGAGGATGCGTCCAGCGAGCTGAGCCGTTCTTTCTCGAAGCGCACCTCGACGCCCTTGGAGCGCAGCTGCTGGACATAGACCTGACAGTCTACCACATTGCGCGAAAAGCGGGAAATACTCTTTACGAGGATCAGGTCTATCTTTCCCTCCATCGCGTCCGCGATCATCCGCATGAACTCCGGCCGCTTCGCCGCGCCAGTGGCCGAGACGCCGCCATCGGCGTAGATCCCGACCAGCACCCATTCGTCGTTCCGCTCGATGTAGCTCCGGTAATAGCTCACCTGCGTTCCGAAGCTCTCCTCCTGGCTCTTCATATCGGTGCTGACGCGGCAGTAGGCCGCCACCCGCTTTTTGCTCCGCTGATGGATGCTGGGGATGTGACGGATTTTCATTTCAGTCGCCTGCCTTTCTGTAAACCAAAGCGAACAGTGTAATGCTTCACTTCTTCTATCCTTCCTTCATCGAAATAATCGGAATGGGGTTCGGGTCCTCCAGCCGTTTCTGTATCCTCCGCCTGGGTTTAAGCGTTCCCTCCACCTTCCGTTTCCGGTAGACTTCCGCCGCGTACACCGGGTTCTCCCGGTGATGCCGCACGGGCAGCGGTACCGTCGTTTTCAGCCCGCACTTCCAATGTACCGTCAGCGTGTTGTCCTTGGAGAAGGTGATCCTGTCCACCGTATCGTCCAGCCAGTAGTAATCCACTTTCTTCAAAAACAGGCGCTTTTTCCATAGCTCCAGCAAATGCTCCGCCGCCGTCAGCTTTTCCCTGCTTTTGCTTCTTTGCGGCTTTTCTCCTTGCAGCTTCTCTATCACGGTCTGTATTTCGTCCCTGTCCAGCGCCTTGCAGGCGTTCAGCACCGCCTCATTCACAATGACGCTGTTGAGCACATACCGCTCGCAGGAGCGCTCGTTTCGTTCGCAGTGCCATGCGCTTTTATTGTCCAGCACATCGCTGCGCCGCTGGATCAGCCTTTGGCTGCAGATCGGACACACCAGCTTGTCGTCGTAGGGATACTGCAGAGGACCCAGCTTGGAATTGCACATTGCGCGGATCTTCCGCACACGGTTGTACTGCGCCCGGTCGATGATGGCGGCGTGATGATCCTGTACATAATAGCTTGGATAGACGGTCTGGTCGTTCTTCACCTCCCGGTGGGTCAGCGGATCCAGCGTCACACGCTTCTGCATCATCACATCTCCCACGTACTTCTCGTTGTCGAGCATCCGGTGAATCGTTGTCTCCTGCCAGCGCAGCCCCGTGGGCGACTTGTAGCCCTTTTGGTTGAACGCATTGGCGATTTGCTTGTGCGAATATCCGTGCTCGTACAGTGTAAACACCTTCTGCACCACCGCGGCTTCTTCTCCCACGATGCGGTACTCTCCGTCCTCGTCCAGGCGATAGCCGAACAGCACAAACCTTCTGGGAATTCCGGCCTCGTACTTCTTGCGGAAGCTCCACGCGATGTTCTCCGAGATGGACACGCTTTCCTCCTGGGCGAAGGCCGCCAGCACCGTCATGAGCATCTCGGAGTATGCGCTGCTGGTATCGATGTTTTCCTTCTCGAAGTGAAGATAAACGCCCTTTTCCCGGAGCATCCGAACGTACTGCAGGCAGTCCACGGTGTTGCGCGAAAAGCGGGAGATGGACTTGATGAGGATGTAGTCGATTTTTCCCGCCAGCGCGTCCTCGATCATCTGCCTGAACGCCGGACGCTTCATGGAGATCGTACCCGTCACCCCCTGATCCGCGTAAATCTGAACCAGCTTCCAGCCCGGATGGTTCCTGATTTCATGCTCGAAGTATGCACGCTGGGTCTCTATGCTGGTCTCCTGCGCCTTACTGTCCGTGCTGACGCGGCAGTACGCCGCCACGCGCTTGAACGCATCGGAGGGCTGCAGCGATTCGTTCTTCGCCTCTCCCGCCGTTCCCCGAACAGCCACCGCGCCTCGAAAGAGCTGGCGCACGTCGCTGCTTTCATTGTACCTTTCCATCTTCGTCCTCCTTCGTGTCATTCTCTTGCGGCTCTTTGTCAGGGGCGGTGTCGCTCCGCTGTGATTGCTGTGGACTGGCTTTTCCCTCAATACATGGGGTCTCTTCAACATACGGATTGTCCCGGATGACGGCGTACAGCCCGTATTCCTCGCTCAGCCGCTTTCCTTCCTCCAGCAGCGCCCGCTGTTCGGGTGAAACGTTCCTTCGATTCTCCCACAGGGTCTTCGATTCCAGCAGCCTTTGAACGTGGTCGAACACCTCCGGAGGAACCAGCGGCGTATGATGTCCCTCCAGGTAATACTGCTCCCGCTCGCCGCGATTCTTCGTCCGGCCCGTCCCGTCTGCGTTTCGGATGGTCTTCTGCGTCAGGTAATCGCCCTTGTACAGGACGTTCCGCAGCAGCATGGAAACGTCCACCGCGTACCACTTTTTCCCGCTTGGGTCCGCATCTTCCATCCGAATCAGCATCCTGCGGATACTGCCGACGGAATACCCCGCGCAGGCCATGCAGAACGCGCTTCTGACCTTCGCGGCCGGTCTTTCGTCGGGAATCCACTCTCCGTTTGCGCCCTTTTTGTAGCCGTACTTGCGCTGCCAGAAGGGATTCCCACTCCGGTTGCGCATCTCGTGCGCCGTCATCAGGTTCCGTCCGATGCTGTTGCTCTCCTCCTCCGCAATGGTGGCCATCAGGTGAAACAGCAGCTCGTTGCGTGGCTCCGACGTATCGATTCCTTCCTTTTCAAAGAATACCTTGACGCCCAACGCCTGCAGGCGCCGGATCGTCGACACGCACTCGCGCATGTTGCGCGAAAACCGGGCGATGGACTTCGTGAGGATCAGGTCGATCCTGCCCGCCTCGCAGTCCGTCAGCAGCCGCCCAAGCTCAGGCCGCCCGTCCATCTTCCGTCCCGATTTCCCGTGGTCACCGTAGACGCCCACCAGCTCGTAATCCTCACGCCCTGTGATGTATCCGCGGTAATGCTCGCACTGCAGCTCGAAGGAGGTATCCTGGGCGTCCATCAGGGTGCTGACGCGGCAGTAGGCGGCCACGCGGAGCTTTTTCTGCTTCTCCCCGGAGATTCTGTGCTTCGTTCTTTTCTCACTCATGCTGCCCTCCTCAACTCGCTCATGCCTCTCGCCTCATGCCATCCACTCCATCGCCTTTTCCCGGCGGCGCTTTTCCAGCGCCCGCTTTTTGCCGCTCTCCGTAAAGAACGCGCTGTCGCCCTCCAGCCCAGAGAGCAGCGTATGCCGAGGGCGCTCGTACTCCTCCCCGATGAACCCCAGCCGCAGCAGCCAGGAGCGCATCTGGAACTTGGGGTTGCTCCCGTCGCAGGGCTTCATCCTGGCCTTGCCGGTAGCGGCCGCCATGCCGTAGCACTGCCGGAGCAGGTACAGGCAGGCCTCTGTTTCGGGGATCGCGAAGGCGTCCAGCATCACGGTGAACGCCAGATCCTCGGCAATGCAAAAACGCAGCTCCTCCTGCAGACGCAGCGCCTGCGCAATTAACTCGGATCGGGACTGAAGGATGTTGCACATGTTCAGGATCGTCTGTCGGTTGGGTTCGGCGGGAATCATGTGGATGGTGAAGCCATCCACGGGTAAAAAGCCGTCCGACCTCAATGCGTCCAATACCGCGAACACGCGCTCCCTGTCCTCCATGGGGAAGGGCGGCGAGAATACGGCGGATTCATGGCCGCAGTTCGCACCGGCCACGTTCCAGCCGCCCACCTCGTAGGCGCCGGTTTTCCGGCAATAGACCGGGCGCGCCTGCCACGCTTTCCCGATCTGCTGCGCCAGATTCCGTTTGCGCCCCGCGCCGTCCAGACACGGTCTGCCCGCTCTCCGGGTATCAAAGTCGATGGAAAACATTCCGGTGTAAAGGCTCGAGTCGAAAAGCTCGAGTGCATCCGCTTCGTCCGCAGACTCTGCATACGCTTCCTCCGCGTATCGGAACGGGTACGCGGTGCATCTCACAATGCTCATAATGAAACCTCCCGTTTTTTCTTCGCCGCCGTTTTCTTCAAAACCAACGGCCTGTTATAGCTATCACTCTACTCGGCGGCTTTATCAAGCGATGATTCCGATAAATACGGCCTATATGGGCAGGTTTACGCCCGCCCGGAGCGGAGAAAAACAGGGGGAGAATACCGGGCATACCTGACAAAAAAAGGAGGAAGCCCCCTTCCCGAAAAAAAGGCTTCCTCATGCAATATCTCAGTTCGTCTGGAGGCGTACCGCGCCTTTATGTGCGGTCATACGCATTATTCCATCACCGAGTACTTTCCGGACACCCAGCCCACGCGGGCATTGACCACGACGGCGTGCCAGCCGTTCTCGGCGGTGGCCACCCATTCGAGAGAAGCGCCGTTTTGCACGGCAGTAATGCGGTCGTACTGTGTGCCATTGCCCGCGCGGATGTTCACCGAGCCGCTGCCGCAGACGATGCGCACACGCTTCGTCGTGGGAGTGTCAGGCGTATCGGGTTGCGTGGGCTCTTCCGGCTGTTCGGGTTTATTCAGCTGATCAGGTTCGTCCGGCTGTTCAGACTCCTTGCCTGCATCATTGTCTGCGGCGGCGTCCATCAGCGCCTTGTGGGTCTCGCTGCCGTAAACGCCGTCCTGTTTGACGCCTGCCCGCGCCTGAAGCTTCTTGAGGGCAGTCTCTGTCTCATTGCCAAAATCACCGTCAGCACCATACTCAGGCAACGCATAGCCCAGTTGCAGCAGGAATTCCTGTATGGCCTTCACATCCGTGCCTTTGGCGCCCTTTTTCAGCGTCCGCGTGCCCAGCGTGTACTCCGTTTTCGGAGTATCTGCCTTCACGCCGATGCCGCCGGTGAACACCGCATCGCCGTAGTCCACGAAGGGCAGCTGATACCAGTGCGTCCACTTACGGTCCTTCACACGGGTGCGCACGCACCCGTAATTGAAGCCGCGTTCCTCCACCGCATAGCCATTTCCAACATACACGCCTACATGCCCGTCAAAGCGCAGCGCAATGCCGGGCACCTCGGGCAATGTGTCCATGGCGCCCCAGGCACAGCCCTTGCTTTTGACGTAGCTGAACATGCCGTTGGCGGATTTGTCAGGGCAACCGTGACCGCCGTACCTGCTGGAGAAGGTCTTGCTCGTGCCAATGGATTCGATCACACCCACGCCGCCGTTCGTCCACTGGTACCCCTTGATCAACCCCACGCAGTCGGCACAGACCTTCTTCTTTGCAATGTCGTCGCGGTACCGGGCGGTACGACTCGAACCGTAGTGTGCGGGGTACTGTTTCGCCTTTCGGGCGCGAAGGCTCTCAGTACACTTGTAGATGACCGCGCCGTACCAGTAGGGCTGGCCCACCATCTTCTCACAGAACGCGACAAAGTGCTCGTTGGTGAAAGGAATATTGATTCTCTCGCTCATTCCTGTGTATCCTCCTCATCGATATCGTCGATACGCCCATGCAGCTGCGCCAGAACGGACTTGAGCTTCTCGGGGATGGGCAGTCCCAGATGCGCGGCGTTTTCCAGCATGGACACGGATTCGTTGGAGAGATAGAAGCATACCACCGCGCTGCGCAGCGCGTCGCCGGTGCCCACCACGTGCAGGTCTACAATGTGCGCTACGCCCACCAGTATCAGGATCAGCACCTTCTTGCAGATGCCCTTGAAGCCCACGGCGCTGGACAGCTTTTTGTCCGCAATGGCGCACATGAGACCGGTGATATAGTCCAGCACCATGAAGATCAGCAGCGCGGTCATCAGGCCGTCCACGCCGCCTACGAAGTACCCCAGATAGCCGCCAATTGCAGCTACCGCCGCCTGCACCTTCGCCCAGATGATGTCGATAGAAAAGTTCCTCATTTTCATGTCCTCCTTGTGTTTTGTTGCATTAAAAAACGACTGCCCGTTAAGACAGCCGCTCATGCCTGTTTCTGCCATCCAATGGGATAATCCGCCGGACTCCACACGCAGTGAGGCAACCGGCAGATATAATGAACGCCATTGAATGTCACCTTGTCGCCCACCTGATAGGCTGTGCCCGCACCGGTGGGCTGGACGTATTCCGGCCATTCGTCCTCGGCGGGCGGCGAGATGCTCTGCTGCAGTGCACGAACCGCCGCCCACAGTGCATTGATCTCCCCGGCATAGTCGTAGTCTGCCGTCGCGCCTTCGCGGGCCGCCTGCGCAAGCTCCTGCCGCTCGTCGTCGGTCAGCTTGCCCTCAATGTGGTACTGATCGATGTTTGCCAGAAGCGCTTTCAGGTCATAGTTCTTGAGCGCAATGACCTGTTCAAAGAGTTCTTTCATAATATAATCACCTCACACTCAGACGCGCACCCATGCGCCGCCTGAATTGTAATAGGGAACCACCTGCGCCCACGCGCCGTTCAGCCGATACCAGACCGTGCATTGCCGCCATGTGCTGCCGTCCCGGTACCAGACCACCGCGTCAATGTAGCTTACTGAAATTGTGCAGCTGGTGACGCGGGCATAGTTGCTGGAATAACCGCTGCTGCTGGATGTCTCCCCGTTGTACAGCACCAGCACAGAATTGCCTGCTTCGAAGTACGCCTTCATGGCGGCAAACAGCGCGGCGTTGCTGGAAGCGTTCAGGGTGTGCGTGACGGTGTTCGAGTAGAATTTGCCGGTCAGCGTGCCCATCGTCGCGCCCACCTGCGCGGAGCCGCGAACGCCTGTGTTCAGGCTCTGGTAATTGGCCTGACAGAAGGTCAGCTTCTTACTGGACGAACCGGAGCCCGCGCCGGAAGACGTAATCGTCAGGGTAATACTCTGAATGAGTTTTCCCTTGAGCGCCGCGCCCGCGCCGCTGAAAACCATCACGCCCACGCGGGATTTGGCGGCAGTAGTGCCCTGATAGGCCCCCTGACACGCACCGCTGCTGTTGCCCGTGCTCCATGAAGAGGAACCATATTGCGCGTAACCTATCGTTGAACTGCTGTTGGCGGTCGCCGAAAATGTGCCCATAGCTTCCTCACCTCATCAGACCGGCACAAGGCAGATTTGCCCGTCCGTACCGCTGCTGGGAAGCGACGCGGAATAGAAGATGCCAAGGTTGGACAGGGCCGTCTTCGCTACAGTAGCGCCCGTGCCACCCTTGTTGACGGGAACCGGCGAAGCCATGCCCGCATGGAAGATGCGGTAGGAATAGTACGAGCCGTCCACTACATTGCGCAGTACGACGGCGTTATCGAGGCTTGCCTGATAGGCTGCCGTGCGCACTTCTAGCATGCGGCGGTCGTTGCCGGTGGAATCTTCCCACGCGCTAAAAGATGCTGCGCCTGCATAGCTGCCTTCGAATACGATGCGGTTTGCGGTGGAATTGTAGGTGGGCTTCAGGATCAGGGACGGATACAGTGAACCTTGAATGGTCAGATTGCCGGTCATGGTATCGCCGGAAGAAGAAACGCAGCCGAGTGCAAAACGGGCGAAAGCTGCGCTCGTCGCACCTGTACCGCCTTCTGAAACAGCCAGCGGCTCAGACATCTTCACTGGCCATCCGAAGGAAACCGTTTCATCATCTCCAGCGGCCATGCCGAAGCCAATGGCCTTGCCGCCGTTCTTGACGATGAGGGCCTCGGCCTCGGCGCGGGACATGGTCTCCAGCGTGCCGGTGACCACGACGGTCTTGCCCGCCAGCTTGTCGGTCTTTTCCTCGCCGTGCCAGGTCATGTTCACCCCGGCGCGGCGCAGACGGTCCACCAGGTCGGCGGTACCTTCGCGGGCAAAGAACTCCACCACGCTCTGGGCCATCACGCCGCCGAACCCGTCGATGGCGCTGATGGCCTCGGCGTCGGCGGCCTGCACCGCTTCCATCGAGCCGAAATGCTCCGCCAGCAGGGCGGCGGCCTTGTCGCCGATGTTGCGGATGCCAAGGCCGAAGAGCAGTTTGTCCAGATTGTTCTCCTTGCTGGCCTCGATGGCGCCCAAGAGATTCTCCACGCTCTTCTGTTTGAATTTGTCCAGCGTCAGAAGCTGCTCGGCAGTCAGGTCGTAGAGGTCGGCGGCGCAGCGCACATAGCCCTTGTCCACCAGCTGGGCCGCCACCGCCTTGCCCAGGCCGTCAATGTCCATGGCCGCCCGGGAGGCGAAGTGGATGAGGTTGCGCAGCGCCTGGGCCGGGCACTCGGGATTGATACAGCGCAGGGCCGCCTCGTCCTCCAGATGCACCACTTTTGCGCCGCAGCTGGGGCAGGTGTCCGGCAGGCGGAAGGGCGCGGCGCCCTCGTGGGCATGGGCGGTGACCGCCACAACCTCGGGGATGATGTCCCCCGCCTTGCGCACCAGGATGGTGTCGCCGATGGACACGCCCAGCTGGTCGATAAAGTCCTGGTTGTGCAGGATGGCACGGCTGACGGTGGTGCCCGCCAGCTGTACCGGCTCGAACACCGCCGTGGGGGTGAGCACGCCGGTGCGGCCCACCGTCACATCCACCTGCAGCAGCGTGGTGGGCTTTTCCTCCGGCGGATATTTGAAGGCGATGGCCCAGCGGGGGAACTTATTGGTGCTGCCCAGCACCTCCCGCTGGCCGAAGTCATCCACCTTGATGACCGCGCCGTCCATATCGAAGGAGAGCTCGCCGCGGCGGCGGCCGATGTCCTCGATCTCGCCGATGGCGTCCTCGATGTCGGTGAAGCTGTTGTAGCGGGGCGACACGGGAAAGCCCAGGGATTTGACATAATCGAGGCTCTGGCGATGGCTGGTGATGGTGGGGCCGCCCCGCATCTGCTGGATGTTGAACACGAAGATGGAGAGCCCGCGGCCCGCGGTGATGCGGCTGTCCTTTTGGCGCAGCGAGCCGGCGGCGGCGTTGCGGGGGTTCTTGAAGGGCTGTTTGTCGCTGAGCTCCTGCTCCTCCACCAGCTTTTCAAAGGCGGCGTGGGGCATGTAGACCTCGCCACGCACTTCCAGATATTCCGGCGCGTTTTCCAGCTGTTTGGGAATGTCCGCGATGGTGGCAAGGTTCGCGGTCACGTCCTCGCCCACCACGCCGTCGCCCCGGGTGGAGCCGCGCACAAAGCGCCCGTTCTCGTATTCCAGGCTCACCGAGAGGCCGTCGATCTTGATCTCCACCACATACAGCGGTTCGAGGCCTTCGCCCCGCACCCTGCGGTCGAACTCCCGCAGCTCATCAAAGCTGAAGGCATCCTGCAGGCTTTCCATCTTGACCTGATGGGTCACCTTGGCGAACCGCCCGGAAGGCGCGCCGCCCACTTTCTGGGTGGGCGAATCCGGCGTGACCAGCTGGGGATACTCGGCCTCCAGTGCCTTGAGTTCCCGGGTCAGCGCGTCATATTCATAGTCCTCCAGTTCGGGGGCGTCCTGCTCATAATAAAGGCGGTTGTTGCGTTCGATCACCTGGCGGAGATACGCGACCCGCTCCTTTGCCTGTTCCAGTTCCACGTTTTTCACCTCTGCAAAAGCCGCCTGCGGGCGGCTGGTCGTCTCGAGCCATTATACCACAATCAGCCGGACCCTTCCACATAAAATTCCGGGGTCTGGCCCACGATCAGTACCTGAGCCACACAGATGGTGCTCTGGGCCGTCGTTTCCACCTGCATGCCTGCCAGCACGGCGCACATCTGCACCGAAAACACAAGGTCGGTCTGCAGCTTGGTCTGGTTCACGCCCGCGGCGGTAAAACCGGTCTCAACCTGGCTTTCCACGTGCGACAAGGGAATGACCTTTACAGTGATGTCCGGCCCGCGCCCGGAAAACAGCTGCAGGCCCAGAAGGGTGCCCAGCGGGATGGAGAAATCCGCCGCGCCCTCTTCCATTGCCTGGGTCAGGTCACCCTCCAGTGTGTACTGCAGGCGGGCCAGCTTGGCAGTGTCAGTTTCGGCGCTCTGCACCAGACCGGTCTCGTCATAGCGGAGGATATACAGGTCCTCCAGCAGTTCAGGCGACCGGCGCAGGCAGTCGCCCACCGCGGCCTGCATCCAGCGCACCGCCCGCTCGCGGCATTCATACTCTGCCATCGTTCGGGCAACAGGCCGTATCTTCTGCTCCAGCTTTACAAGACTGAAAAGCAGCAGCGCGGACAAAAGCAGCGCACACAGGGCAAATCGATTCAACTTCCCCTTTTTTCGACCTGCTTCGCTGTTCTGCCGCCGCATGGAAAACGCCCCCTTTGCACCCGATGTTCTTTTAAAAAGATATTCGGGCAGAGGGAAAAACGTGAAAATTCAGGAATTTGAATCCTCGCTGCGCCAGACGGTCAGCTGAAGAATGCTGCTCAGCGCGGCATACAGCACGCCGGCCAGCGGCCAGACAACCCAGGTGATGCCCCAGCGCCCGGACAGGAAACTCCAGCCGAGATAAATCGCTACGGCAAGGGACCAATAAGTCCGGGCAACAGCCTCTTTCGCGCCGTTTTTTTCCTTTTCACAATAGGCATAGTCCGCTTCCTGGAGAAGTTTTGCCATGCTGGCCCAGCGCACGCCGCACAGGATGAAGAGCACCACGCCGACGCCGGCCAGCAGGATGGTCAGGCACAAGAGCAGGACCGTTGGGAGCAGATCGCCTTTGAGCAGGATGCTCAAAAACAGCGGAATGATCGAAAGGATGCAGATGCAGGTGGCCGCGATGTTGCAGGCCGCATAGGTGCCGCGGTAATTTTTCTTTTTCTCAGTCACCATGCCGTGCACGCCATATTCCGTCTCAAAGGGCTCGCTGTCAATGAATTCATAGGGGGCGTTCTTGAAGCCGCACCAGACAAAGAGTGAAACGCCCGCGGCGACCAGCACCAGCGTATTGGGCTGAAGACCCAAACGCGCAGTCAGCTCGTCCTTGCAGCCCTGCACGAACTTGGCGACGCCGCCGGCCAGCTCGCCGTTCTCGTCCATCTTGAACCAGTAGCCCTTCGTGCCCGCCTGCACCTCGCAGTCGGTCAGGAGCTTTTCGATCTGCTTGCGCGTCAGATGGCAGTTCGAAATGGGCACGGCCTTGACGGTCTGGCCCTTGAACGGCTCAAACTCGGAGCTTTCAAACAGGTCGGAGATATTTTTGCAGGTGAGGTCGATGCGCAGGTCCGGCTTGTCGGAGCCGTAGGTCTCCAGCGCGTCCTTGTACGCGATGCGGCGGAACGGAGCGCTCGAGGCGATGTTGTACTTGCCGTACTTGGCGAAGATCGGCGGCAGCACGTCTTCGATGACGGCGAAGACGTCGTCCTGCGCGGCAAAGGCCATCTCCATATCGAGCTGATAGAACTCGCCGGGGCTGCGGTCGCCGCGCGCGTCCTCATCGCGGAAGCACGGCGCGATCTGGAAATAGCGGTCAAAGCCGGAGGTCATGAGCAGCTGCTTGAACTGCTGCGGCGCCTGCGGCAGGGCGTAGAACTTGCCGGGATGCTTTCTGGCGGGGACGAGATAGTCGCGCGCACCCTCGGGGCTGGAGGCCGTGAGGATCGGCGTCGTGATCTCGAGGAAATCATGCGCCATCATGGCCTGCCGCAGGGCGGCGATGACGTTGCAGCGCAGGATGATGTTCTTCTTGACGGCGGGATTGCGCAGGTCAAGATAGCGGTATTTGAGGCGCTGCGTCTCGTCCGCCTCGCGGCTGCGGTTGATCTCGAACGGCAGGGAGTTGTAGCGGCAGCGGCCGAGCAGCTCGATCTTCTCGGGAACGACCTCAATGTCGCCAGTGGGCTGATTGGGGTTCTTGCTTGCGCGCTCGCGCACGGTGCCCTCGACGGAGATGGTGCTCTCTTTGTTGTAGCCCTTGATCTGGGCGAGCAGCTCGCTCGTCTCGACGACGATCTGCGTCGTGCCGTAGAAATCACGCAGGACGATAAAGGCAAAGTTATTGCCGACCACGCGGACGTTTTCCATCCAGCCGACCAGCGTGACATGCTCGCCGGCGTTTTCGATGCGGAGCTGGCCGCAGGTATGGGTTCTTGACTGCATCATATTGGTTTTCCTTCTTTCTGGAAAGTTTTTTATTTCAGAATGGTGCCCTGGCCGCGCAGCTCGATGTCGGCCAGAATGCGTTCGGCGGCGTCCGCCGCCGGGACGGTGATCTGCTCGCCGGAGCGGAGGTCCTTGAGCGAGACCGTGCCCGCCGCGACCTCATCCTCGCCGAGGAAGATAACATAGGGGATGTGCAGCTTGTCTGCGTACTGGATCTTGGCCTTGAACTTCTTCTGCTCGGCGTACAGCTGCACGCGGATGCCGCGCTCGCGCAGGCCGGTCGCCAGACGGACCGAGGGCTCGAGATCGTCCGTCATCGGCACGATCATCACGTCGGCGGGCGCCATCACGCGCGCGTCATTGAGCATCCCCTGCTCGTTGAGCACGTAGAACAGCCGCGTCAGGCCAATGGAGATGCCCACGCCGGGCAGCGGCCGGTCGGTATAATACTCGGCCAGATTGTCATACCGGCCGCCGGAGCAGACCGAGCCGATCTCCGGATGGTCAAGCAGCGTCGTCTCATAGACGGTGCCGGTGTAGTAGTCGAGGCCGCGGGCGATCGTGAGGTCGACGGCGAAATTTTCCTCCGGCACGCCGAACGCGCCAAGAAGCTTCGTCACGGCCGAAAGCTCGTCCAGGCCGAGGTCAAAGGTCCCGTCTTTGCCGCGGTACTGCTCGAGCGCCGCGAGGACCTCGTCGTTCGTGCCGCGGATGGCGATAAACCGCAGAATTTCGTCAGCTTTGTCCGCTTCCACGCCGCATTCGTCCACGAGCAGCGTGCGGACCTTGTCCGGGCCGATCTTATCGAGCTTGTCGACGGTGCGCATGATGTCGCCGGCCTTTTCGCTCAGACCCAGCATGGCGTAGAAGCCGTTCAGGATCTTGCGGTTATTGACGCGGATCTGGAACCGGCGCAGGCCGAGCGTGGAGAAGGTCCGGTAGATGATCGACGGGATCTCAGCCTCGTTGGTAATGGAGAGCTTGCCGTCGCCGATGATGTCGATGTCGGCCTGATAGAACTCACGGAAGCGGCCGCGCTGGGCGCGCTCGCCGCGG
>OMNT01002852.1_pt1 | contig 13258 bp, 20 predicted proteins | sample 1672551 | NCBI WGS metagenome assembly OMNT01 (sample SAMEA3136698, study PRJEB25190) | human gut metagenome
AATGGATTGAGATTTGAAGGAGCATTATGATCTATCTGGATTATTCAGCCAATACCCCGGCCGACCCCCGCGTGCTCGACCGGTTTTGTACGGTGGAGCGCAGCTGCATCGGCAACGCGAACTCCCACCATCAGGCGGGGGCAGCCGCCAAGGCAGAGATCGACGCCGCCACGATGAAAATCGCCTCGCTGCTGGGCGTTCAGCCCGCCGAGGTCATCTATACTTCCGGCGCCAGCGAGTCCAACAACTTTGCGCTCAAGGGGCTGGCGCGGCTCTCCCGCCATGTGGGCAAGCACATCATCTCCACTCCGCTGGAGCACTCCTCCGTCAGCGGCACGCTGACCGCCTTGCAGGAGCAGGGCTGCGAGATCGACCTTGTAGACATCCAGCGGGACGGCACCATTGATCTGGAGCATTTGAAAGATCTGCTCCGCCCGGACACCATCGCCGTGGCCGTCACCCTTGTGGACAGTGAACTCGGCGTCGTGCAGCCGGTGGACAAGATCGCCGAGATCCTGAAGGATCACCCCAACTGCCACCTGCATGTGGACGCCACACAGGCCGTGGGCAAGATCCCCGTCTCTTTCGAAGGGGTGGACACCATGAGCCTGACGGCCCACAAATTCTACGGCCTGAACGGCATCGGCTTGCTGCTCAAACGGCGGAATCTGGCGCTGGAACCTCTCATCCACGGCGGCGAGAGCACCACCATCTACCGCAGCGGCACCCCCACCGTCGCGCTGGCCTCTTCCCTCGCCTCGGCGCTGGAGCTGGCCGTGAACGAGCTGCCGGAGCGCGCCGCCCATGTGCAGAAGCTGAATGCCGAACTCCGCGCCGCGCTGAGCCGACGCCCGGACGTCCGGATCAACAGCCCGGAACACGCCATCCCCCACATCCTGAATCTCAGCGTCCAGAACGTGAAGGGCACCGTTTTCCAGCGGGAACTGGACGCCCATGGGGTCTGCGTTTCGGTCAAATCGGCCTGTTCGTCGGATGGTCTGCCTTCCCGCGCCGTCTTCGCCGTCAGCCGGGACCGCCGCAACGCCCTTTCGTCGTGGCGCATCAGCCTGAGCCACCTGACCACGGAAGCCGAGATTCAGGAATTTTTACAGGTGTTCGACGTCTGCTGCCGGCAGCTGACCGCCGCACACTGAACGATACAAGGAGAAATCATGAAACGCGACATCTGCGGCATAGATCTCCCGCTCACTGTGAGTGGAGCTCTTGACCTCGTATATCGCCCAGCCGCCGTTCTCCTTTTTGAGGATATCGACGGCGCAGTAGAGCCCGTTATACGAGAACGACGCCTCGCAGATAATCGGCGTGCCGCGATCCATCTCGGCTTTGGTCGCTTCGATCATCTTCGTAAGATCGAGCTTTTCGCCGTCGTACGCAGTCACTTCGACGAAATCACCGAAAAGTCCCATGGCAAGGTCGCCGACCTCGCTGCCCGTTTTCATTATGGCAAGGGTCGCTTCATCTATGATCTGCAGCTCCGGCTTATACTTCTTAAGCCAGGCGAGCTTCGGACACTGCCACAGCGCGCAGTATTTGGATTTGGAGAGATGCAATGCGTTCATACCGTTACCTCTTTTTCGTATAGAATCTGTCACTCGATTTGAAGTTGTAGATCGGGCGTATCTGCTTTTCGATACGAACTGTATCGCCGATGGCGTCGATTATCGTCTGCGGGTCCTTATACGCCATGGGGCATTCGTCGAGGGTGTCCTGACCGACCGAGGTGGTGTAGATGCCCTCCATGCTCTTCTTGAAGGCGGAAAGGGTGAAGCTGTTCTCCGCCTGCGTGCGGCTGAAAAGCCGTCCCGCGCCGTGGGGAGCGCTCTGGTTCCAGTCGTCGTTGCCGAGTCCTGTGCAGATGAGCGCGCCGTCGCGCATGTTGAGGGGGATGAGCAGCCGTTCGCCCTCGCGCGCCGAGACCGCGCCCTTCCTCAAGATCATGTGCTCCATGTCGATATAGTTGTGGATGGTCGTGAAGAAATCCGCCTCATGGAGCTTCATCGCGTCGAGTATGCAATCCTTGATGATTTGGCGGTTCAGCGCCGCGAAGCGCTGCATCAGCGCCATATCGTGAAGGTAATCGTCGCGGTCGGAGCCCGTGAGATACGCAAGCTCAAAGGGGATCTCGGTCTGCTTCCTGCCGCCGAGGTTTGAATACGCCTTGTTCTGGTAATGCTCCGCGACCTGCAGGCCGAGATTGCGGCTGCCGGTGTGGATGACGAGATAGAGGTTCTCCTCGTCGTCGCGGTCGATCTCGATGAAATGGTTGCCGCCGCCGAGCGTGCCGAGGCTCTCCTTTGCCCTTCGGGTATCGACCTTTTTGATGCAGATAAGCTCGTCAATGTCGATGCGCCCGTGGCTGCGGTGGGGACGCTCCCTGACGTTGCGCCCGTGGGGGATGTTCTTCCTGATGAACGAATCGAGCTCGGGGAGGTTTATGCGCTTCTCGGAAAGCCGGACTACGTCCATGCCGCAGCCGATATCGACGCCCACGAGATTGGGCACGACGAAATCGCCGACGGTCATTGTTGTGCCGATGGTGCAGCCCTTGCCCGTGTGAACATCCGGCATAATCCTGATTTTCGATCCCGCGGCGAACTGCTGATCGCATAGCGCACGAATCTGCCCCTCCGCGGAGGGCTCGATGACGTCGGTGTAAACTTTTGCGGCGGCGTAGATGCCGAGGATGGTGATCATGGTTTCTTTTTGTTTTTCCCTTTCTCTTTTTCAATTCTTGCTTGTACAAGCCATGCTTTATTTTCCCATGCAAAAGGCGTCAAGTCTTTATTTTCACTTGTTCCAATTGCACGTTTGATTGCGCATTGCAACCTCATATAGTCTTTTTTGTTCATTTTACTCCAAGGACATGATTTGTTTCCGTCTTTATCTTTGTTCTCGTGATAATATGTGCATTGACTAGCATAATCATCGTCGTTATGATCAATAGGTGCAATACTCTTATGTAGCGCGTACTCATTATTATTGTGCTGTTTTGCCGCTGCCTTAAGAATATAAGAATCGATGGTAACATGCAGAAGTCCTTTTATATCCTCTAAAACAGGCCACAAACCCATAACATACATATTTTTCAATGTGAGATTGACCCATTTCTGCGCTTGCCCATAACTGAAAGAAGCACCGCTTTGAAACAAGCGCTTTTCGTTGCTATTTGCTAATGTTATTAACTCATCACATGTTTCTTCATGCCACTGTTCAAATGACTTTCTGTTGTAATTGCCAATCGCCAGCAGATGATTAATTCTATTTTTCAAAAGAGCTATAGCGCTTTTTGTGCTATCTTGATCATCATCAGCCAAGAATGCATCTTTACAGGCTTTAAAGGCTCTCTTTTCTTCATTCATCGTTTTTAGATCTTCCGTACTATATAGATAATCCATGCGTCTGCATACATCTTGATATGCTCGTTTTATACAGACGAGAAGGGCCGTGTTTTTACACGAATCATTTTTAACTTCTTCCCTTGTAATACCAAAGTACGAAAACCAAAAAAGTCTTGTTGTAAGTTATAATGTCCTTCCATTTCCTTTTCCTCCTCAAATATCCTTATAAGCCTCGACCGTACTCTCAACGATCGGCATATCCTATTTTGCTTTAATGTACTCCTCGAGCAGAGTTTTCAACTCGTCCGGGCAGTCATCGTCGTTCACAATCTTTTTGGCCGAAGATATCAGCGCGGCCTTTTCGGCACGCTGTTTCTCCTGCCGCCAGATAGAAAACTCAGCTTCAAGAACCGACATATCTATAACAGCGCTTCTGATCTGTTTAACAATATGCTCATATGCTTTCAAATCGTCCAGCTGGCTCCATTTGCATACCTTTTCTCCCTTTTCGGCGCAGTTAGCCTTATACCATTTGAGCGTATACGTATCGAGCGGCATATGGCAGAAAGCAAAATACAGACCGTCCTCCTGCTCGCGCAGTTCCCCGCAGCAGTACAGATACTTGAACGCCATGTTGATAAGCTTCTGCTTCTGACCTAACGTAAGATCGTCTTTCGGATCGCATCGACTTATAATCTCATAAAGCCATTCGTCAAAGGCTTCGCAGGTCTGCTTGGGCTCGCTCATAAAATACCCGCGCAGCGCCGCAGCCACATCGTTCCTTGCCTGTTTGATCCTTTTATGGGCCGTCTTTGATCCGGCTCCGGCGACTGTCCTGTTCAGATCGAGCCACGCCTGATAAACGGCGCAGTCGTAAATGTCGTTAAGCTTCTCTTTCTCATCGACTTCGTACCCGATCTTAACGCAGACGTCGTCGCCTTCGAAATCCGGGGGACATTTTAGCGGCCCTTTGTTGATCCTTTGAATAAACTCTCTGATGATTTCCAAATCGATCCTTTCCATTTTCTTTTCCTCCTCAAATATCTTTGTAAGCCTCGACCGTTCTCTCGGCCGTTTCCTTAACCTTCTTCGCCAGAAACTCCGGCTCAAGGAGGACAACGTCGGGTGCAAAGCTGCGTGCGAACTGCAGCATCGACATTTCGTTCACCGTGGCGGTGACGGTCACGGTATCGTCAGTCTCGTCCGAGAACCTGACCTCCTTGCCGAACATATCGATAACATCCGAGATCATGGGCTTTACTATGCGGAACTTCGCCTTAACGTTCTCGCTCGAAAACATGTAGATATGCTCGCGCATGTATTTGGCGAGATCGAGGCGTCGCTCCTTCGCCCAGGGCAGGCTCTCGAAGGGCTTGGCGGGCTCGTCCAGTTTTTCCACCTTCGTAATGCGGTCGACGCGGTAATTGGAGATATCATCGTACTTATCGTAATTGCAGATAAGATAGTACTTGCCCTCCTTCGCCGCCATCTGATAGGGGTTCACGACGTATTCCCGCACGCTGCCGTCCTCGCGAAGCTTCGGATGCAGCTTCTTATCGACGCCGTATTCGAGGTACTGAAAGCTCACCTTGCGGCCTTCGTATATCGCCTCGCCGAGCAGTTCGATATTGAGGAAGAGCTGCGGGTTCTCCGGCAGATTGTCCGGCACGGTGAGCACGTGCTTCATGTGCGAGCGGAAGTATTTACTTGAAAGACTTTCGAACTTTTCCGCGAGCTCCTTTCGCTGCGAATGCGGTATGTGCCCCGAGAACAGCACGCTGTCGATCAGCATACGGAGCTCCGCGTCCGAGAAATCCCGCACGAGGTAGATATCCGTAATGAGAGGCTGCTCCTCCTTTTCTCCGGTCTCGCCGTTCGGCATCATGCGTTTCTTTTCGGGAGAAGCGGGTTTGATCTCATACCCGGCGTCTATAAGAAAGTCGATGTTGCGGCGCACCGCCTTGCGGTCCACTTCCATGCCGTACTCGTCCTTAAGATATTTGATTATCTCCTTCTGCGAGATCGGGTGAGCCGCGTCGGAATGCCCTTGCAGTATCCTCAGTATGTTTATCGTGATCAGTTTTTTGGCGTACATTTTCCCACCTCCCGCGGATATTATATCATTTTCGGCTTTATTATACAACGGGGCATGGAACATTTTTGACGCATCAAAAATGATAGTATTCATTCCGGAAGGTGAAGATAGCGGCAACTTATCTGAAAAGCATAGAAGTTGAAACGATGACGAGGGCATATCTTAAGAACAAAGACGACAAGGTGCAAAGAACCTTGGGGAAAGCCGGCAAAAGCGGCGTGCTTGATCTGAGACATCCTGAGATGAGGGACGCAAAGATCGACCGAATACCGGAAGGTTTGGAAGAATTGATAATCGATTCGAGCTATACTCATGATGTTTCGTTCATCAGCAGGGTCAGTGGCCTTAAGCGTCTGAAAGTCTATAACCATACTGATGATTTCTCGTTTCTGAAAGGAATGGACTCGCTGACGGAACTGTCTCTTCATAACACGGGTTTCAATGATATGTCCATGATCCGTGGCCTGCCTTTGGAAAAGCTTTATCTTGATGAAACATCCGTGGATCATCCGGATCTTGTTTATGAAATGCCCTCCTTGAAAGAACTGTGGCTTACAAGAAGCCTCGCGAACACGATCGACATAAAACTGCCGAGAGAAAGGAATCCCCAAATCATTGTTGACGTGATAAGCGGAGGGAACATAAGAACATATCTGAGAAAAGCTGAGGAGCCGAAAGGTTAGGCATAATTATCCCGGAGCATTCGGGAGTTTCCGCCTATATCGGATTCAGCGCAATCGGAACCGAAGCCGGAAGCTTTTGAATGGTTTTGGCTCAATGGACATAAAAATACAGCAAAAAACAGGATGGGATGAATTAGGCCCATCCTTTGTTGTATTCTGTTTTTAGAAAGGAGGTGCGGCTATGAATAACTACAAGGTCGTCGTCTACGTCAACGGCAGAAGGAGCGAACTGACCGTTTCCGCCCGGATCATGTCCGACGCGAAGGAGATCGTCAAGGCGCAGTTTGCCGACGCAAAGCTGAGCTTCGGTACTGTAACCAAGCTGTAACTGTAATTGACTGAACCACACAAAAACGGCAGGTCTGTGCTATGCGCCAAGATCTGCCGTTCTCGTTTCTTATATTGGAAATATCATTCACCGTAAAACACTTCAAGATCGTCCAGCCGCAGCAATGCGGGCGGAAAGCCTTGTGAGCAACCGACATCTATATCGATCCACGTGCGCGTCTTTATCACCTTGCCGCGGTGCTCGTCGCTTAAATACAGCGTGGGTGTGTGGCCGAAAACGGTGATGATATCGTCGAAGTATTCGGTTTCCATGGTCGGCCTCGCCCAAAGCAGATCGGAAGGCGCGTAATCCGAGAGCTTCTTCTCCTTATCGAAACCTTCGAACCCGGCGTGGACGAGCAGGAAGTCCCGCCCGTTCACCGTCAGCGCGGCTATATGAGGCGAGTTATTCAAATAATCGAATACTTCTTTTACCGCGCCCGGATCTTCTTCCGACAGATCGCGCAGATGTTCAAGCGTCACTCCGCCGCCGTTCAGCATCCAGCAGCTGTATTCAGAGAGACTTTCGAAATACTCTATACCGAGTGCCTTGCCAGCCTCGGTGCGCTCTTCTATGACCAAGCGGCTTTTCAGCAGCATGTCCTCGTGATTGCCGAGAATGAATCCAAAATTCGGCTGTGCCATGATATAGCGAAGCAACGAAACGCCGCCGTCGCCGTTGCGGTCGATGACGTCACCGAGTATGTACAGCGTGTCCGTATCGGAGAAGTTTGCCTTGTCAAGCAGGGCTTTGAACTTGTCGACGGGATAGCCGTGAAGGTCGGAGATGGTGTAAGTTTTCATAATTAATGGTGCTCTTTAGTTTTATTATGGAAGCAAATCACTTTTTCAACATCCATATCATTATGGTCAACGTGAGCTTTGGGATGATAATAGGATACTATGGTCTTTTCATATTTTCTCCAAACACGAAAGATTTTATTATATTTCTCTAAAGCGATGCCTTCATAACATGTTTTTATACATTTACTCGGACCCATGCCAACGATTGCTTCAAAAGCCCCGCATACAGTGACCACGTACTCGCACTGTATGTTTTTTATTATTTGAATGCGGTTCATCGCAATACTCCCGTATTTTTCTTTATCTGATGCAGATAATTGGCAAAGGGGAAAATCATCCGCTTGCTTTGAAATCTTCTTCATTTCCTTTAGTGTTTTTTATAGCGTTCACCTTCTGTTCCTAACCCTGAAAAAGGATAAATGTTTATATATGCACATTTGGACAGTGCCTCCTTTAAATAGGCTTTGGTAAATTCGGACTTTTCACCCTGATCCGGATTCAAAAGCCTTATTGCTATAGTTCCGAGTACATTTATATATGCATCGCTTAGCTCCACATCGTCTGGGCCAATAACTCTTTTCATCCAAAACTCTTTTGAAAGCGTTTCATATCCTCCTGTGTTCGGTTCCTTCAGCACAAACAGAATTTCGCAGTCCTCTGGATTACCCAAATATCCCTCTATCGCGCCTTTTTTCCTTTCCGGCCTATAGAACAGTTTTTCAACGTCACTCACTTTTTCTTTCTCCATATTTTTGTCCTTTCCGTTTTTCTGTAATGACTATATCAACGCATCTGTCGTAATCATCGACAGGTATATCCTCCGTCAGAAATTCTTCTCTCACCTTCATCAACAGCTTCCCGAGCTTATTCTGCCCCTCGCCGCGGCAGACGCCCCAATAGCGGTCCCAATGGTTGTTGCCCTCGATGAGCTCCGCGTCCCCGGTGGCGATGAGCTTATCCCGAAGCCCGGGATCGGAGAACTTGGAAATAAGCAGCTCATACATGATCCCCTCCTTCACTTCCTCCCTGTCGGGGCGGAGCACGGTCTTCTTGCCCATCCTCTTGGCGGTGACGGGCGAACCGACGGCGGCGACGCTCCTGCGATACTCCGGATCGGGATTCTTGGCCGCCTGGAAGGCGTGTTCAACGGAATGGTACGTCATCCCCTCGAATTCGACTTTGCACTTGTGAAAATTGGAAAGGAAACTGTATTCTCCCCCGAACGAATCTATGACCTGCATGACGTTTTCCTCCATATCAACAGTATAAGTTCGGGCGGGCGCACTGTCAACCGCCCCTATTATAAATAGCATATCATGTGCGCCGATTTTGACCCATGCTATGTGCTATTATTATTTCGCAAGCAAAATAGCGCGGAGGACGAACATGGACCTTTTCGGGCAGCTCAATGAAAAACAACTTGAGGCCGTAAAAGAAACCGAGGGATACGTGCGCGTGATAGCCGGCGCGGGAAGCGAAAAAACGAAGCTTCTCGTCAGCCGCTGCGCGTATCTTGTAAAAGAGTACGGTATCGATTCGGCAAACATTCTTTGCGTTACCTTTACCAACAAAGCCGCCGGAGAGATGCGAAGGCGCATACGCGAGCTTATCGGGGCGAAATACGATACCGGGCTGATCTGCACGTATCACGGGTTCTGCGCGAGGCTCCTGCGGGAGGATCCCCATAAGCTGTTTTTCTCGAAGGGTTTTCAGGTAATCGACGTTTCCCAGCAGAAAGCGCTGCTTGCGGAGATCTATCAGAAATTCGAGCTGAAGCTCGATCACGCGAGCTTTGAGGTCATACTGAAAAAGATCAGCCTGTTCAAATCAAAGACCGACTACGTCCCGCGATTCTGCAGTCCCGAACCCTGCGGCATTCTTTATACAGCATGATATCTACAAAGCTCTAAACGGTGACGGTTGGGCGGATGCACTCTTCACGTCCGCCATGGAACTGCCCATAGTATGATGCGGAAAAACCGCAGAAAGGATAAAACAATGACCGTAAAAACAAAACTCTGGCTCAAAGCCGCAGGCATCCGTGCCGTTAAAACAATCGCTCAGACTGCCGTTGCAACTATCGGCACGTCAGCTGTACTCGGTGATGTTAATTGGATTGCAGCAGCATCTGCTTCCGTGCTTGCCGGCATCCTCTCGCTGCTCACCAGTGTTGCAGGCCTGCCGGAGATTCGACAAGCAGAGGACTAATTAATCACGAACTCACCCTGCGTCCGCAAATTGCAATGCTTTACAGTTTGCGGACGCATTTTTTGTTTTTAGCTTTATGAATTCGGTTAAATATATTTGCGTTTTCAACAAAAAAGACTTGACTTTTGCTCGACCATATGTTAGAATATAATCACGGTAAGAAACTACCGTAGTACCGGGGCAGGACGAGAAAGGAGGAAAGCATGGAAGGTATGACGGATTTTCAATTCAAAGCAGTTATCCGCATGGTGATGACAATCATCAAAGACAGCGAGAGCAAAGAAGAAATACTGAAAAAGCTGGAAGCCCTATTGGATAAATAAGTAAGGCAACCAGCTACCACACGAACGGGGCGGAACTTGCCGCCGCCCTTTCGTGCCTACATTGTATCATGTCTTGCCCCGTAAATCAAGAGAGGACGTGATTATTATCGGCGAGAAAAAAATGGGACGGCCCACAGATAACCCGCGCACCGAGAAAATCGGCTTTCGCCTGTCAAAGCAGGAGATCGAAGATATTGAGAAGTGCGCGGCTGCTATGGGAACGCAGCGCGTGAATGCCGTAACCGAGGGCATTCGATTGCTGAAAAAAGAATTGGGCTTGGAGTAAGCCAAAGAAAAGCGGCTGTTGCTTGATGCAACAGCCGTGAACTTTATCTCTCAAACACCAACCCGAACGTTTCTTTGATGAAAAACACCTGCGGTTCGTATTTGAGCTGTTTTGGAGTAATACCGAATACTTGATACATTTGCACCCTCTGAGCGGAGAGGGTACATTTTTTGTGCTGTATCCTATTAAGTCGGGATCATCCGAGCTGATGCCCGATTATCCGTTTCAGCAGATCGTCAAAGCCGCATTCTCCGGCAGCGACCTTGAGAATGATGTCGGACAGTTCCTCCTGCGTGTATTCGAGCTCTATCCCATTAAGCGCAAGGAATACGAGCATTGCGTGCGCGCCGATGCGTTTGTTCCCGTCGACAAACGGATGGTTTTTGATGAGCCCATAACCCAAGCGGGCCGCCTTCTGTTGAATGGAAGGGAAGGGCTCGACATTGCCGAAAGACTGGAACGGCGCATTCAGCGCGGACTCAAGCAAGCCCTCGTCGCGAAGGCCTGTACGCCGCCTGTTTAGGCAATGAGCTCGTCATGCAGCGCAATAATCTGTTTTTTCGAAAGTACGATCATTCGGCAAGCACCTCATACGCCTTGCGGTTCTTGGCGATAAGGCGTTTTGATACCGCGAGGACGTCCTCGTCGGAAGCGATCTGCTCCGCTTCCGCCCTGCCGAATTCAATCAAGAGGTATCTCGGAGTGTTGTTTTTGAGTATCGCGACCGCGCCGGATTCATCCACCATACGCGCCACGCGGGAAAAGTTCTGATTCGCCTCGGTGATGGAAACGAGATTATTCGTGTTGACGTTCACAGGAAGCGACCTCCTTTCAGTTCTTCGCTGATTTTGTTAAGATCGACTCCGTTGTATTTGAAAGCTTCGATAAGTCGCTTTGTTTCCATGACCTGACTGTAATCCGGTGTTTCGCTGTACTTCTTTACAGCACTTTCCCTGTTTGCTGAGGAAGGAGCCGCTTTGTTTTCAGCAAGATCTGTTGCGGCCTCGGCACATATCCGACCCATAGTATCACGCAATTCAGCTTTTTTGCCTTTCACATATTCCGCATATTTCTCCTTGGGAAGCCCTGTTTTGCGGAATCCCGTCTTGTAAAAGAAGCTGCCGACCAACGCGGATCGTATCAGTGCGAAAACAATAAAACCGAGTATCGCAAATAGCCCGAGTATTATCAAGAATTCGTCCATATTGTTTCTCCCTTCTATTCAGTTGGCGAATCTGTCCGAAGAACGTATTTCTGTCCGCGTACGTCCTTTCTCCGCTTCGAATATGTGGATATTCTCATGGTACGCTGAGGTATCGGTATTCAAAAACTCCCTCAGTTCGTCGCGTCGGCACAGGCTCTTATCGTTGCTCACGACGCCTTTCTTTGATGCGGCGAATAAGGGCTTTGATTTGATACCGCACGCCGATGATCTGATAATCCGGCATGTTTATGACTCTTTTCATATATGCGTCAAAGTTTTCCGGGGAAAAAGCCATGCTTCCGTCCTCATTGCTTTTCTTGCCCAAGCCTTCGCTCAGGCGATCGAATTCGCGATCCCATTTACGCTCCGTAATGAACTTCTTCTTACTCATATTTCAACCTCCATGTTCCCGTGATATTGTTTTCCCTGTTCTCCGAAAGCTTGAAGCCTACCGCGTCGGACATAAATCCAGCCTTTTTCAGCATCTCTGCGGCGGGGCCGTTCTCCCAAAGCGTTTCCGCTATAACGCGGTCGTGCCGCGTTCCGGTCAGCACACCGGATAGATAGGCCTTTATGAAAGCCCCGACCTCTTCCGCACAGTAATGCCTGTGGCGATACTCCCTGAAGACGTAGAACTCGAGGTTGTCCTCTTCCTCATAAACGCCGATATAGCCGACGGTCTCGCCGGTATCCCTGAGCGCGATCGAACGATAAAGCACCCCAATCGTTGGCTCTTTAATGAACTCGATAAGCCGCTCATCCGGCTCAATGCCGTACTGAACGAACAGCTCGTCGGCTTCCGTGACATGAGCGACATATTCCGCCCAATCTGCGGCCGTCATTTCATGAAGTATCAGTCTCTCGGTTTTGATATCGTTCTGCATTCCATACTCTCCTTACCATTTGCAAACATAATAGCAGAAACCATGGTGCACTTTCGGGACATAAGAAAAGCCCGAAGCATCTGCTCCGGGCAGTGGGTAATAATCGATTATTCTTTCGATACCTCTTTCAGCCTTTCCCATATCTTGACCATGGCGAGAGTATCGAGCTCGCAGTATTTGAGGAGGTTCCTGCGTGTGCGTTCAAGCTCTTCGGGCTCCATATGCTCCATCGCGGGGAAGGCGTTCATGGCCTCGCTGCCGTTGTGGATATCCTCGAGATTGTGATAATTAAGTTCGGGATCGTCCGGGAACAGCGCGGGCAGCACGCTCTTTATCGAGAAGCTTTTGCCCATAGCGGGGTTATAGTACCAGCCGGACTTGAAAGGATCGAGCAGATCGACGATATTTTCGCGGATGCTCATCAGATGCTCCGCAAAGTCGGGGAAGAGCCCCGCAAGATATTTAAGCCGTCCGCACTCGAACGATTTGTTATACGCGGTGACGCATGCGTCCTTCGGGATATCGCGGCAGAGGGCCTCCGCGATGGCTCTTCGCGGATCGGTGCCCGCCTCCGCAAGGAACTCCCGATGATGAAGCTTCCCGTCCTCGCGCTCGATATAGTGCAGGGAATACTGGAAGGGGATCTGCTCGTAGGGTTTCGAGCCGATATAACGCGGCACGGCGTACTGGACCGTCTCGAAATCAAGGAAATACAGCGGATATTTCAGCGTGGAAACGAACTTCCGGATCTCCTCGACAATGACGACGTCTCCGCAGTGATGCAATGTGCAGTCGATCTGGCGGAGCTGGATGGGGTTATGATAGAATTTAGACTTCCAGAGCTCTTCAAAGGACACCGCACCGGCATAATAGCGGCTCAGCTTCTTATCAAAATGCATGTTGATAAGATCGAACACGTTAGGTTTCGGCAGTTCCCGCGTGCAGTAAGCCCAATAGGAGCAGACATACGGCTTATGGCAGGCCATGGAAAGATCGATGGGCGGCTCGTCGGGCTTATTAAGATACCGCTCGGCGATAAGGAGCAGTTCTTCAACCTCCCGGCTCTTCTCGGCGGCGGCCTCCGA
>OMNT01002867.1_pt1 | contig 13222 bp, 13 predicted proteins | sample 1672551 | NCBI WGS metagenome assembly OMNT01 (sample SAMEA3136698, study PRJEB25190) | human gut metagenome
GGTGAAAGATGCCCTTGACAGTCGCCGCCGTATATTCCCGGCCCCGTTATTTCGCGCCGACTTTTCACCATCCTTCCCTCCCGCCGCACCGACCGGCCGCGACATGACCGCGATGCACACTGTTGCGACCATTTTTTATGAATTATAAATAGTTTTACGTACTTTTGTACGTTATATAGACATCTATGAAATTTACGCTCCAACATAAAGACCCCTCTTCGCAGGCGCGGGCGGGCGAATTGCAGACCGATCACGGCGTGGTGAAGACCCCGATCTTTATGCCCGTAGGTACGGCGGCGACCGTCAAGGGCATTTTTCACCGCGACGTGCGCGACGAAGCCCGGGCCCAGATCATCCTGGCCAACACCTATCACCTTTATCTGCGTCCCGGTATGGATATTCTCGAGCGGGCGGGCGGCGTGCACCGCTTCTCGACCTGGGACGGGCCGATGCTCACCGACAGCGGCGGCTTTCAGGTCTTCTCGCTAGCGGGCTGCCGCAAGCTCAAGGAGGAAGGATGCCATTTCCAGTCCCACATCGACGGTTCGCGCCATCTGTTCACGCCCGAAAGCGTGATCGACACGGAGCGTACGATCGGCGCCGATATCATGATGGCCTTCGACGAGTGTCCGCCGGGCGACTCGCCGCGTGATTATGCCGCCAAGTCGCTCGCCCTGACCGAGCGCTGGCTCGACCGCTGTTTCAACCGTTACCGCCAGACCTCGCCCAAATACGGCCATTACCAGGCGCTGTTCCCCATCGTACAGGGCTGTACCTATCCCGACTTGCGGGCGCGGGCGGCCGAAAATGTCAAACAGTACGACGCGGACGGCTATGCCATCGGCGGTCTTGCCGTAGGCGAGCCGACCGACGTGATGTACGAGATGATCGAGGTGGTGAATGCCATCCTGCCCGAAGACCGCCCCCGCTACCTGATGGGGGTCGGCACGCCGATCAACATCCTCGAAGGCATCGCCCGGGGTGTCGATATGTTCGACTGCGTGATGCCCACGCGCAACGGACGCAACGGACAGATTTTCACTTCGGAAGGCACGATCAATATCCGCAACAAGAAATGGGAGGACGACTTCTCCCCGATCGATCCCGAAGGCACCGCCTTCGTCGATCACGTCTATACGAAAGCCTACCTGCATCATCTGACGATCTGCCAGGAGATGCTCGGTGCGCAGATCGCTTCGCTGCACAACATCGCATTCTACCTGCGGCTGGTCACCGAGGCCCGCCGACACATCGGGGCCGGGGATTTCACACCCTGGAAGGAGCAGATGGTCGCCAAACTCGGCCGCAGGCTGTAACACTCGAACCACGATGAAACGAAAGCTCCCGCATTTCCGCTTCCCCGGATTCAAGATCCTCGACCGGTATATCCTCGGCAAGTTCTTGAGCACCTACTTCTTCGCTATCGCGATGATCATCGTGGTCGTGGTGATCTTCGACTACGTGGAGAAGATCGACAACTTTACGGAAACGAAAGCGCCGCTCAAGGCGATCATTTTCGACTATTACCTGAATTTCATCCCGTTCTTCATCAACCAGTTCAGCGGACTGTTCACCTTCATCGCCGTCATTTTCTTCACCTCGAAAATGGCCTATCAGACCGAGATCGTGGCTATGCTTTCGGGCGGCATGAGTTTCCGGCGGCTGATGTGGCCCTATTTCCTGGGGGCGCTCATCATCGCTTCGCTCTCTCTGGGGTTGAACCTCTGGTTGATTCCGGTGTCGCAGCGCAGCTGCGTGGCTTTCGAGAACCAATACATCCCGCGCAAGGCGCGTTTCCAATACGATAAAAATATCTACCGTCAGATCGAACCCGGTACGTTCGCCTATATCCGCAACTACTCCAAGGAATCGAACCAGGCTTCGTTCTTCAGCCTGGAAGAGTACGAATCGGGAGCGATGACCGCATCGCTCGAAGCCGCAGAGGTGAGGTTCAATCCCGAAACCAAGCGGTGGTCGGCCCGACGATATACCACCCGCACGTTCGATTCGCTCGGTGTGGAAACTTTCACGCAACACCGCAATCTGGACACACTCATTAATCTGGATGTCAATGAATTGGGACGCACTGACCAGTTGATAAAAACAATGAATATAGTGGAACTGAACCAGTTCCTCGAACAGCAGCGAAGCAAGGGTTCCGACTCGATCAACATCATTCAGGTCGAACAACACGCCCGTTACGCCTATCCTGTCGGTACGTTCATTCTGACACTCATCGGTGTTTCGCTCTCCTCGCGCAAGGTGCGGGGCGGCACGGGACTCCACATCGGCATCGGCATTGCCCTTTGCTTCTCGTATATCCTCTTCATCCGCTTCTTCGAGGAGTTTGCCAAGAGCGGTACGCTGCCGCCCTGGATCGCTGTCTGGATACCGAACATACTTTACCTCTGTATCGCTGTTTATCTTTATCGCAAAGCACCGAAATAATGTCCCCGCAACTCGAAGATATCGTCCGCAAGGTCCGCTCCGACGAGCGGATCGCCCCTGCCGAAGCCCTCGTGCTCTGGCACGAAGCTCCGCTTTGGCTGTTGGGCGAGCTGGCCGCCCGGAGCAAGGAGCGCGTGAGCGGCGACAAGGTCTATTTCAACCGCAATTTCCACATCGAACCCACGAACCTGTGCGTGTTCAACTGTAATTTTTGTTCCTACCGCCGTCCGAAGGGAAGTCCCGAGGCGTGGGATTACTCCCTGGAAGAGGTCGAACGGATCGCCCGCGACCACGCCGGACAGGGCGTAACCGAAGTGCATATCGTCGGAGGCGTGCATCCCGAGCACGATTTGTACTATTACGTCGAGATGATCCGCCGCGTGAAGGCGATCCTGCCCGAAGCGACCGTCAAGGCCTTCACTGCCATCGAGCTCTCCTACATGATCCGCAAAGCGGGGCTGACTATCGACGAAGGGTTGCGTCTGCTCCGCAGCGCCGGGATGGAGGCGATACCGGGCGGGGGTGCCGAAATTTTCGACGAGGAGCTGCGTGCCCGAATCTGTCCCGATAAAGGTTCGACCGTAGAGTGGTTCGAGGTGCATGCTGCTGCACACCGGCTGGGGATCCCGACCAACGCCACGATCCTCTACGGCCATATCGAGTGTGTCGAACACCGCATCGACCACCTCGACCGGCTGCGCCGCCAGCAGGACCAGACGGGCGGCTTCAACGCCTTCATCCCGCTCAAATACCGCAATTTCGGCAACCGCATGTCGGAAATCGGCGAGGTTTCCGTGACCGAGGACCTGCGGATGCTGGCCATGAGCCGCATCTACCTGGACAACATTCCCCACATCAAGGCTTACTGGGTGATGTACGGCAAAGCGACTACGGAGCTGGCTCTGGCTTTCGGTGCGGACGACATCGACGGCACGATCGACGATACGACCAAAATCTACTCGATGGCCGGAGCCGACGATCAGCGTCCGGCGATGACCACGGAGGAGATGCGCCGCATCGTCGCGGCAGCCGGCTACCGGGCCGTCGAACGCGACACCTTTTACCGCGAGATCGGATAACGAGATACCCTGAAACAGACGAAACGGATCGGTACGTACCGTTGCCAGGCAGTTCCGATCCCCGAACAAAAACGACAGAACAATACCATGCTGGAACAACTGAAAAAATATTGGGCGAAAGTCGGTGAGCATCCTTTTCTGAAACACCTTTTCATCATCGTCTGCGTGCTGCTCGTGCTGGGCGTCGCAACTCACTTGCTGCTGTTGCTGGGCACGCGCCACAGTGCGCACCGTACGGTGCCCGACCTGACAGGCATTCCGCTCGAGGAGGCTCTCGGGGAGGCCCGCCGTCAGGGGTTGGAAATCATCGTCAACGACTCGCTGTATGTGCCTGCCTACGACGGGGGCGTGGTGCTGGACCAACTCCCGGAAAAGGGCGTCGGGGTGAAACCCGGCCGGAAGGTCTATGTCACGATCAACTCCTATCGGCAGAAGATGGTGACGGTGCCCTATGTCGCCGGCCGTTCGCTGCGCCAGGCCAAGAATATGCTCGAAGTGGCCGGCCTGGGGATCGAACAGATCGTCTATCGTCCCGATCTGGCGACCAATTACGTGCTCGAAGAGTACGCCGACGGCAAGCGAGTCTCGGAGAAAAGCCGCGTACAGCTCGAAGCGGGCAGCGGCGTCACCCTTTACGTCGGGGAGAGCGGTTCCGTTTCGACACTCGTGCCGAAGACCGTGGGGCTTCACCTCCAACAGGCCAAAAGCCGTTTGTGGGAGCTGGGGCTCAACATCGGCAAGATCTCCTTCGACGAGGGAATCAACCTGCTGAACCAGCGGGAAGCCCGGGTTTATCTGCAGACGCCTTCGGCCGGCAGCCGTGCCCGGCTGGGTGCGAAGGTCGATCTGAAGCTGACCCTCGATGCTGCCAAAGTCACCGCCCAGAGCGCTGCGGCCGATAAGGAGATGATAAAAGCCGCCGAAGAGCTGCGCCGCCTCGACGCTGAAACGGCCGATTCGCTGGCCCGTGTTCGTCTGGACAGTCTGGCCAACCGTCCCGTCGAAGCGGAGCCGGTCATCGACGACGGGCTTTTCCCGGACGAAGAGACAGCGGAAGACGAATTTTTCCAATAACGCACACGTCCGATGAGCGAATCGCAATACATACCCGATCCGGACGAACTCGAGGACGACGCTGCCGGCGAGCAGGACGAGCTGTACGAACATTACAGCATCACGGCCGACCGGGGGCAAAGCCCGCTGCGGTTGGACAAGTTCCTGACGATCCACATGGAGCGTTGTTCGCGCAACCGCATCCAGACGGCTGCCGACGCAGGCAATATCCTGGTCAATGGCAAACCCGCGAAGTCGAGCTACAAGGTCAAACCCGGCGACCGTATCTCGCTGGTGATGCCCTATCCCAAGCGCGAAATCGAGATCATTCCCGAAAACATCCCGCTCGAAATTCCCTACGAGGACGACGACCTGCTGCTGGTCAACAAGCCTGCGGGCATGGTCGTCCATCCCGGTCACGGCAACTACTCCGCAACGCTCGTGAACGCCCTTACATACTATTTGCAGAATCTGCCCCTGTTCCAGGAGGGCGATATGCGGGCCGGACTGGTGCACCGCATCGACAAGAACACCTCGGGGCTGCTGGTGATCGCCAAAAACGAGCGGGCGCACGCTCGGCTCGCCAAACAGTTCTTCGACCATACGATCACGCGGCGGTATGTGGCGCTGGTGTGGGGAAATTTCGAGGAGGACGAAGGCACCATTACCGGCAACATCGGCCGCAGCCCCAAAGACCGGCAGAAGATGTGGGTCTTCGAAGACGGCTCGGACGGCAAGCACGCCGTGACCCACTACCGGGTGCTGAAGCGCTACGGTTACGTAACCCTCATTGAATGTCGCCTCGAAACGGGCCGCACACACCAGATCCGCGTCCACATGCAGTGGAAGGGACACCCCCTGTTCGGCGACGAACGGTACGGCGGCGACCGTATCCTCAAAGGTACGACCTTCAACAAATACAAACAGTTTATCGAAAATTGTTTCGCCGCGATGCCCCGGCAGGCACTCCATGCCAAAAGCCTCGGCTTCCAGCATCCTACTACGGGCGAACAGGTCTATTTCGAAAGCGAACTGCCGGAAGATTTCCGTACCGTGTTGGCTAAGTGGGACGCCTATGCCGCTGCGGGGCTTGCGGAAGAATAAAAATCGAGATTGAAATGTTTCTGCCCACTACCCTCAAGGAAGTCCGCGCACGCGGCTGGGATCAACTCGACGTGATCCTCTTCACGGGCGATGCCTACATCGACCACCCGTCGTTCGGCGCGGCCGTCGTGGGCCGTCTGCTCGAAGCCGAAGGGTATCGTGTGGCGATTGTGCCCCAGCCCAACTGGCGGGACGACCTGCGGGATTTCACCAAGCTCGGCACTCCGCGCCTCTTCTTCGGCGTGACGGCCGGGGCGATGGATTCGATGGTGAACCACTATACCGCCAACATCCGGTTGCGCAGCAACGATGCCTACACGCCCGGCGGGAAAGCAGGATTCCGCCCCGACTATGCGGTCAAAACCTATACGCAGATTCTCAAGCGGCTCTTTCCGCGTACGCCGGTGGTCATCGGCGGTATCGAGGCTTCATTGCGCCGCCTGACCCACTACGACTACTGGAGCGATTCGCTCCATCCCTCGATCCTCGCCGACAGCGGGGCCGACCTTTTGATCTACGGCATGGGCGAGCGGGTGATTCAACAGGTGGCGCGGGCGATGAACAACGGATTCAACGCCAAGTTGTTGCGAAATATCCGACAGGTGGGATTCATGGCCGACCGCAGCTATGTGGAGCGGCTCGATCCCACCCGAACGATCCGCCTGCACTCCTACGAGGAGTGCGTGGCCGACAAGCGGGCCTTTGGGAAGAACTTCACCCGCATCGAAACCTTGAGCAACCTGATGGAACCGGACGAAACGCTCGTCGAAGGTGTCGGCGACCGCTATGCGGTCATCACGCCGCCCAACGCGACGCTTACGACCGAGGAGCTGGATCATTCGTTCGATCTGCCGTACGAGCGGGCGCCGCACCCCCGCTACCGGGGTCGTGGCGACATTCCGGCCTGGGAGATGATCAAGCACTCGGTCAATATCCATCGGGGTTGTTTCGGCGGCTGCTCCTTCTGCACCATATCGGCCCACCAGGGCAAGTTCATCACTTCGCGCAGCGAAAAATCCATCCTTCGCGAAGTAGAGCGGGTGACCCGCATGCCCGATTTCCGGGGTTACCTTTCGGACATCGGAGCGCCTTCGGCCAACATGTACCGCATGGGCGGCCGCGACCGGGAGCTGTGCAGCAAATGCCGCCGTCCGTCGTGCCTGCATCCGAAGATGTGCCCCAACCTCGATAACGACCATCGTCCGTTGCTCGATCTCTATGCCAAAGTGCGGGCGGTCAAGGGGGTCAAGAAGGCTTTTATCGGCAGCGGTATCCGCTACGACCTGTTCGACGGCAGCGATTACCTCGATACGGTCATCCGTCATCATACGTCGGGCCGCCTCAAAGTGGCGCCGGAACATACCGAGGATGCCGTGCTGAAACTGATGCGCAAGCCGCCGTTCGTGATGTTCGAACGGCTCAACGCCGATTTCAACCGGATCTGCCGCCGCGAAGGGCTGCCGTACCAGCTGATTCCCTATTTCATCTCCTCGCACCCGGGATGCACGGAGCGCGACATGCGCTCGCTGGCGGACAAGGTGTTGGGCAAACTCCACTTCGACCTGGAGCAGGTGCAGGATCTGACCCCTACACCGATGACCTTTTCGTCGGTGATGTTCTACACGGGCGAAAACCCCTATACGGGCGAAAAGGTCTATGTCGCCCGCTCGCAGGAGGAGAAACGCAGGCAGAAAAGCTACTTCTTCCGCCGCAAACGATAGCCCGGCAACGAAATCGGCACTCCCAAAAGAGTGCCGATTGCTGTACCTTTCGGATTCCCCGATCCTAATTCAGATAGGGTTTCAGTACGCCGAACAACAGGTAGGCCACGATCAGCGTGACTACGATGTTGAACATCTGGGCCGTCATGAAAGCCCAGAACGTGCGGCGGTTTTCCTTCGAGAAAATATCCCGGAAACGGGTTTCGAGGCCGATGCAGACGAACGCGATGTTGAAGAGCGTATTGCTGAACATCTTGGCCGAAGTGCGGGCCGGCGCGGCTTCGTTGCCGGCGAAGAAGAGGCTGAAGAGGAGCGATACCGCGACGAAACCCACCACGAATTTCGGGAAGCGCTCCCAGATCACCCGCACGCTGGGGCGCTGACGTTTCTTCTGTCCCTTGTAAGACCAATACAGCGAAATGACGAACGCCGCGATACCCAGCAGGACGTTCTGCGACGACTTGACGATGATGGCCGTCTGTTCGGCCGTTTCACCCAGCAGAGCACCCGACGCTACGACCGCACCCGTCGTATCGATCGTTCCGCCCATCCAGGCGCCTGCGACTTCCTGCACGGTTTCGGGGTTCGCCACCACAGTCGGCAGCAGCAGACCGGCCAGCCAGGGCATCACGTACATCATCGGCACGGCGCAGACCAGCACCAGCGAAATGATGTAGGAGAGTTTCTTGTTGTCGCCCCGGATTACGCCGCAGGTGGCGATGGCGGCCGAAACGCCGCAGATGCTGACCGAGCTGGCGAGCATCGTCGAGGTTTCCTCGTCCACACGCATCCGCCGGGCCAGCCAGAAGGCGAAGTACCACACCGTAAAGACGACGATGAAAGCCTGGATCAGCGCGTAAACGCCCGATTGGAGCACTTCGCCGAAGAGGATCGTCGCACCCAGGCAGACGATACCGATCTTGATGTAAAACTCGCTCTGGATCGCCGGTTTCAACCACTCGGGCACCCGGAAAAAGTTACTGATGACCAGGCCGAAGATCACCGAAAAGAAAACCGCCTCGAAGCCCAGTCGTTTAATTGCGGGGATCGAAGCCACGGCTTGCGACAGCAGAGCCACGCCGAAAATGGCGAGCAGCGAAACGGCGAAACGACGCAGCGGACGGCCCAATATCCGCTGACAGACACCCGTCAAAACCAGCAGGAAGAGGAACATCGCTCCGGCGCTCATCCAATTTCCGGCGGAGGAGAGGTCTTTGGGCATCGCAGGCATCCAGCGGGGAAACAGCAGGGCGAGCAGGAGAATCGCTGCGCCGGCCCCGACGATCACCCAGTCTTCGCTTTTAAGTTGTCGAATCAAACTTTTCTTCATAAACTACACATTAACAAGTGTGCAAAGAAGCGATTTTTTTGCCGGAATCCGTTACGCATAAATACCCAAATTTGCGGATGCGGGAGTTGGAAACGAAAATTTCCCGGAGCAGATTCGCTCCGGGAAACGGAATGTCGGTTTGAAAATCGGTACGGTCGTCCTCGATGACCAGCCGCACAACGCAAGATCGGGGTCGTTACCGTGGTACGGGAAACGAGAGGGTCCGGGCGTCGAGATGCCCGTCCAGATAGGGACTCCAGTTCTGGGCCTGGCCGTTGGAAATCGAGAACCAGCCGCTGCGCACTTTATAGGGAACGATATCTATGCGGCGCAACGCGTATTTGGTCCGGATCTCCATGAGCGAACTCATCGAAATCACCGGCGTCATGGTGGTCGAAGGGCTGAAATAGTCCGCCGGATAGAGGGAGGGTGCTTTGAGCTACATCGAATCCGGAAGCATCTTCGACAGATAATACTCCTCGATCCGTTCGGCCGCTTTCCGGTCCGGAGTTTTGATTTCGGGCGGATTCTGACTTGCAGCCGTCCATACGGTGCCTGCGAAAAGCAGGCTGTAGAAAATTCGTTTCATAACATTGAACTGTTTTCTTTCGTTTTTCAGTACCCGGCAAAACTTCCGGTTCGCCTTTGCTTCCGCACCCGGTACACCGGAGAAGCGCTCTGCGTCGTCGCCTGCCGGAAAAGTCCGTTGTCCTCTGATGTCGGTTTCCCGGTCAGAACACCTCTTGCAGAATACGGACCGACTGCACGGCGTGGATCGCGTCCAGGTGGTAACCGTAGTAGGCCAGCAAAGCCTCCAGAAAAGCGCTCCGCTGTGTACGGTTGAGTCCTATTTCGGCCAGGCAACGTACGTCGCACTCCACGAAGTCGTTCATTAGACGAGCGTTCTCCGGGGTCATTACCGTCGCATGCGGCGGCTTTTGCACGGTGTACGATCCTTCGCAGGCATCGAACCAGGCGCCGGGCATATATTCGTTTCCCGGATAAAATCCCAGGAAACGGCTCAGATTCACCAGAAACCAGAGGTGGAAATTGGCCACGCCCTCTTCCATACTGTCCAGCGCCCCGATACTCTCCCACACGAAATCGAACAACTGGCTGTCAGGCTCGCTCTCCTTGACAAGACGGTACAAAACCTCTGCCATGAACAGGGCGATCGTCGAGCGCCTCACGTCGAAAGGCATTCGTTGCAGGACGATTCCGCTCTGCACCTCCCGAAAACGGTGCATCTGCTGCCGCGAAGAGGTCAGCCCTTCGAATTCGAGGGCGAACATCGGCTGGAACAACGCCAGTTTCGAACCCCGTCCCCGACTGCTGCGGACACCCTGCACCATGTAACTCTGACGCCCCAACGCGTCGGTCAGCAGGTGCACGACCATCGCGCTGTCGCCGTACTTGAGCGAATTGAGCACGATTCCCCGCGCCTTGTATGTCTTGAGCGTTCCCGGCACCTCACGCTTTCTTTACGTGCACCATCGCCCAGCCGTCGCGCCTACGCACTTCGACCGGCTCCAGCCCGCAGGCCCGAGCCCGAGCCTCGATGACCGGTACATCCTCCTCCAGGAATCCGCTCATCAGCAGATCGCCGCCCGTATCGAGCGCCTCGGCATAGGCCGGCATGTCCATCGTGAGGATATTGCGGTTGATGTTGGCCGCGATGAAATCGTACTTCCGGCCCGCGATGCGGCTTACATCGCCCAGCATCGGAGCGATCCGCTCCGCCAGTCCGTTCGCCGCCGCGTTTTCGCGGCAGTTGGCCTCGGCCCACTCGTCGATATCGACGGCATCGACCGTCGCGGCACCCCGTTTGGCGGCCACGATGGCCAGTACGCCCGTACCGCAGCCCATGTCGAGTCCGCGTTTTCCTGTCAGCGAAAGATCGCAGAGCGCCGACGCGACCAGGCAGGTCGTTGCGTGGTGTCCCGAGCCGAAAGCCATGCGGGGCATGACGACCACTTCCAGTTCGTATCCGGGTTGCGATGCGTGGAACGGCGCCCGGATCAGGATGCGTCCATCGACATCGACCGGCGTGAAATTCTGTTCCCACAAGGCGTTCCAGTTCTGGGACTCGATGGCGATATAACGCCGGTCGGCGATGCCGTAGCGGGCCAGCAGGTCGTCGGTTTGCTGCATGCAGTCCGCCAGCCGCTCGCGGGGGATGTAGGCTTTCAGCACCTCGCCCTCCGTCTGGAAGCTCTCATAGGGCAGCTCGGCTAATTCGGCCGTCAGAATTTCGGCCAACTCGGGATCCGTGACCCGGGTCTGGGTACGAGTAAATCGGCTAAGTAATTGAATATTAATGCTTAGCCGATTTTGTTTTGCCTCCATTGTTCCCGTTTTGTTCCCACTTACACTTAATATACCATGTCTTAAATGCAATTAGATTGCTTGTTTTTATATCTGTTACCCCAAATTCGAAGATCTATAATATGCAAATATGCACAATTGAATAGTTGTGCGAATAGGAAGCATATAAATATACCTATTATTCCAATATTATTTGTTATTGTCATAAGCAAAATGCCCAATATAAGAATTGTGGCATATAGTATTTTTGAGAGAATGAAAGAATTTATTTTTAGTCTGACTAATAATGACGCCTCTGTTATCTCGGCAAAAGTATGCAATCCTACTATACTTATTAATATCGCAAACACAAACAGTCTATGAGCATCTAGCCCATAAAGAAAAATATCTAACATAAAAATAATGAAAGTTAAAAATATACAGGTTAGTAATGAAAGAGATAAGAATCTTTTTTTTATACGATTATAGATATTAAACAATTTCTCTGAATAGATGTTTGAGAAAAAATTGATTGAGGTCTCGGAGAATCCTTGGCTAGGAACTTGCAATATACCCCAGTAAGACATAAATAGTGTAAACAACGCTGTTTCTCTATCCAGAAAATAACACAAACAATATGTATATAATGCCAAAGATCCAAGATGGAAACAAATAGCACTCAAGCAAGGATAAACAGACGAATATACCAATATCTTCAAAATAGATGATTGATGCCGACAATCAAAGTCATTATCATTATTTTGATTGTAAATACGCCATATCTTCAGTGACATAAAGATAATCCTTAATAATTCAGATAGAGAAGATGTAATGATTACAAGTACACAAGGATTTAACCCTATGTCATAGACATAAAGCAAGAAATAGCCTACTATTATATTTACCAAAATTGAAATTAACGATATGCAACCAAGAAATTTTGTGAATCCCCATCCTAACAATAAACTATTTAATGACAGGGATATAAATGACAGAACTACAAGAATGGACAAATAAGGGACTACAGAAACTATAGTAGCAAAATGCGCACTTTCCCAAATACCATTGGATAAAGGAATCAGTGAACATAACGTTGCTGATATCAAACCAACTCCAGTAAACAAGGGCAAAGAATATGAAAATATACACTTGCAGCGAGAAATGCTACCGGAATGACGAGAATAGAAATTCTGAAAGGAATCATTCATTGAGTCTCCGACAGCTAAAAATAATAAAAATATGGAATCAATTACTCCTACAGTCGACAAATACAACGGGTCTTTGAAAGAGAGTAGTATTGAGTCGGACAAAATTATAACCTCCTCCAACAACTCGCTGAGGATTATCGGAAAGGTATAAAGGCATATAGATTTTGAGGTGTACTTATTATTCATACATAAATAAAGCGTCTATGCCTGCTTCAATGTGTATATTCTCTTTGCAAACGAACTTGCAATTCCACTGTTTAGGGACAATGCATGTTACCATACTACCATACCTGATTGATGCAAGTCTTTGATTTTGTTTTAACGCTTGAATCTGAGAAGTAAATGGTAATATCGTATCAATGTCATAGTCCGCTGTTAATAGCATAAACATATTCCCCTCCTTTAAAGGATCGTTTATTGAATATAACACTCTCTCATTATACGCAAAGCATGAGATGAGTTCTTTCCTTACTGACGAAAATTTACTATTCATTATATCTTTCTCCAGACTTAACATAGGACGATTCTCTACGAAATAAGGTGGAAGTTTCAGTCTCTTGACAACACCATTTATAGGCATTCTTATAATATGGACATCGTAAAATGTCAGAAATATTGATACTACTTCATATGCTCCTTCTGGTATCATTCCATAGGATATTTCCTTTAAAGAAATATTACCATATTTCCCAAAAATACAATCCTGTGATGAAATAACAGTCGTAAAGTCAACAATTACACCATCAGATGGGGAAAAGACAATATCATGATTGTTCTTAATTGGGCGAAGAGGATCTCGAAAACAATACGTTGAAGACAACTCCTTTATTGACATATTCTTAGTCAAGCGATTTTGTTCGCGTAACCAACTTCTTACAGATTGTGACATTATTTATAATAAATCTTTAGTAAATGAGTGGTGATTCATATGAAGTATTTACAACCGATTATTACTCAATATTTTATAGATAATAA
>OMNT01002868.1_pt1 | contig 13217 bp, 11 predicted proteins | sample 1672551 | NCBI WGS metagenome assembly OMNT01 (sample SAMEA3136698, study PRJEB25190) | human gut metagenome
AAGGAGGAATGGAAATGAAGCAGAAAAGCTGGATTTCTATTGTGTTTTCCTTTGCTTCACAGTGTCGGGGCAAGATTGTCCTGTCAGTTGTATGCGCGATCATCAGCGTGGCTGCCGGACTGATACCTTACCTGAGTGTTTACCAGATCATCACGCTCTTTATCGGTGGTGCGCCTGTGATGGCAGAGGTTTGGAAATGGTGCTGGATCGGACTTGGCGCCTATGCGGTACGGTTTTTATTCTATGGCATTTCGACGAGCCTGTCCCATATATCTGCTTATACCATTTTGGAAAATATTCGCTTGGCCCTTGCCCAGCGGCTGATGAAAGCGCCGCTGGGAACAGTCATCGGAGAGCCTGTGGGTAAACTGAAAAATGTAATGGTGGATCGGGTGGAAACGATTGAGCTGCCACTGGCACACATGATCCCGGAGTGTATCTCCAATCTGCTGCTCCCTGCCGCAGTTTTTGCCTATCTGGTGTGCATCGACTGGCGTATGGCGCTGGCGATGCTGGTCACTCTGCCGTTTGTTCTGATCGCGTTTGCAATGATGATGAAAAATTTCAACAAGCTTTATGCCGATTACATGGCGTCCAACAACTATGTAAACGGCGTGATCGTGGAATATGTGGAGGGCATCGAGGTCATCAAGGCGTTCAATCAGTCCTCCAGCTCTTACGAAAAGTTTACCAGGGCGGTGGAATCCTTCAAAGATTACACCCTCAAATGGTATCGAAGTTCCTGGAAGGTGATGAACTTTATTTCTGCGGTGCTGCCGTCTACTTTTTTGGGAACGCTTCCGATTGGCATGTATCTCTACTGGACGGACAGCCTGGCTCCGCAGGATCTTGCGATGTGCCTGATCCTTTCACTGGGGATTGTGGGCCCGCTCATGAACTTCACCACTTATATCAATGAAGCGAAAACAGTTGAGTATGCTGTCCGTGATGTGGATAAGCTGCTCCATGTGGAGGAATTGCCTGATACTGGGAAGCTGGTGGAATTGCAGTCTAAAGACATTCAGCTTCATGATGTTTCATTTGCGTATGACAAAGAAAGCAATAAACAGGCGCTGTCCCATATCGATCTGAAAATCCCGGAAGGAACGTTTACGGCGCTTGTCGGTCCATCCGGTGGCGGCAAGTCTACCATCGCTCGCTTGATTGCCCGCTTTTGGGATGTAAGCGATGGGAAGATCACCATTGGCGGTGTAGATATTCGCGATATGCCGCTGTCAAGCCTTGCTGATATTGTGAGCTTTGTGACACAGGATAATTTTCTCTTCAACTGTTCCATCAAGGAAAATATTCGGTTGGGAAATCCCGACGCTACAGATGAGGAAGTCTATGCAGCCGCGAAAGCCGCTTGTTGCGATGACTTTATACAGAAATTGCCGGATGGCTATGACACAATGGCTGGAGATGCAGGGAACAAGCTCTCAGGCGGCGAAAAACAGCGCATTTCCATCGCCCGTATGATATTGAAAAACGCGCCCATTGTCATTTTGGATGAAGCAACGGCGTTCACCGATCAGGAGAACGAAGAGAAGATCCAGCAGTCTATTGCTGCTTTGACGAAAGGAAAAACGCTGCTCGTCATCGCCCATCGGCTGTCCACCATCAAGAACGCCGATCAGATCATCGTTCTGCAAAACGGGCAGGTAGAGAATATCGGTACGCATCAAGCACTTTTGACTGGCGACGCGCTCTATCGGGGAATGTGGGAGGCGCACATCGGCGCGCAGAATTGGTCTGCTGGTTCCGGGAAAGGAGATATCTGATATGTTTCGCATTGTCAATCGATTGATCCAATGGACAGGAAAATATAAACGGCGCATTTATAGTGGGTTTGTCTACGCCTTCATTCACAGTATTTTTACTGCGATCCCGATTATGCTGGCAGCCCAGGGGTTGGGTGACGTTCTGGATGATTTTAATGGTGTCGAGCCACTCGCGGGCCGAGACATCTGGATCATGCTGGGGGCCATGATTTTTGCTGTATTGGGCCGATATCTGTTCTCATATCTTCGCGCCATCACACAGGAAAGCGTTGGATATGAGCAGGCCGCTGACGAGCGGATACGGCTGGGCGACATTTTCAAACGGGTGTCGCTGGGCTTTTTCAGCAAAAACAATACGGGCGAACTGTCTGCAGCGACCACGACCGATCTCTCGTTTATGGAAATGTTTGCCATGAATATGGTCAACACCGTTGTGAATGGATATATCACCGTTATCGTTCTGATCTTGTTCCTGGCCTTTTACAGCCCTCTGGCGGGAGGGATTGCTCTGGCTGGCGTGCTTTTGTCGGCGTTGTTTCTTCATCTTCTGGAGGAACGTAGCCGTAAAAATGCGCCTGTCCATCAAAAGGCGCAGGACGATATGGTGGCAAGCACCATTGAGTATCTGCGAGGAATGCAGGTGGTGAAAGCCTTTAAGCAGGAAGGCGTGGCTGTCCGCGGTATCCGCAAAGCGTTCGGCGACAGCAAGAATATTAACATCAAAATCGAAGTGGAATACATGCCCTTCAACTGTCTGCACCTGTTTTCGCTGAAAGCCGCTTCTGTTGCCATTGTGGCGATAGCGGCGTGGCTGACTGCGAACGGCGGCATGGATCTTTCTACCATGCTCATGCTGGACATGTTTTCCTTTATGATTTTCGGCAGCGTAGAATCTATGAACAATGCCGCTCATGTACTGGAGATTATTGACGCTACGCTGGATAAGCTGGAGAGGATTGAACACGCCGATATAATAGACAAAGACGGGAAAGATATTTCTCTGCAAAACACCGACATTGCTTTCCATGATGTGACATTTTCCTATGATAAAGTTCCTGTTTTGCAAAATATTAGCTTTTCCATCCCGCAGGGCAGCACTACGGCTATTGTAGGCCCGTCTGGCAGTGGCAAGACCACGATCTGCAATCTGATCGCCCGTTTCTATGATGTGGACAGCGGCGCGGTCACAGTAGGCGGCGAGGATCTGCGGAACATGACCTGCGACAGTCTGCTCCGCAATATCTCAATGGTCTTTCAGAAGGTTTATCTGTTCCACGATACCATCGCTGCAAACATTCGCTTCGGAAGTCCTGCCGCAACGCAGGAAGAGATCGTCGAAGCTGCGAAAAAGGCGCGCTGCCACGATTTCATCATGGCGCTGCCGGATGGCTATGACACGGTGATCGGTGAGGGCGGATCCACGCTTTCTGGCGGTGAAAAGCAGCGCATTTCTATCGCTCGCGCGATACTTAAAGACGCCAATATCGTCATTCTTGATGAAGCCACAGCGAGCATTGACCCTGAAAATGAGCATTTGATCCAGCAGGCAATCAGTGAATTGACCATTGGAAAAACGGTGATCGTTATCGCCCACCGTCTGGCAACGATCGAACACGCTGACCAGATTTTAGTGGTGGATAGTGGTCGGGTTGTTCAGAAAGGAACACATCACGAGCTTCTTCGGCAGGAAGGGCTTTATCGTCGTTTCATTACGATCCGTGAACAGGCAGAGGGCTGGAGCATTGCCTGATGGTTTGAACGCCGCAAAACACGCTAAAATAAAAATTGAGCCCTGGCTGCTAGCTGGGGCTCATTGCATTTATTCTGCGATGTGTGGCGGAAAGGCGTGGAGGCTGCAGATCGGCACGCCTTTTCTGTGGAAGCGGCGCTCGTATTCTGTGGCGATGTTGTCCTCAGGCAGATCGGCGTAGAGGTCGAAGGTGACGTTCTCCAGCCGCCAGCCGCTTTCGCGGAATTCCTCCAGCGACCACTCGAAAAATTCGCGGCCGTCGGTCTTGAAATGGACGCTGCCGTTTTCTGGGAGGATGTAGTCGTAGATCTCGAGAAAACGATGGTGGGTGAGCCGACGCTTGGCGTGGCGGTTTTTCGGCCAGGGATCGGAGAAATGCAGATAGATCTCGCTGACCTCGCCCGGCGCGAAGATCTCGTCGAGATGCTCGGCGTCCAGCCAGAGAAAACGCACCTGCTGTGGCGCGCCCTGCTTTTCGGCGTGGTCGTCGATGGCGTCCATGATGATCTCCGGCACCACGTCGATGCCGAGAAAATTCAGCTCGGGATGACGGGCTGCGGCGGTGTAAAGCCAGCGTCCGCGTCCGCTGCCGATCTCGATGACGAGGGGCTGCGGCGACGGAAAGGCATCCTGCCAGTGGCCTCTGAGAGCGTGGGGTTGGGTGATGGTGTAGGGAGAAGCCAGCAGCCGCTCCTGGGTGCCGGCGACACGGCGAACGCGTGCCATAAAATCGCCTCCTAGTCTTTATTTTCATGCGAAGATGGATTAAAATAAGATGGTGTGGTTGTGAGCAATGCTCGGCCACACCGCACTATCATAACACAACAGATGCGTTTTTGCGAGCAGCGGCGCATTTTTTTAGGAGGTCTTGCGATGAAGGGTCATTTGGAATTGTTTGAGCATCGTCTGAAACAGGTTGGCGAAAAGCTGCCAGGCATGGAGGGCAAGGACATCGACGCGGTGTTCGACGCGTTTGTCGAAGCGCTGGGCACAGACGAGGTGCCGTTCTACGATGTGCACAGCGGCTCGACACTGGCAGATTATTACAATTCTCAGTTCATCCGCTTTGTGAAAAAACACGCAGCTAAGTGAAAAATAGTCATGCAGTGACTAGACGCAAACCGCTGAGTGGATTATAATTTCAATAAAGTCGATTAATGAAAATGAAGGAGTGCTCTTATAATGGAAAAATTGAACGACAGCAGCTTTGAAGAAATTATTTATGACGATGGCGAACCTTGCCTCGTAATGTTCTCCCGTAAATCCTGCCATGTTTGCCAGGCTGTTCATCCAAAAATCGAAGAACTCGCCGCAGATGACAAGTACAAAGGCAAATTCGGCTTCTACGAAGTAGACGTTGAAGAAGAAAGAAACCTCTTCGCACGTTTCTCCCTCAAGGGTGTACCTCAGGTGCTCTTCTTCAATGATGGCGAATACGTTGGCAAAATGGCCGGCGAAAAGGATATCGAAGAATACGAAGACAAGATCGATTCCATCATTGGCTAATTGGCTATGGATCAAATGGACCGCTCCGCGTGAGCGGTCTTTTTTTGCAGCTATTGTAAACTTGTGCGAAAAATAGGTTTACAATAGCGCGCGCCTCCGCTATAATAAAGCCACACTTTTGAAACGGAGGGATTTACAATGACAACAACGAGAAAAGGTTTACGGGCGCAGGAGCTGGTGCTCTGCGGGATCTTCAGCGCGCTGATCGCTGTGGGGGCGTTTTTGCGGGTGCCGGTGCCGTTGGTGCCGTTCACGCTGCAGCTCTTTTTTGTGACGATGGCAGGCTTTGTGCTGGGGCCGCGGCTGGGCGCTGTGAGCGCGCTGGTCTATGTGGCGCTGGGGCTTTTGGGCGTGCCGATCTTCACCGAAGGCGGCGGTCTGGGCTATGTGTTCAAGCCGACCTTTGGCTATCTGATCTCCTTTGCGCTGGCGGCGTATGTCACCGGGAAGATCGCCCACGCAGCGAAAAATCCGTCCTACGCGCGCCTGGCGCTGGCGGCAGCGGCGGGATTGGCGGTGAGCTACGCGATCGGTGTGGCTTATCTCTACTGCATCACGAACTTTGTCCTCGGCGTGACGAACAGCCTCTGGAGCGTGTTCATGGCTGGCTGCCTGCTGGTGCTGCCGGGAAATGCGGCGCTGGAGGTGATCGCTGTCATCGTCGTGAAAAGAATCTGGCCGCATCTGCGGGTTCTGGGTGAATGACGCTGGCGAATGTGGTAAAATTCAGGTAGGAAAAATTTAGGTAGGAGGTAGGAGGTAGCCCTGCGGGACGGACTCATTTCATTCGTCCGCAGGTAGGAGGTTCAAATTGTGCATGGTGTGACGCCTGTGATCTTTGCGCAAGGCGCGATGGTTTGCGAACGTTCACGAGCGTACGTTGTGCAGCTGCGAAAACCTCCTACCTCCTACCTGCCAGCGAGCAACGCGAGCTGGTCCGCGACGCGAGATCACGATGCTTTCAATTCGCAGAAGCTGTACTCAAAGAAACGAAGCATTTCAATGAACGAGAACGCTTCTCCGAGCTAGTCCTGCGACGCGAAGCTAGTCCTTTAGGGGAAGGGCGCAGCGGCTACCTCCTACCTATATGAAAGGAGATCCACCATGAGTCAAGCATTATTCATCACCGGCACTGGCGCTGGCGTCGGCAAAACCACGGCGGCGATCGCCATGCTCCAGGCGCTGGCCGATATGAGCTACGACACCGCCTATTACAAGCCCGTCGTCACCGGCACCGACAGCATCCCCGAAAGCGACGCCGGTCGTGTGCGCGCCGCCTGCGACCTTGAGCAGGATGTGCTCACGCTCACAAGCTACGTCTTCAAAGACGCCGTCTCGCCGCATCTCGCCGCTGCGCAGCTGATGCAGCCCGTCGATCAGGAGATGATCGCAGCCGATTTCGCCAGCGTTTCCCTGCTCCACGACGCCACCATCGTCGAAGGCACAGGCGGCATCATCTGCCCCTACACCCTCTACGCCGACGGTCGTCGTGTCATGCAGGCCGACGTTGTGAAGGCGCTGGGCCTGGCAAGCGTCATCGTCGCCGACAGCGGCCCGGACACGCTGAACGCCACCCTGCTCACCGCGGGCTACATGCGCGCCCACGATCTGCCGATCGCCGGCGTCATTTTGAACCACTTCGATGCGCGCGACCTCGTCTGCCAGGATACCCTCGCCACCATCGAGCTCCTCGGCGACACAGACGTCGTCGCCACCATCGCCGAAGGCGGCGCCATGACCCTGCGCAAGCCTTTCTTCCTGCTCGAGCAGGAGTGAGCCAGCAAAAATGCGGCATCTCCGACAAGAGGTGCCGCTTTTTTGCGCTTGTGGAACTCACGAAAGAATCGCGCAAAGATTTTTGCAAAAAAAGGGCACACAGGATTCGCGAAATGCGGTAAAATAAAGATTACCATCCCGCAAAAAGGAGGCGGATCCATGCAGAAAAATCGCCTCATCCTGCTCACCCTCGCGTGTTTCGTGCTGTCCCTTGCCCTCGGCGTTTGCGCCGGGTTTGCGCTCAATCCCTGGCAGAGTGCGCCAGCAGAAAATCCTTCCGCAGCGCCAGAGCAGCCAGAAGAAGCGCTCACTCCTGACGAGGACACCCTCATCCAGGAAACCGTCGCCAGCATGACCCTCTACGAAAAAGTCTGCCAGCTGCTCATCGTCGAGCCCGAGCATCTCACCGGTGAAGCCGTCGTCACCAGCGTCGGCGAAGCCATGCAGACCGCCCTTGCAGGCATGCCCGTCTGCGGCATCATGTACAGCGAAGAAAACCTCAAAGACAAAGCCCAGGTGCAGAGCATGCTCGCCAATACCCAGAGCGGCAGCAAGATCCCGCTCATCCTCACCTGCGACGAAGAAGGCGGCCGTGTCAACCGGCTCATGCACACCGTCGGCACCACCTACATCGGTCCCATGCTCGATTACAAAGACCAGGGCACCGACGCCGCCTACAGCAACGCTTACACCATCGCCTGGGACATGCAGAGCCTTGGCTTCAATTTTGACCTCGCGCCCGTTGCCGACGTTTGGTCCAATCCCAAGAACACCGTCATCGGAGACCGCGCCTACAGCGACGATTTCAACCAGGCCGCCGAGCTCGTTCAGGCCGCCGTGTTTGGCTTCCACGATGGCGGCGTCGGCACCGCCCTCAAGCATTTTCCTGGCCACGGCGACACCAGCACCGATTCCCACGACGGCGCCGTCTATGTGAACAAAACCCTCGACGAATTGCGCGCCGCCGAGCTTCTGCCGTTTCAGGCCGGCATCGCCGCCGACAGCGACATGGTCATGATCGGCCATCTCATCTGCACCCAGATCGACAACCAGCCCGCCACTTTTTCCTACAAGATCGTCACCGATCTCCTGCGCGGCGAGCTCGGCTTCGACGGCGTCGTCATCACCGACGGCCTGCAGATGGGCGCCATGACCAATTCCTACACCGGCGGCCAGATCGCGCTGAATGCCATTAACGCCGGCTGCGATCTCCTGCTCTGTCCAGCCAATCCCTGGGAATGTATCAATGCCCTCATGGACGCCGTCCAAAACGGCAGCCTCGCCGAGGAGCGCATCGACCAAAGCGTCACCCGCATCCTCACCATGAAAGCCCAGCGCGGCATCTGGACACCAGCCGCATAACAACCGCACCACCGCGCTCCCCAGTAATGGGGGCGCTTTTCGTTTAAGGGAGGAGGTAGCCCTTGCGTCCCGCAGGGACGCTACGGGGCCGTCTCGCTCACGCTCGACGGCAGGGAGGAGGTAGGAGGTTTTTATGCTGCTGTGCATGAGGTTTTCGGATGATGCGTGGCGTTTGTCAAGGTTGACGGGCGCTGCGCATTTTTCGTCATAACCTCCTACCTGCGGACGAGTTTACGAGTCCGTCCGCGAAGCGGCTACCTCCTACCTAAGCGAAGCGCAGGCGTTACTCCTCGCGGTTGGCGAGATATTCCTCGCGGCTTTCTTTTTCGCCTGGCGCGTAACCAGCGTCCAGCTGCTGCGCCCGGGCGCTCGTCTTTGGCGGCTGCTTCGTGCCAGCGATCTGCGGCGCCGGCGTGTAATCGTCGCCGAGGTAGTCCTTATAGCGCCCGTTGAACCACGTCGACCCATTGAGCAGCTGGCGGTCAGCAGGGGAAGCCTTCACCTCCTCCATGTAACGCTCGATCGCCTGTTCCATCTCCTCCACAGAGACAGCCATGAGCGCACGCTTCGTTTTCGCGCTCACCTGGTTCTTGCCGCGCCTGACTGGATAGAGCTGCCACAGCGCTTCAAAATGCTCCGCTTCCTCTTTTGAGAGAGAAAAGCTTGCAGATTTCTGGGAAGCAGCGTGTGCGTGTGGTGCAGCGTCAGCTGCACAGGCTCCGTCAGGAGCCCCCTCGGCGCAGCGCGCCGAAGAAGCATTATCACTCACACTCACCTTATCCGTCTCCGTAGCAGTTGCAGTTGCATTATCATTAGCCAGATTTGCCAGATTTGCCAGAGAATTTGTAGCATTGCCAGCTTTGCCAGAATCTGCTTTTGCTTTTTTGGCGTTTTCAGCTTTTTTGTAACCGCCTTTGCGACCGGCTTCGGCGCGGGCGTTGCGGGTTTCCTCGTAGTTGTCCAGCGCACGCAGCACATCGCCGCTGATCGCGTTGAACACCGTGCGCTCCATGCGGTTCATATCCTCCGGCGTGTCGCAGTCAGCGCCGGCGCAGGAGAAAATCCCCTGCACAACGCGCATGAATTCCTCTGGCGTCAGCTCCTTGAGCAGATTCCAGTGGTCGAGAAAGAGTAGAAATGCTTTGTTGTTGTACGTATTATTCATGGATGGCCTCCTTTTCAGCGATCGCCAGATACACCATCTTCGCAGGATGGGAGAGGACGTTGTATGATTCGTCAGTGCCTGTGACAAGAGCGAAAAGAATGTACAATGTTTCGCTGGCTTCATTATGGGAAAGCGCATAATTCTCTAACGCTTTCAAGCTGAAAAGGTCAGCTTCCGAAATTTTAATATGGGGCATAGTAAATGCCTCCTTTCGATTTTTTATTGCGCGCGTCGTTGTGCGATCTCGAGAATTTCGCCGGATGCGCGCGGGACAAAGATATCTTTGTACGCTTAGTATAAATCGTGTCCCGTAACCAGCGGAATCCCGAGAATATTTGAACGCTCAGATCTGAAAAGCCGCATGATACCGTGTATGAAGTGGCTGTAAAATCGTTGGGAATTCCGCAAAACCGCATTGCTAAGCCATTTTTAGCATGCAAAGAATGTTTGAACGTTTTGACCGATTTTGAGAAAAAACATAAAAAAGTCCCCGTGGCGAAAAACCACAAGGGACTATTGCAACTCATTCGAGCGGCGCGTTATGTTCTGATAAAAACTTCTTGTTTTTATCCAGGGAATCCTTATATTTGCTAGTCAGAACTAAATAATATAGGAAGTGAGCTTGGTTATTTGGCTTTAGATGATAGCCGCCTTTTTGCAGCAGCGGCAGGCTGATCTCTGGTGGCAGATTAATCGCCAGACACATCGTGATCACTTTTTCCAGTGAGGCGTGCCTGTTTTGGTTGATTGTGTCGCCGATCGATGCCTCGCTATAGTTTGTCCGCCGCGCAAGTTCTGCCTGAGAGATATTGAATCGTTTGAGAATCAATTTCCATGCTTCTGTAAAATTATTCGGCAGCTCGTTAATAATTCCCATGATCGCTTCTGTTCGCTTGCGCAATTCCGTTTGTTCCGATGGGGACAGCGTGTTATAATCCGGATACGCGTATTCTGCCACAAGCGGAATCCCCTTGCTCTGGCTGAGCAGACACATCTGCGCGTAGCGCGTGTGCGGCACCGTGCTGTTATCCTGCACCGAGAGGGTGAATTTCAGACAGTAGCGCTCCATGTTCAAATACGCCGCCTCAGTCAGGTGCCATTCGCCTGAGTGGTCGCGGCCAACATAGCGCGGATCGTCCAGCACAAAATGACCGTCCACGTAGAGATAGCCCTGCGCAGCGCGCGCAAAATCCGCATCCTCCATCAAAAGTCGCGCCGCTTCTTCCGCTGGAATCGAAAACGTCTCGTTTTCTTTTAGCGCGCCCGGCGTCCAGCCGTGCGGCGGCAGATAACGCCCGTCGATGTAAACATAGGCGCCCGCCGCGTCCACATAGCCCGCTTCGATCAGCCGCAGCTTCGCCGCCTGGCGCGAAACGCCGAAAAAATCCGCCAGATCGTCGATCACCGACGGCATCACAATGCAGCGGCTGCGCGACCAATTTTCGGATTGATTGTGCCCTTTTAGCAGCGCGTTCGCCCGTTGGCGAAACTGCGCCAGCGGCATCTGCACATGAGGCACCAGCGTATTCGCCTGATTTTCCAACGCCAGCAGCACAGCGTCGTCGGGATTGGCCACCCCGCCGTCCACCCGGCAGCAGATCGCCGATTCCTGGCTGTCCGGCTGTTGGGCCCTGCGCAGCGCCATCGCCTGTCCATGCAGCGCCCAGTGGAGGCATTCGTGTACGATAGTGCCATCGTAAGTGCCCACTTCACCCATGTACGTCGCCGTAGGATCCACCACCATCGTCTTGCTTTTGACGAAGTTTTTGCTATATGCCTTGCGATTGTCGTAAAAAAGCTGCGGCTCCGCTTCCGCAAAGAAGATTTCCCCGTAAATGTCCTGTTTTGCCGCGATGCGGTGACATTTGATCGCCAGCCCCATCCGCTCCGCCATCTCGTGCGCATCCACGCGCCGCGGCTTTTCCAGCGCCTCCGGATAGTAGGCTGCAAGCAACCGTTCCGCCAGCGCATCCAGATCGTCCTCGCCCAGCTCCGGCACCAGTCCCGCAGAAAGCCGCACAAGCCCCTTTTCGCTGAAATACGCCGCATAATCCTGCATCTCCTTCGCATCCTCCGCGCGCGCCACAACCTCCACCTGCACAGGAAACGACGCGCTCGTCAGATCCACCCGCGCCCGCACCTGCAGCGCCGCATCCTGCGCAGAAAGCGCCAGATCCAGCACAGAGAACACCTCCGGCGCGCCCAGCTCCGCCCACACCTGCACATCCTCCAGCGCCAGCGCATCCTCGTCTACACCGAGCTGCGTTTTTCGATTCGCCAGCTGTCGTGCCAGCGCCCGCCAGAGCCGCCCGCCGATCTCCTCGCCATAATACCACGCCAGATCCCTTCGTTCGTTGCGCATCCTAACGCCTCCCTGTCAATATTCTGCATCTATTATACTCCGCCTCGTCCGCGCAAAGTCAAGCATAGAAAGCGCCGCCACTGAAAAAGACGACACCGCCTTCCACTCCGGCGAAGTCGCATATCTGCTGCAGGATGGGCAGACAGATGGCAGCAGCCAAGTCTGGGGACAGAGCAATCTCAACACGCCAGATTCCTGGCCAACGCTGATCACCCTGGATAAGAGCACCGAGACCGTGTATCAAGTTACTCTAAAATACAACCATACTGGCGCACAAGATAAAACGATCTACACCAACGGCACAAAACCAGCTGAAACACCATCCCGCGATGGCTTTGTTTTCGTTGGCTGGGAAATAACAAATAGTAATGAGGACGATAAAACCATCACCTACACCGCCAAGTGGGAGCCATATACCTACAGCATCGGCGCTTCTCCATCCACGCTGAATTTCGGCAGCGTCACCGAAGGCGAGGCTCAGCCAGCAGCGCAGATAGTAACGGTGAAAAACACCGGTAACCAGACTGTGACGCTGGAGCAGCCAACGGCGAATAATTTTGAGATCGGCGCGCTCTCAGCAAAAGAGCTGAAGCCAAACGCAAGCGCCACCTTCACCATCCAGCCAAAGGAAAAGCTCCCGCGCGGCAGCTACAGTGAGCAGATCACCATCACTGGCGATAACGGCGTAAGCGCGACACTCACCGCCACCTTCACCGTCAAGGAACCACCATACACTGGCAAATACAGCTACGAAGTCTTCACAAGTGTCGGTGACCACGGCAGCCTGACTGTCGACCGCTACGCCACCGAAGGCGACACCGTCACCATCGAGATCACGCCAGACCAAGCCTACAAGCTCGATGACCTCAGCGTCACCGCTGGTGGCAAAGAAGTAGCGCTCACCGCGGGCGGCGACGGCACCTACATCTTCACCATGCCGAGCGCCGATGTACGAATCACCGCGACCTTCGCCGAAGATCCTGACTGGACGGAACCAGAAGAACCAGCGACAGACGTCAGCGAGATCTTTATCGACATCGCAGCAAACGCCTGGTATAGGGACGCCGTGCAATACGCCTACGACAACGGCCTGATGACCGGCGTGAGCGCCAATGAATTTGCGCCAGAACAAACGACCACCCGCGCGATGATCGTCAGCATGCTCGCCCGTCTGGAAGGCGTGGAAAGTGCAAATAACGCAGGTTTTGCCGATGTCGCAGCAGATGACTGGTACGCCACAGCAGTCAACTGGGCCGCCGCCAGCGGCATCACCAGCGGCACCGGCGACGGCAATTTCTCGCCAAACACCGCCATCACCCGCGAACAGCTCGCCGCCATCCTCATGAACTACGCCCAGTATAAAGGCCAGGATGTGAGCGCAAGAGCAGACCTCAATGGCTACACCGACCAGCCAAGCACCTGGGCAAAAGAAGCCATCTCCTGGAGCGTCGCAGAAGGACTGCTAACAGGTGTCACCGCAGACACCCTTCAACCGCAGGGGGCAGCGACGCGAGC
>OMNT01002870.1_pt1 | contig 13214 bp, 8 predicted proteins | sample 1672551 | NCBI WGS metagenome assembly OMNT01 (sample SAMEA3136698, study PRJEB25190) | human gut metagenome
GCACGTGGCATGCCCGCGTTCTTTCTTCTATCGAAATGAATTGGACCCTAGCGCGTGGCGTCGCATGGGGCCAAAAGACTTAAGGCGATATTCTAAATCAGCTTTCGGAAAAACCCTCCAACTATCGGGTTTTTCTCGTAGACGGCACAATGCACCACAGAACCACCGCTTTTGTGCCACATTCTGAAACGAGATATGCCAATGTTTTAAAGCTCGCACAACGAGCAAAGCTCTCGAGCGCTGGAAGAAATCGCCACCCGAAAGCGCCATGCAAGCGGACGAAAGTGGAACCAGCCAAAAGCACGATGTGCATTGGGAAATCGCCGATTCCCTCGTTGCGCAATTAACCGCGAAGAGGCTGCATGTCTTCGGGGTATTCAACCTTCCAGAACACCAAACCCGCCGCAGGCGCATTTTGGCCCGCCGCCCGCCTGTCGCACGCCGCCAGCACGTCGCCCACCCATGCAGGCGACTTGCTCCCACGGCCGACCTCCACAAGCGTTCCAACCATCGTGCGCACCATGGAATGCAGAAACGCGTTGCCCACCACCCGAATGGTCACGACTTCGGTGCCGGCGATAACCTCGGGGTACGCCGAAAGCTCCATAACGTCACGATGCGTTGGTTTGCCAACCGCCGAAGCCGCCATACAAAAACTCTTGAAATCATGCTCGCCAATGAGGTGCGAACAGGCCTCGTTCATCGCATCGACGTCAAGCGTCGCGCCACCCAAATGCCACGCGATAGGCGCAATGAGCACCGGACGGGCCGTGTTCGTGCAAATGTGATAGTGGTATTCGCGCCACAACGCGTCAAATCGAGCGGAAAAACCGAGCGGACGTTCATCGATCGAAGAAATCGAAATCGCCTCATCGACCAGGGCATTAAGCGAACGCTGCAGTCCACGGAGCGATCGCGATTGGAACTCATCTTCCGACACGTCAAAACTTACGACCTGCCCTCGAGCATGCACGCCCGCGTCGGTTCGTCCCGCGCAAACGATGGGAACGTCGCGCTTATAGAGCATCGAGAGAACCGACTCGAGCTCCCCTTGCACCGTCTTAATGTGCGTTTCCGCCTGACGGGCATACCCCGCAAAACCCGAGCCCTCATAGCCAAGCGTCAACGAAACCGTATGGGAAAGTCCAGCGGCAAGAGCGTCCTCCACGCGCTTCGCGCGCATTTCCGCACGCGCGGCAGCATCGGGGGCACCCGTGACAGCAGGTTCAGTTTCAGCAATATGATCGCATTGAGACACAATGAGCTCCTATCAAAATCCAACCGCAGAAGTATACCGAAAAAGCCAGCCTCCGACCTTCCAGCGTTCCGAAGTCATTCACGGACGCACCCGAGCGTCATGTGCCGAGGCAAGACAAAAACACGAACCAAAACAAGACAACACCATCCTATTAATCCTATTGCATTGATTGGTTTCTAACTTTTATACTGGACTGAGCATATTCGCAAGCGGGAATCATGATCGAAAACAACGAACCATCCAAATCGCGCGCACGCACAACCGCACCTGAAGGATCCATCGATATTCATGAGTATATCGATGGCAAAAATTTCGTCCCAGAACCCAACATCAAAACGGAAGTAGGCCAAAAAGGCGTCATTCGTGCAACATGCATCTCGAAGCGCAAAGGAACGCGCAAAGAACCTATCCCCGAGGGCGTTGAAGTCGTCGCACATTTCGGGGTGAAAAACGATGCGCACGCCTCGAGCGATTGGCATCGCCAAGTCTCACTTCTTGCCTGGGAATCCATTGAGCGCGCCCAAGCTATGGGACTCGACGTGAAAGAAGGCGATTTCGCCGAGAACTTCTGCACCGAAGGCATCGACGTAATGCACATGCCCATGGGCACCCAGATCAAAATCGGCGAAGACGTGATTATCGAAATCTCACAAATTGGCAAAGTGTGCCACACGCGGTGCGCCATTTACTATCTCGCGGGCGATTGTATCTTCCCACGTGAAGGCATTTTCGGCGTCGTGCTCCAAGGCGGCACAGTCAAGCCAGAAGACACCCTCGAAGTGTTGAAAGTCGGCGACGGAACCTGCGAGTACTCCCCCGCCGACGCCATCGCCGAAGTCGAAGAAGCGCGCCGCAACGGAACGCTCTAACCACCAACGTTCGGCGCCTGTCCTGGCCCCGAAGCCGCCGAGTGCGGCATGACGGAACAAGGACTGCCCGATTTCAAACTTTATCTTCGCCTAAAGCCAAACGAGACCAGGTGAGCGCATAGCGAGCGGTAGCGAGCCGTGGTCCACGCGCCACCATGCCGCACTCCACTCAACGGCTTCGGTGCAAAAAAGAGGAAGGCATTGCCCTCCTCTTTTTCGTATGACCTATGCGGCGCTCGACCCCCACACCTTGCGCCCAAACAAATCGAGTAACTCGGAATAGATGATATTCTTCGTCAAGTCGACCTTGATAGGCAGCTCAGCACGAAATTTACGCCCATCTGCTTGGCGAATGAACAATACCACCGCATCGTCGCCCGGATGACTACGCAAAATCTGTTGCAGCTGCTGGGAACGCAATGCGTTCATCTCGCTCGCCCAAAGACGAATCTCGAGCTGGCTTGGCCCCATTTGCGACGCGTCGAACGCCAAGCGCTCCACCTCGAATGCCATAATCTGGTCGCCGCGGTCAGAGTGCTCAAACTTGCCGCGCACCTTCACGATGGCATCCTGTTCGAGAGCATCGGCGAAATCGTCGTATTTGAAGCACACGCCTTCGCAATGGCCCGACGTATCCTCCAACACGAAGTTCGCCATTTTCTTGCCCTTTTTAGTGAGCTTGACCTGCACGCTCGTAATAAGGCCCGCAAACGTCGCCGACGGAATATCGCCGTTATGTTCAGCCAAATCGCCCAGGCGGAACTTCGTGATGCGACGCAAGGCCGCCTCGTATTGCCGCAGCGGGTGGTCCGAGACGTAAATCTTCAGAATCTCTTTCTCGTACGACAAAAGCGTGCGCTTATCCCACTCAACACCATCGGGTGCGGGAATGTCTTCAGCGAAGCCCGAATCGTCATCGGCCGCAAACATGTCGAACATGCTCACCTGCCCCGCATCGCGGTCTTTCTGACGCTTCGACGCGCTTTCCAGAAGCGGCGTTTGCTCGATGAAATACATGAGCTGCTTACGCGTGTATCCGGTCGAATCGAACGCGCCCGACTTAATGAGCGCTTCCAGCGTTTTGCGGTTGTAGCACTTCGTATCGAGTCGGTTCACGAAGTCGTGCAAGCTCGTAAACGGGCCATTCGCCTCACGCTCGGCGATAATAGCTTCGGCAACCGCGCCACCAACGCCGCGCACGCCGGCCAAGCCGAAGCGAATGCCCTCGTCAAGCGGCGTGAATTCCAGGTTCGAAGAGTTCACGTCGGGCGGCAAAACGGGAATGCCCGAATGCGTGCAGCTCGCGATGTATTTAATAAGCTTGTCGGCGTTGCCCATGTAGCTCGACAACACTGCGGCCATATATTCGTTCGGGTAATGCGACTTCAAATACGCCGTGCGCATAACGAGAATCGCATATGCGGCAGAGTGCGATTTGTTGAACGCGTACTTCGCGAACTTCTCGGCATCAGACCAAATTTGGTTGGCGATCTCGAGCGAATAGCCGTTTTCGACAGCGCCATTGCACCAGTCGTCTTTCAGCTTCATCATGACGTCGAGCTTTTTCTTGCCCATAGCCTTACGCAACTTGTCAGCCTTGCCTGCCGAGAAGCCGCTCATGACCATAGACACCTGCATGATCTGCTCTTGGTAGACCATGGTGCCGTAAGTTTCTTCCAAAACCGGGCGCAGGCGCTCGTCGTAATAATGCACGGCGGTTTTGCCGCTTGCGACCTTGATATAGTCGTCAACCATGCCAGACTCGAGCGGGCCCGGGCGGTTCAACGCAATCGACGCGACGATGTCCGAGAAACGGTGCGGTGGGAGCCTGCCAAACAAGCTCACATACAACGCGCCCTCAACCTGGAACAAGCCGTCCATATTGCCCGATCGCATAAGCTCGAAAGCCTTCGGATCTTCGGTAGGAATCTGCTCGGGAATAAGCTCGATGCCATAACGCTCTTTCACGTTGCGGCACGCGCGCGAAAGCACGCCCAACGTACGCAGGCCCAAGAAGTCCATCTTCAGCAAACCCAGGTCAGGCGTATAGTGACCATCATATTGCGTAATAATGCCGCCACCTTTGGTATCGCGCTTCATGGGAACATGATCGGCCATGGGGTCGCGGCAAATAATAGTCGCGCATGCGTGCACGCCCTCGCCGCGCACATTGCCTTCAATCGAGCGTGCAGCGTCGACGACTTCTTTGGTTTCGGGCTCCTCGTCGTAAGCCTTCTTAAAATCGGGATTCGCATCGAGCGCCTTGTCGATCGTGATGCCCAATTCGTCGCCGACCATTTTGCACAATCGGTCGCCCACGCTATAAGGTTGGCCAAGCACGCGAGCCGCGTCGCGAATGGCGTTCTTCGCCTGCAGCTTGCCGAACGTGATAACGCCCGACACGTGGTCTTCGCCATAGAAATCCTTGATATGCTCAATGACTTCCTGGCGTCGCTCGTCCTCGAAGTCGACGTCGATATCAGGCATCTCAACGCGTTCGGGCGACAGGAAGCGCTCGAACAGCAAGCCGTTCGGCAAGGGATCAAGGTCGGTAATGCCCATGGCATACGTGCAAATAGCGCCTGCGGCCGAGCCACGGCCCGGGCCTACGGCAATACCATTCTCTCGCGCCCAGCGAATGTATTCCTGGACAATGAGGAAGTATGCAGGGAAGCCCTGCTGAATAATAACGCCCGCCTCGTACATATAGCGGTCCCATGCGTCTTTCGGAATGGGTTCGCCATAGCGGCGCTTCAGGCCATCTTCGCATTCCTTGCGGAACAGCGTTTCTTCGGTGTATCCCGGAGGCAGGGGGAAACGCGGCAGAATGGAATCGCGCTCAAGCACAACATTGCATTTCTCAGCAACCTCCACCGTGGTATCGCACGCCTCGGGGAAATCTCGCAATGCTTCGCGCATTTCCTCTTCGGTCTTCATATAGAACTGATCGTTCGCGAAGCGCATGCGGTTCTCATCGTCCATGAGCGAGCCTGTGCCAATGCACAGCATCAGATCTTGAGCGCGAGCGTCTTCGCGGCGAAGGTAATGGAAGTCGTTCGTCGCGATGGTCTTCAAGCCGAGCTTATTCGCAATGTCGGTCAAATGCCCATTCATCTCGCGCTGGCTCATACCACCGTTAGTGGTAATGCCCTGGTCTTGCAGCTCGATGTAGAAATCACCCGGCTCGTATAGCGAAGCGAGCTTGCGAGCCCACTGCTCGGCACCTTCAAAATCGCGCGCATCAATGCAGCGCGGAATAATGCCCGCGATACACGCGCTTGAAGCAATGCAGCCCTCGGCGTATTTCTTCAGCATGTCGAATGTGGTACGTGGCTTGTAATAAAAGTTGTCGCAATGCGATTCGCTCACAAGGTGCAGCAAGTTGTGATAGCCCACGTTGTTTTTCGCGAGCAGCACCATATGATACAAACGCGACTTCACCTTCGAGCCGATTTCGGGATCTTCGGTAAAGTAAATTTCGCATCCATAGATGGGCTTGACCTTCTTGCCGGTTTCTTTTTCCACCGCCTCGCACGCATCGCACAGTTCGGGCACGCCGCACATGACGCCATGGTCGGTAATAGCCACGGCGGGCATGTCAAGATCCGCCGCGCGGCGCACCATGTCTTTGATTTTGGTGGCACCGTCGAGCATGGAATATTCGGTATGGTTATGCAAATGGACGAAAGCCATGCAGCCCTACCCCTTCCGTATATTTACGAACAAATGGTCGTTTTCTATAACCTAGTTTTATCATAGCAACCCAGCGAGCGCAAGAGCCACAGCCCGCACAGAAAACCTGTTAAATGCTCGTAGCGTTTAACAGGTTTCCGAGCGACTTTCGAAACCACAGGATCGCAGCCGAAAACCGCGCTCTTGCCTCTAAAGGGCACCCACGCCCACAAGCCTTATGTCGCTCAAAAATCGCACTCTAGCTTAGAAGCACCATGCTACCCCGAGCCCACACACCGATTCGATCCATTCGTACCGCATTCCAAAGCAGCGTTCACCCAAAGCCCTACGCTTTCGGCTTGCGTCGACCAGCCTTGCCCGTGATGCGCTCCACATCGATGCACCAAACATCGGTGATATCGAATTCGCGTTCAATCGCGCCACCAATCTCGTGCTTTTCGGAAGGCATGTATTTCATGCACAACGCTACGAGCATCTTGCGCACCGCAAGCGAGCTCTCGACGTGACGAATGCGACCCGCAACCATCGCGCTCGCAAAGCGCGTGGTAAAGAACGTCTCTTCGTAGCACGGCTCGACCTCACACGCCACGCTGCCCCACACGCGAGCGTCGCGCCGCCAGTCGGCCATCTTATGCCCGTCATTCTTCGTCGTATGAATATAGATGCGACACACAGGCTCTTCGCCCTCGCCTGCACCTTCAACAGAGCCCCAACCGCGCTCAACCACATACGACAACGGCACGCAATACGGCATGCCATCGTCGTCAACGGTCGCCACGGTGATGAACTCCCCTTCTTCGAGAACCTCAAGCGCGTCTTCGACGGATATCTCGCGGTCGGCATATTGCATTGGATAGTTTTTCATAACGGAACTCCTCTCAACCATGGCGAGCAGCGCAATCGAGCAAAGTTGCTCTGGAAAGCGGGGCGTGCCCTCAGCTGCCCATTTCGCCCAAGCCAGCGCACGCAAAAACGAAACGCGGACAGGCTTCGACGCAGAACGAACGCCAACAAACAGCAAGCCCGATCATGCTTGGATATTGTACTCACCAATAGCCATGAATCTTGCGAAGCTATCCCATTTTTGATACAGTGCGCCACAAATTGGAAAACATCCCGCCGCCGGGTGGGAAACCGAGCACTCGGATCAATCGCGACGTTAGGCCTTTGAAGCCGCGATTGGCCCGAGTGCTTTTGTTTTTCAAAGGAACAGCAGCCTAGGAAGGCCGCATCGAATTCCGTAGCGCGATACGGATACAGAAAGGACGAGCCATGCAGAAATTTATTGCAGAACCCTCATTTTGGGAAATTCTGCCGGAAGCTTCAATCGGGATTATGGTCGTGCGTGCCATGAAAACCGCCGACGAAGTATCCAGCGAAGACAAGGCAGCCATTGCGAGCATCCTCAATGAGGCGAATGCAACGGCGAACCAACACCTTACGAGCAACACTATTTCCGAAAACGAGGTCGTGGCAGTATGGCGTCGGGCATACCAACTCTTCAAAACCAAGAAAGGGGCACGCTGCTCCATCGAAAACCTGCTCAAACGCGTGTTGAAGGGCAATCCAGTGGGTTCAATCACCCCATCGGTCGACATTTACAATGCCATTTCGCTGAAGTACGCCCTGCCCGTTGGCGGAGAAAACATCGACGCTTTTGTAGGCGACTTCCACTTGGGAATCGATGAAGAGGGAGGCAAGTCGTTCCTTCCCATTGGCGAAGAGGAAAACGCCCCCACCCTGCCAGGCGAGCTTTGTTACTACGACGAAGAAGGAGCCGTATGCCGATGCTTCAATTGGCGCGATGGCCAGCGCACCGAGCTCACCGACGATTCCCGCAACGCGATTCTCGTTATTGAATGCGTCGATGGCGCGCGCCTGGCCGAATTGCATGCCGCGCTCGACGAGTTCGCCGATTTGATGCACCGTTTCCTGGGCGCGGAAGTGGCGGCAAAGGGAATCGTCACGAAGGACAATCCCGAAATGACGATCGTCGAATAATCGCAAAAAAGCAAACAGCCGTGAACCCAAGACGAATGCCCGGGAACACGGCCGCGATCCCCTTCCGAAAAGAAAGAAGCCGCCCAGGGGAAAGGGCGGCTTCAATCGTCCCGTGGCGGGGACGTATGGCGACTCGCCGCGCGTGGTTGAGCTGCCGCGGGCGATTAGGATATACCGTAGGTTAGGCGCCAACCATAACCTGGATAACGAGCAGGGCACCACCGAACACGAACAGGAATCCAACCATCGGAAGAACGAACTTCACCCAGTGGGAGTACTTCATGTCGAGCATGGTCAGAGTTGCCATGACCAGACCCGTAGGTGCGAGGTAGAGCATTGCATACTGGCCCCAGTTGTAAGCGGAAACAACGATGGAACGGTCGATGCCGACGGTGTCGGCGAGCGGCGCCAAAATCGGCATTGCGAGCACGGCCAGGCCCGAAGAAGAGGGAACGATGAAGCCGAGCAGGAAGAACATGACCATCATCATGAGGATGAACAGCGGGCCAGACATACCGGCAACTGCGTTGGAAGCCCAGTACAGAAGCGTGTCAGAAATCAGGCCGTTCTCCATAATCAGGTTAACGCCACGTGCGAGACCGATGATGAGCGAAACGCCAACCAGACTCGAAGCGCCATTAATGAATGCCTCGGTAACGGTCTTCTCGTCAAGGCCGCACAGGAACATGCAGATGATGGCGACAGTGAGGAACGAAGCGGCCATCTGCGGGAACCACCAGCCCTGGCTCACAACGCCCCAAACCATGATGACGAATGCCATGACGAAGAGCACCAGAATGACCTTGCGCTTCCAGTCGAACGCAGGAATGTTGTCAGAATCGGGGTCATGCGTAGCGTAGAGCTTGGCGAACTTCTCGCGGTCTTCATAGGTGTAGCTGAACTCAGGGTTCGCCTTGACCTTTTTGCAGTACCAATACAGGTAGGAGATAACGACGATGCCGCCAACGACGCAGCCGATAACGCGCCACATGATGCCTTCGGTCCAGATAACGCCGGCAGCATTCGAAGCGATAACGACCGAGAACGGGTTGATCGTCGAGAACGTGGTGCCCATGGAGCCTGCGAGGAAGATAGCGCCAACGCAGACGATGGAATCATAGCCCAATGCCAAGAAGATAGGCACCAGAATCGGATAGAACGCAACTGCCTCTTCTTCGAGACCGCAGGTGGTGCCGCCCAAAACCATGAGCGCGGCCACGAGGAATACGAGCGCGAACTCGCGACCCTTCGTCTTCTTCGTGAGCGCGACCAAGCCACTCTCGAATGCGCCGGATGCGTTCACAACGCCGATCAAGCCACCAAGAACCAAAATGAAGACCATAATGTCAACGCCGTTGATAGTGCCATTGACCATCGAGGTGAAGACGTCGGCAACACCCATGGGCTGAGACTCGAGCTCGGTGTAGGTACCGGGAACAGAAATTGCCTTGGTGATAGCGCCGTTCAGGAACTGATTGACATCGATCTCCATGCCGGCGAGTTCGGGGTCGGAATGGAATGCCTCAGCCGTGCCTTCAATAGTACGAACGTTGCCATCGGGCTCGGTGATCTGGAACACGCCCGAGTCGGCGACGTAGGCGACCTTGGAATAGGCGCCCGCGGGAATAAACCACGTCGCGATAACTGCGAGAATGGTGATTACGAACAGGATTGTAAATGCCGTAGGGAAGCTGAGCTTATGCTTCTTCTTCGGCTTTCCGTCAGCCGCGCCGTTTCCCACCGGCGTGGCCACTGCCTCTTCTGCCATAGTTCCTCCTTATGACGTGGGGCTCGCACCCGTATGGCGCCCAACGCCCCTCTCTCTGGCGCGAGTGTATCGAGGAAAGTAACGGTTTGGCTACGTATAACTCTGGTGCAGAGGGGGTATATCTTGGGTGTAGCATACCGTTTACCCAGGTCAGTAAATACACCTCACATAATCCTCGACTCGCACCCAGCCAGAGAGGTCTACAATGGTTGTAGGGGAAACTAGTACTGTGAAAAGGGGCAACCATGGGTTTGGTCGTTCTGTTCTATTACACGCTTATCATTTTGCTGGTGAGCATCATGACGTCGGCGATGTGCTTGTCAACATTTTTGGTCACGCATCGCAAGTATCTTGGCTTCGCTTGCATTGGCTTTCTGTTTTACTTCTTCGATGTGGCGCTCGTCTTCTTGGACGACTTCACGGTAAACTCCACAGGCACCATGCCCGAATCGGTGTATTTCATTGGATCGCAAGTCACCTCGATCGTTACGGGCTGTGGGCTGTTCACGGCTTTCTGGCTCATGGTATGCGACGCGCTCGACGAGCAACGCCGCGCACTGCAAATCGCGCCTGCCGTCGTGTTCGTCATCGCGAGCTTGGCTGTCTACGCATTTATGCCATCAGGCAACACGCACCTCTTCGTGTTTTACGGCATGCGCACGCTCTATCTGCTTTGGATAATGGTCTACATCGCAGCCCGTTACACGGGACGAAGCGACGCGTTGCGCGAACGCATGTGGCGCCATCGCATTGGATATGCTGGCGTGCTCGTGCTGGGAGCCGCCGTGCTTATCGAGAACGTCCTCTTCCTGTTCTATATCGATCCCGTGTTAGTCCAATCGGGCGCAGTACCGTTTTTTCCCGAACGCAACTTCGCGGAAAACGCCCTTATGCTATGGATGGCGGCATTGATTGGCGCTTCCTGCTATAAGCTGCTTTCGATACATTTCGAAAAGCCCCCTGCCGAAGCTGAGGGCCGCGTGGGAGCATTCATTAATGCTGGTCTTGCAGGCTATGCACAACACTATGGCCTTTCCGCGCGCGAAACCGAAGTGCTTCGCATGGTACTCGAAGGCAAAGACAACCAAAACATCGCGGGAGAGCTCAGCCTTGCCACGTCGACCGTTAAAGTGCATGTGCACAACATCCTGAAGAAAACAGCGCAGGCAAACCGTCAGGAGCTCATGCGCGACTTCCGCAAAATGTCATAGCGCGGTCGCACTGCCCTGCCTTCATGCAATCCCAATACGCTTCAAGGCAGACGCCAAAGCGTTGCACAATCATCACAACACCGTCCGACGATCCCAACAGAACGCTATCGACAACTTGCCAGGAACCTGTTCGTGTTAAATGCTCGTAGCGTTTAACAGATTTTCGAAAGCAAAAAAGCCGAGCTCGTCATGTCACGAGCCCGGCTTTTTGCTTGATTGGTGAGAAACTGCCGCTAACGATTGTCCCTGCGATGGGTCATTCGGAAAACAACAACGCCGATGACCGAAAGCGCCGCGACGGCAATCGCGGCCATCGCGATAATGAGGCCTTTCATGCTGTCGTTGGTTTGAGAGATTCTATCGCCCTGCTCTGCCTGGTTGACAGCTGCCTGATTGCCTTGAGAAGCGTCGGACGCCGCCTTCGAAACTCCGGCATCGGACTCATTGCCCAATGCCTTAGCGAGGCTCAGGGAATCGCCGTCGCCCTTCTGCCCGTCTTGAGCAACGCCGGCATTATTCTCATGAGAACCATCGGAAGAGCCATCACTCGGTGCCTTCCCCCCTCCTCCCAAGGCGCCATTCTGGGATGCGTCGCTCGATGCATTGTTGCCCGTATCAATGGACGCACCATTGCTTCCGCCTGCTTCGGTCGATGTATTCGAACCGCCAGAAGCATTCTGGTTAGAATTAGAAACACCATTCGAGCCCGTATTCAAGGCATTGCCAGGAACAGCAAAAGACGGAATAAGTGGAACCATATTCACGACAGGAGCGCTCGTCGCAGATGAGCCGCCCGAAGGCGAAACAGAGCCAGAGCCAGAAGCCGCACCGGAGCCGGGAACAGATCCCGAGCCAGCGACCTCACCTGAAATCGAACCAGATCCCGACGACGCACCCGAACCTGCAGCCGCGCCATTGCCATTGCCGTTGGAGGCATCACCAACCGCATTGCCGGCTCCACTTGAGATGGAGCCTTGGCCACCCGACGTTCCCGCGCTTGCCCCGCTGCCAACGCTGCCCGAATTCGCCGTATCGCCAGAAGTGGAGCCAGCGCTACCCACACTCACATCCCCGCCATTCGACGCAGAGCCACCATTAGACCCAGCGCTTCCGTTCGAGGGCGCATTGCCCGATGCTGAACCATTGGCGTCCCCAGCAGCCGTAGAGCCATTGCCGCTCGACCCAGAACCTTCATTCGACGAAGAACCACCACCAAGAGAGCCATCCTGATCGGGCTCGGTCGCATCTTCCTCTTTCACATGGGTATCGCCATGTTCGGCAATCATCGCGAGGCATTGAGCCTTCTCGCGCTTGTAGCGGTTTTGCCAACCCTGATGATATTGAGGCTGACCCTTGTAGAACACGCCAACATTCTCGACGACATAGTCGCACAGAGTACTCACGAACTCAGCATCGGTCATATCGTTGTTCAGGCCGCAACCGTCCCAATATTTCCAGCTATTGTAGAAGCCGTTCCAGTCATACCCATCGGAATACCCTCCGACAAATTTATGCCATCCAGAAGGGCCAAAAAGGTTGCACAAGCTCGCGCAAAGGCCCTGAACGGCATCGGCACGGCTATAAATGTCGATTCCACGAGAATCGAGATAGTCAAGCGCTGGTTCGATGTACTTGATATATTCCCAGCCATCTTGCAAACGAGAGAATTCCTCGGCATCGGCCGCATATGCGGCTTTCCAGGAAGAATTCAAGGCAACTCCGAGCGCCGTGAATTGGCCGTTTTGACGCATGGAATTATCGGCTTTAAAGGTCGAATCGGCAATATAGCTGAATTGCTCAAACATCGAGTATTTCGATGGGTCGTATGCATACACCGCGCGGATGAAATCGAGCAAACCGTAGCGATTGTCGAACTGATAATAGCCAACCGCATGGAACCCGTCGCCCGAGCTCAAGGTTTGAGCATAGCTGCCGCCCTCATAGGCGCCGAAATACGTTACATCGCTGCTCAGGTTCACAGGGCGCAAACCCGACGCAGACCTCCCCATCGAAAACAGCGAGATAAGCGCCTCGGGAGAACCTTCTTCGGAATAATAGTCTTCCTTATTCACCTGCACGCCGGTTGTCTCGGCCACATAATTGGTTTGCGACTCCCCTGCTGAGTTGGCGTCAGTTTCGTCGACTGAAACGCCAGGCTCCAAGCTGGCAGAATGAGAAGCCGCTGAATCTTCTTCAGAGCCATTGGTGGAATCGGCAAGCGCAACGGCGGGAAATGCCATCGTCGCCGCCATAGCAACCGCAACGCTGCTTGAAATGACATTGCGGCGCACATAAGCAAAATGAGACAGAGCCATAAGCCCTCCTTACGCGTGGTTCGAATACATTGCAGATGCGTAATCGTATTAATACAACCACAGAAACCAAGAATTGGCTAGAAGGCACTTAAAGTAATT
>OMNT01002884.1_pt1 | contig 13174 bp, 7 predicted proteins | sample 1672551 | NCBI WGS metagenome assembly OMNT01 (sample SAMEA3136698, study PRJEB25190) | human gut metagenome
ACATTCGCAAAAGAAAGGCTGATGACCGGATACGTCCCCTGAAGCTTCCTGTACTTCTCATCCTCCCAGATGGAAAGCCCTTCAAACAGGTCACCCCTCCCTGCGTACTCCACAGAAAAGAACTGTTCCAGCATACTCATGTTCAGCGTCTTTCCGAAACGTCTCGGACGGGTAATGAGCGTGACGCTGTCCCCTCTGTTCCACCATTCCCTGATAAAATTCGTCTTATCAATATAAAACCAGCCGTTCTTCCGTATCTCTTCAAAATTCTGGTGTCCAATACTGACCGTCCCTGCCATACCATCACTTCCCCTCTTTCATCCGTTTCTTTTAGTATAACGAACTTCACAGGATATTTCCATCTTCTTTTTCAGCATTTTTTAATTCCTTATAACCGAACATTCCTTCGCTTCTTATTCATCCAAATACCTTTTCAATTCCTCAACCAGTTGATAAACAGTCGTTCCAGGGTCAAACTCTGATGGCTGTTCCCTCCCCGGACAAAACTCTGCCCTCCTTCTCTTTGCATTCTTAATTGCCGTATTTACGCCATCATACACATTTACCATTTCATAGATGTCTTCATAATTTTTTTGATATGTTCCATTTCCAAGATTATATTGCCGAAATATTTCATCCATTTTCTCATTCCATTGCTCTCTGTGCAGTGCGGAATCACTATAGTAAAAATGCAAATACAGCCAATATTCAAACGCCTGATTACTCCAGGCTATCTTATACCCTCTCTTACTCCCATCTTTTATCGCCTGGTCAAAATCTTCGAAATCATCTTTATCAAATACCACCCATATAGGTAAGAAATCGTCCGTCCCCACCTATTCACCCTCTTTCATGGAAAACTCCCCAAGAATCGGAATTCCCCCGTAAACACCCGCCAGATAATCCTTTTCAAAAGATGCGTCTGCCCTTACCTTAAAGTCGGACAAAGCCATCAACTCCGAATATCCAAACGCATCCTTCTGTACAAACCAGATCTGATCTCTCCTGAAAAATTTCTTATCCATTAAAGTAGTGTCATGTGTCGTATAGATGAGCTGCGCTGCTGAGCCCTCTTCATAAAACAGGTCGATAATGAACTTCAGCAATAACGGATGCCGTCTCACATTCAATTCATCAATAAACATGGATTTATTATCTAAAACCGCAATTCTTGCATAGATAAAAATGCCAATACTTTTCACCGTCCCCTCCGATTCCGCATACAGGCTCAGCACATAATCAGCATCATCTTTTCCTTTATGAACTGTATAGAAATCAATCCCTGTCTCTCTTTCACGATAATAAATATCCACGATTCCTGTATCAATCGCTGTCAGAAATTGCAGCAGCTTATCTTTTCCCTCATCAATGACTTTCGGCAGGTATTTCTTTACGATTCTTTCATCCTCAAATATCCCTGTCTCCGCCACCAGTGTATCCATAATTCCGAAATACATCTCCCGGAAAATATCTGTTTTTAATTTAAGCTTTTTAAAGAAAGATAACGCCAGCGTCTCTGGCGGAATCTGTCCTTTATACACATCACATTCCTTTCGAACACTTGCGCCCAGATTTACATCATTCCCAACTCTCTCCAGAATCATCGCTGTCCTGTTTGTCCGGAGATTCTTACGGTACATCCACTCGTTTACAATACGTCGATCATTATATTCAAATCCATATTTATACTCAAATCCATCCAGAATTTCAATAATCTGAAACTCTGAATTTTCTTTTTCCTTTTCGAAAGAAAATGGCGCATAACATTCCTGAATAACCATTTCCTCATCCTCTGCAATGTTGTTAAAGGACTCCGAAATAATTCTCTGAAAATACTCCATCGCCACACATAAATTCGACTTTCCACTGGCGTTCGCACCGTAAATATCCGCTACTTTCACAACCTTCTCCGCCGTTTCTGTGGCAATCAAATGATATTCATGTTCTTTATACGCATGAATTGCCGTCATATCCAGTATCGTTTCCTCTTTAAAAGACAAAATTTTCAGGTTTTATTCCTCTTCCCTTCTCTCCTTTACAATATAGTCCTTTCAACAGCCCCACCCCTTGCAAACCTTTTCTATTCCCAGATATCCGATCTCATTTTTTAACGCTCAGAGACCCACCTGCAATCCATAACCTCTAATCACAAAAATACATGGTAACAGAGCGTCCTGCAAAGCTCTTGCCTTGCGGACGCTCCATTCATAATAGCATATTACTTCACACGTACCTTCTTCCTTGCGCTGGCCTGCGTATAAATCATCTCTCCGCCTATGTTCCGGAATCCTGTTACCTTCACATAATAAGTCCTTCTGCCTTTCAGTTTCCTGATAATGAATGAAGTTTTCTGGTTGACGATGACTTTCTTCGCGCCCTTAAAGCTGCGTTTCGCCGCATACTGAATCACATATCCTTCTGCGCCTTCTATCTTTTTCCAGGTGATGCGCGCCTGTTTCTTTTTCTTGCTGACCGCTTTGGAAACCGCAGCCTTTTCTCCTCTGAACGCAGCTTTCTGCATCGATTCTTCCGCCTGTTTCTGAAGCTCTTCTGCCTGCTGCTGAAGCCGCTGCGCCTGTCTCAGAAGCTCTTCCGCCTTTCTGTTCTGCTCCTCGGCCTCTTTCCTGGAGTCCTCTTTTGCCGCCTGTGCTGCTTCCTGCGCTTTTTGCTCTGCTTCCACTGCCTTCTTCTCTGCTTCTGCCGCCGCCTGCGCTTTCTGTTCTGCTTCCCGGACTTTCTGTTCTGCTTCCTGGACTTTCTGTGCCGCCGCCTGCGCTTTCTGCTCCGCTTCCTGGGCTTTCCTCTCCGCTTCCTGTGCCGCTTCCTGCGCCCTCTGCTCTGCTTCTGCTGCTTCCTGCGCCTTCTGTTCTGATTGCCCTGCCTGAGCCTTTGCTTTCTCCGCTTCCGCTTCTGCTTTACCCGCCTCCGTCCTGGCCTTCTCCGCTTCCGTCCGGGCTTTTTCCGCCTCTGTTTCTGCTTTGTCGGCTTCCGTCTTTGCCTTGTCCGCCTCCGCTTTGGCTTTGTCGGCTTCCGTCTTTGCCTTGTCCGACTCCGTTTTGGCTTTGTCTGCCTCTGCCTTTGCCCGGTCTGCCTCATTCTTGGCTTTCCCTGCTTCTTCCTGCGCCCTGCGTTCCGCATCCTCGGCCGCCTGCTTCGCTTCCTCCGCCTGTCTCTCCAGATCCAGGATGTTCCACTTATATTCGGAAAGCTCCAGACGTAACAGCTCTTTTACCTGGGATTTTTCCAGGTCGTTCAGCGCTTCATACTCTGCCCGCACACTTTCTATCTCCGCTTTTTTCGCAAGCGTTACCTCGCCGATCGCCAGTATCTTCGCATCTATTTCCTGCGCTTTTCGAAGCGCTGCCTGGAACACCTCATTGTCTTTCAGTTCTGCCTTCACCCTTACGCTCTGCTTCGGCATGGTAAAGGTATAGCTTCTCTCCGTCTCTGTGCCCGCACTCGTAAGCTCCAGCACTTCTCCCGAATCCCCGGTTACTTCGATGGAAAGGAATTCTTTATCCTGCGCAATCTCTCCCACGGAAACCGTGACCGTCTCGCCTGCGGCAGCGCTTTCTTTATCCACAGTCACTTTTGCTTTCTCCAGGGGAAGAATGGAAATGCTGTATTGGAGCGGCGCCAGATTTATTTCAAGCCCTGTGATATTCCTGTCCGTTACCGGAACCTGCAATACGCTTTCCTGGTTTTCCGTTCCTGCCGCTACTCTGACGGAATAATTTCCTGCAAGCAATGCCTCAAACTGATATGCTCCTTCTGTATCCGTCAGCGTCTCAGCGATCAGACTGCCATCCTCTCCATACAATTCCACCGGAATCTTCCGTTGATTTACGGACACTGCCTCGGTATTAACGTTTCCTGAAATGCTGTAAATATCCCTGTAGCTTAAGAATCTGGCTCCACACAAAGCCCCGTGGTCCGCCGACTGGTCTTTGCACGCATCAGCCACGATGCGGAGCGTCTTTGCCCCCCGCACATCCACGTTATAGTAAGCCGCCGGGGTTCTGGAAGTCATTTCGCCGCTTTCAAATCTGGGCGCCGCCTCATCATCCACATAAATCCTGAAATTAATTTTGGAACGGGGAACCCCTGTAGGGGAGGCTCCGTTTATTTCCTCCGTATGGGTCGCATACCGGATACCCGCATAGCCTTCGAACCGGTCATACCCTCTTCCCTCTATATTGTAGACCACCTCCGAATCCGTAGAAGAGCACGCATGAATACCGATTCCCTTATCAAAGTTCATAGCAGTACTGCCGTCTGCTCCTGTAATAGCCAGTTTATCTCCTTTTACGGAAACATTCTTATAAACCGTTTTGTTATAAAGCGTATTTTTCACAATCAGGTCATTCGGCAGGTCGCTGATATAATCCAAGCCTTCCTGTTCTACAAACAGAATTTCATACGTCTGGAAGTTTCCGTCTCGTTTCCTGACTTTTACCTTCGTCCTTCCCGGAATATCCTCTGCATCCTCGATCGCATAATATACGCCCTCATTTACCGGAACCGCCTCTACCAGAGGAATCTGATCCGGCTCGCTGACCGGATATAAATACTGGAAGGTTCCCGGCTGGAATCCTTCTAACGGTTCGCCGTCAACGGTCAGCCCTTCCAGATAGACGTCGGGATTCACATAAGACATAAGCTTTGCGTCCGCCCAGTCCGCCCAGTCTCCCTGGTCGCTTCCGTGCATGTCTCCCTCCAGCCTCAGCTCCCTGACATTTGACACTGGAATGCTGAAAAACTGTGCATTGTTTGCGCCTGTTCCGGATGGCGCGCTCTCATACAGCAGCTCCCCGTCTCCATATACCCGGAAAACAATATCTCCCATATCCTGTTTCGCTGCGTCTACGCCCACATAAGCTTCCAGTACGTCAAGTCCCAGTCCTGAAATATTAAAATACAGATCGCAGGGGGCGTCTGCGCCCATACCCCGTGTAAACTCCCTCCGGGAACCGTCCACCTTCAGGGTCAGAGCGCCGCCCGCACGGTTCTTATCCTTACGGATATTTCCCGGCCTTGTGTTATTCGGCCCGCAGGTGGATTTCTCCTTATCATAATCCAGGTCGCTCAGATAAATAGTTTCTTTTACTGCTGCGTTTTTATTCTTTACCAGCCCGGCGAACGCCTGCTCTATCCTGTCTGCCGCCGCGTCCAGATCTGCCTGGGTAAAGGATTCCTCCAAAAGCTCCTCCGCTTCTTTCAGAGCCTTGTCCAGCGCCGCCCAGCTCTTTGCGGTATAACGATAAGAGACATACCGCTGCGCCTTTGCCAGAAGCTCTGTTACACGCTTCGTAGAAGCTAACTGCGCCCTTGCGTTTTCCAGTACCTTAAGCGCCTCCTGTAACTGCTCCTCTGACGCCCCGTCCTCTTCCATGACGTTTTGAGCCGCTTCCAGAGCTTCATGGAATACACTCCAGGTATCCGTGGTATAATCTGCTTCCTGTAATTCCCGGCACTCATCTACCGATGCTTTCAGCCTTTCCCGGTAAACGCTGTATTTCTCATAAAGCGCCATATCCTCTTCCGATGCCTTTGTAAGCTTCACCGCATATCCATAACCGTATTTCAGTTCTCTTTCCAGAACGGTTTCTCCGTTTACCAGGTATTTTACATTTTCCAGCGTCTGTTTTTCCTTTGCCCCGCTGTTCCAGCCCGCACGGGCGTCCGCATCCGCCCCGTCCGCATAGATATCCGCCACATACCAGGTATTCTCATCGAGGAACTCCAAAGGCGCCCTCAGCGTCCGCTCAACCGCCGACAGGCTTCCCACATACCACACATCTTCTCTGCTCTTTCTCGCAAACGTGGCATATTCATACATCTTTCCTTCCAGATAGAGGGATTTTTTCCAATTGGTAGGCATCCCCTTCCACAAATCCATTTTCCCTTTATCCTGTGCAGGCACGCTTTCCGGGTTTGTATACCAGTAAAGCACGCTCATGCCTGCCCGGAACATCAGAGGCGACGCCAGTGCATAAGCCTTCGTACCCTTCCCCGGATAACAGAACGTATGATCCGCCGGTCCCTGAACCGTCCGCGTGAACAGTGTCGCGATGTCCTCCCCTATCTGGGGGTCGCTCTTTCCGATTCCCTCATCTCCCAGAATTCCTTCCACCTGCATCAGGTTCGGGTAAGTACGCTCAATCCCGGTTGTCACATACTCATCGTGGATTGTCATCACCAGCTTATGCTTTGCGGCAGTTGCAATCACATGTTCCATATATTTTTCATAATCCTGCGCACGCACGTGGACGAATCCCGGCTTCACGCCCTTTACGCCCCATTTTTCAAAATATCCGAACAGTTCATCGGTAGTAAAACGGTTCCTTCCACTGGAATCTGGAAAATACACGCCATTTACATACAGGATAATGCCGACGTTCTTTGCATTTGCATACTGGCACAGCTCAGGAATGTCCACATTCGTATTGAAGTTTCCGGATGTCCCCAGGTCTTTGTATACGTCAAACCCGACTCCTCTGGTATTGAACACCCCTTCCCCATGTCCGTCGTATCCGCCCTCTGTAGAAAAATACTGATCCAGGAGGATTTTATCGCTCTCCACATCCGAATCCAGCTTCTTCGGGTCAAGTCTTGGGTCGCAGTTCACATCATATTCCGGCCCATACCAGCCCGTATCCAGAAGCACGTATTTAAAACCATGTTCTTCCGCCTGGTCTACAATTTTCTTAATCGCCGTATTATTCATCCCGGTAGCCGCGCGCAGGCAGCTTCCTGCCTCCACCCATTCCGAAAACCTGTAAGTCTCCTCGTCCGGCTCTTCATTCAGGTTCATTACAATCGATGCGTGCTCCATAAGCTCCGTCTCATCTCTTCCGATTACCAGAACACGCCAGGGCGTCGCGTCCGGCCCATCCCCGGAAACCGTGATATCCGGACCTTTCGTCTCATTCAGATGGGACGGTTTATAGCTGGTATATCCCGCCTTTATCGTCCTCGCCTGGGAACTGTCCTTCTTTAACACCATCACACCGTAATTGTCCAGATTTCCCTCACAGATGGTCAGTACCTGCCCGTCCTGATACTGTATCGTCATAGGTCTCTGCATCACGCCGCCCGGAAAACTTTCTACGGACATTCTCTTCGGAACTGTCTGATTCCCCGGCGTATGGACACTCGCCACCGCGCCTGCCGGAAATACAAACTGCGTATATTCATCAGAAATCGTATAACTGTCCTCTGTCTGCGGCAATTCATAGCGAAACGCCACGCCCTCATCATACACACGCACGGTAAATCCCAGAACCGTTCCGCTGCTGTGCGTCAGCACGATTCTCATCTGCTTATAGCAGTCCTGAATCGTCTCCTGTTCCCCCACCAACGGATTCCAGGAAGTATCACTCTCCGTAAAAGCCGGGGCTCCCGCTGTAAACCCATCGTTCAGCTCTCCCAAAGAAGTGTTAAGCCCCAGCTTTGCATCTTCGATCAGTACCTTGCCATTGCTCTCCACACGGTAATAAGGTACGCCCTCTGAAATCCAGAATGCAAACTTTAAATCTGCTGTGGGAGCCTGGACGGTAGAAATCTCCGGCTCCGCTGCCGATACACGTCCGGCTCCCAGCAGCCCCACAATGATTACCATAGCAACAACCCGGATACTTAATTTTATCCCCCGCATCTTCTTTTTGATCCTCTTCTTCATAAGTGCCATCTCCTTCCATCTGATCTGCGTTCACGTAAGGCATCCTGATTTTTTGTCTCTTTTCCCTTTTCCCCCCTCTCCCATTTTCACTGTCTTTTGGTGCGAAATTTCTCATTATTACATGACATTTTTGTATGTTTTCTTTTTATTTTTCTATACACTCTATATTGTCGTTTATTTATGTGTATTTTCTGTAATTTTCTGCCTTTTATGCTTATCATACCATATACGTTCTAAAATTCAACAAAAACTTTTACTAAAACTTATTTTTATACATAACACACAATTTTGTTTCCACTTTATCAGCATTTTATACAAACGTCATATGTATAACAGACTACCAGAAGTACCCGGGAAAATATGCTGTCAGCTTCCTTCTCCGCCGAACGTGCTTCCACAAAATCCTATGTAAGATACGTACATGACGTTGCGCACTCTCTCGGAGGAGCGTATAATGTTCTTCATAGATTTCATCAAAGAAGGAAAATCCGTTTCAAAAGGAGTGACGCGCTTATGACAGAAAAAGAAATTCAAACGCTTGTAGAAAAACAACGCCGGTATTTCGATTCCGGCGCCACACTGGATGTTTCTTTCCGTGTCCGCACACTAAAAAAATTAAAAGCTGCCATTTTAAGGCATGAACCCGAAATAAGCGCCGCTCTCCGGAAAGATCTTGGAAAAAGCAGCTTTGAAAGCTACATGTGTGAGACAGGGCTTGTGTTAAGTGAGATCGGCTATATGCTGCGGCATATCAGGGCTCTGGCAAAGGAAAAAACCGTGTACACCCCTCTGTCACAGTTTCCTTCCAGAAGCTTCCGGAAACCCTCGCCCTATGGCGTGGCGCTGATTATGAGCCCCTGGAACTATCCGTTCCTGCTGGCCTTTGATCCTCTGATCGATGCAGTCGCCGCTGGAAATACTGTGATTTTAAAACCCAGCGCCTACTCTCCCGCCACCAGCCAGATCATCGGCCAGATTGTTTCGGAATGCTTCAAAGAATCTTATATCGCCGTCGTCACCGGAGGGCGTGCGGAGAATACCTGCCTTCTTCAGGAGCATTTTGACTATATCTTCTTTACCGGAAGCCAGCATGTAGGAAAGCAAGTCATGAAGCACGCCTCCGCACATCTGACGCCCGTCACGCTGGAGCTGGGCGGAAAAAGCCCCTGCCTGGTGGACAAAAGCGCTGACTTAAAGCTTGCGGCAAGGAGGATTGTATTCGGCAAATTTTTAAACTGCGGGCAGACCTGCGTCGCCCCGGATTATGTGTATTGTGACGAGGAAATCAAAGATGCTCTGCTCCGGGAGATCAAAAAGCAGATTCACAAGCAGTTTGGCTCTCATCCCCTTCAAAATCCGGATTATGGCAGAATCATCAATGAAAAGCATTTTGACCGTATTTGCGGACTCATCGACCCGGAAAAGCTTGTCTGCGGCGGAAAAACTGACCGCCAAAGCCTGCGGATAGAACCTACCGTGATGGATGCTGTCACATTTTCGGACGCCGTCATGCAGGAGGAAATCTTCGGTCCGCTGCTTCCTGTCCTGACCTATCATTCCCTTGATGAAGCCATCGGGAAAATCAATTCCCTGGCGCATCCTCTGGCGCTCTATCTCTTTACGCGGAAAAAAGAGATTGCCAGAAAAGTCGCCGCCCGGTGCGGCTTCGGCGGAGGCTGCATCAACGATACCATCATCCACCTTGCTACCAGCGAGATGGGATTTGGCGGTTTCGGCGAGAGCGGCATGGGCGCTTACCACGGAAAAGAAGGCTTTCGCACTTTCTCCCATGAGAAAAGTATCGTGGATAAAAAGCTGTGGCTCGACCTTCCCATGCGGTATCAGCCCTACCGGAAAATCCATGACCGCCTGATTCATCTCTTTCTGCGTTAGTCCTATGCTTCTCCCGCTGCGGGATGGGTACGGCGATAAAATTTCTGTCAAAAACGTGAATTTTATGGTATGATACTACCTGAGAAATAAAATAACCGTTACCTGGTTTTTATACTGTAGGAGGAAATGAAATGACAACGTACAAAACCCGCGGCGTCTGTTCCCAGGCAATCCTCTTTGACCTGGACGGAGACGTGATTAAGAAAGTAGAATTTATCGGCGGCTGCTCCGGCAATACCCAGGGCGTAGCCAGACTCGTGGAGGGCATGAAGGTTCAGGATGCCATCGCAAGGCTTGAAGGCATTAAATGCGGCCCACGCCCCACTTCTTGCCCAGACCAATTGGCAAAAGCGCTCCGGGCAGCTACACAGAATTAAAAGATGCGTCCCTCAGAATTTCGTATTTTACGGGGTTTTGGGGGACATCGCATGTGATAAATTTGCAAAAGTCAATTGCATCGACCAGCCTATCTATGAATCCGAACAGGAAATATGAAACATGGACGAAGCCGCTGCTGGAAATTTTATACTAAATTTAAAATTTCCTGTTTCATTTGATAAGTATTTGATGTAAAATAAATCTATACTTTGCATCATTAGAAAATCAAATGACACACGGGTACTGGACGTCATACTCGTGCATGAGTGAAGGAGCTTCCTGTATAATTCAAATATAGGGAATCCTAGGAAAGAAGGTTGAGAAAAAAATACCTCAGAGTAAAATAAGATTACTGACTTTGACGGGTTAGTAAAAATCTTATTGAACAGAGAGGTATCTGAAATGAATTATAACACACAGAACGCAAAAATTGCATCCATAACTGAGAAGACTTTGATTGTTGGTATTGATGTCGGAAGCGAAATGCACTATGCGAGGGCATTTGACTGGAGAAACTTTGAGTTTACGAAGAAGCCTCTGGCTTTCAGCAATACAGAAGCAGGGTTCCTTACATTTAAGGCTTGGATTGAGGAAATACAGGAAAAGAATGGTAAAACCGCTGTAATTCCCGGAATGGAACCAACAGGACACTATTGGTTCGCACTTGGGAAATTCCTTCAGGACAACGGAATGAAACCTGTGCATGTAAATCCCCATCATGTCAAGAAATCAAAAGAACTGGATGACAACAATCCCAACAAGAATGACCGTAAAGATCCGAAGACGATTGCTGCGCTTGTCAACGAGGGACGATTCTCGTACCCTTACATACCAACTGGTATTTATGCAGAAATCAGAAGCTTATCAAACCTGCGTTTCCAGACACAGGAGGAGCTTACAAGGCTCAAGAACCGGACCGCCAGATGGTTTGCCATCTACTTTCCTGAATACAAAGACGTTTATGGGGATTTAAAGGCAGTCAGCGGGCGGATGATACTGAAGGCAGCTCCATTGCCGGAAGACATAAAAAAACTTGGTGTGGATGGTGTGAATAAGATTTGGAGAGACGCAAAGCTAAGAGGCGTGGGAATGAAGAGGGCAAAGACCCTGGTATCAGCCGCAGAGCACAGCGTAGGAAGCAAGGAAGGGCCGGAAGCAGCCAGAATGGAACTGCAGAACCTGTTGGGAGATATGGATGTATATACGGCAAGGTTGGAAGAACTGCTTGGGAAAATCGAAAGTAAGCTGAGCGAAATACCATATATAGACAAGCTGCTGGAGATCAAAGGAATCGGCATGGTGACGGTGAGCGGGTTTATTGCAGAAGTGGGTGACATTGGACGTTTTGACAACCCAAAACAGCTGCAAAAACTTGCGGGTTATGCGATTGTGGCGAATGATTCCGGTAAGCACAATGGAGAAAGCCGGATCAGTTACCGTGGAAGGAAGAAGCTTCGGTATGTACTATATGAAGCAGCTATATCACTGGTCGGAAAAAATGCAGAATTTCGGGCAATCCACGAGTACTATCGTACGAGGAAAGAAAATCCGTTGAAAAAGATGCAGTCAGTAGTGGCGGTGGCATGTAAGGTGATCCGGGTGTTTTATACGATTTTAACAAAGGGAGTTGATTATGACGCTGCAAAACTGCTGGGTGATATCAGGCGTCCGCAGTCAGCATGACGGATTGAAACGCAGTAAGCATTAAAAGCGCTACGCTATCATGGCTGGATTGAACTTTCAAAGAGGATTGAGAGCTGAATCCAGCTATGACAGAAAAGCTGGAGATATCAGGAATGAACCGGGAAAACGTCTGCCGGAAGGTGCCGGGACAGGAAAGATATCCACAGGTCAGTAAGACTTAATATAAAGAATGAGCCAGTAGTCGGCAGGAATATTTACCATAGGGCAGGACCCTGCAAAGGAGCTAAGCTGACACCCTGGATATGGGCAGGCAGAACGAAGGAAGTTAGGACTCACATTGAAAGATGAGATGATCCTGGTAGACACGGGAGGTAAGCTGCCATAGATGGAGGGGCATACACAAGGCCATGTAGAACGGAATATAGAGACGTTTTACTTCGTATACCCCAAACCAGCTATTTTCGTACCAGATACAGAGAAATGTCCATTCCTTTGGCTCATTCATCTGAGATATGTAACTAAAAATTCCTTGAAAAATAAGGAAAAAACACTTGACTAAATAGGGAGGTTATTTTATGAGAAAGTGGAGAAGAAAAGCAACTGTAGCGCTGACCCTGTTGTCTTTAACACTCTCCTGGGTTATTTTGCCGGAAGAGACCGCTCTATCGGCACATGCCGCCAAATATACCGATGCGCAGGATTATGGCGAGCTGGAAGTAGAGAATACAGATCCGGTGGTTCTGTCGAACATGGAGGGCGGTTCGTTATCCGGAATTTCATCCAGAGATACCGCCCAGGATATGGGAACGTTTTCCATGGAGGTAGGTCAGACAATTACACTGGAGAATCCGAGCCATAGCTATGACATGGATTTTCATTCCTATAACTGGGAATCCAGTGACAGCAGCATTGCAACAGCTTCCACAGGAAGCAATAACCGAACCAGCGTCATAACGGCATTAAAGCCGGGAACAGTCACGATTTATGGATTTCTGATGGGTTCCAGCCGACAGCCGAACTATGGGCAACGGTATAATTCCTTCACAAAACGATGGGAATCCTATACATACTATACCTATCATTCTACGGAACATAACTATAAATGGACGGTAACCATAAATAGACCGGCCACAGACGGCAATACAAGCGGCAATACGAGCGGCAATACGAGCGGCGGTAAGAATGGCGGCAGCGTTTCAGCAAAGCTTACGGTAAAAAAAGCTGTAAAGGCGAAAAAAGCTGTAACGGTGAAAAAAGCTGTAAAAGTGAAAAAAGGAAAAACCATACAGCTAAAAGTAACCCGTAAAGGCAGTGGGGAAATTACTTATAAATCCAATAACAGGAAAGTAGCTACAGTCTCCGCCAAAGGAAAAATAAAAGGAAAGAAAAAAGGAACGGCTACTATCACGGTAAAGGTTAATGCAAAAGGAAACTATAAGGGCGCTGTGAAGAAAATAAAAGTTACCGTGAAATAAGAATATTGGTTTGGGATATGGGCGGGGATGTGAGATTCCCGCTCATTAGGGTCTATCCCAAAGATTGTGTAAACCTTCAAACTGATGTAAGATAAAATTACTC
>OMNT01002896.1_pt1 | contig 13108 bp, 16 predicted proteins | sample 1672551 | NCBI WGS metagenome assembly OMNT01 (sample SAMEA3136698, study PRJEB25190) | human gut metagenome
AGATAGGTCGATGCCTACATCAAAAACGGAACTGATTTTTTCAGTTCCGTTTTTTCATATATTTTATTAGCCTTCTAAATATTTTTTGATTTTCGGTGCGAAGAATGCGATTAGCTTTTTTCGAAAAAGAAATCCGATAAAAGCAAGAATTGCGATGACAATAATAAAGAAAAGAATGAGTTTGTAGCTTTCACTGATTAAAATATCGCCGCAGCAGACGTAAAAAGCAATTGCCGGTGCGCTGCCAATAGCCAGCGCACGGGTAAAGTCTCTGCACTTGATATCTGTTTGAGCGGAAAGATACGGAATCATGCCATTCGGCACAATGGGAAGAAAACACATGACAATGACGACACGATCCACATGCTTTGCGGAATCCAAAAGCTTACGAACGGTTTTTGCTTGCTGAGATTCAAAACTTTGGACTTGACATATTTCATCTTTCTTGCAGCGAGAAAAATCAAAATGTTTAGAATTAGATTTGTGGTATAGCAAATAGTGATACCAACTGCTTTTCCGAACAAAATACCGGAACAAATATATACGGGCATGGCCGGAATGACAATAGAAACGGTTTCAATTACCTGCAATACGACCAATAAATATTTTCCTGCAGTTCCATATTGATCTAAGTAATCGTCGTAAGACCGTCTCAAAAAAGAAAAGATGAATCAAATTGGTTATTTTTAGTATACCGCAGATTTCAGATAAACAAAAGATAAAATTTACTTGCAAAGAAGAAAATCTATGCTATAATAGTTCTAAATAGAACAATATGAATGGGAGGAATCACATGGTTTTTTGGGAAAATCAAAAGGTTGTTCTGGCATATTACGCGCAATGCGTCAAACCGGTTTGCGAAGCGCACGGACTGACACGTATGGAATTTGACATTTTGCTGTTTCTTGCAAATAATCCGGCGTATGATACCGCTGCTGATATCGTTCGTATTCGTATGCTGACCAAATCACATGTTTCCGGCGCGCTCAAACGATTGGAAACAGATGGATATTTGTGCACGGCATATCATGCAGGAAATCGAAAGACCATCCATCTGTCTCTGACAGAAAAAGCAGACGCCATCATAAAAGAAGGAAGAAGGATGCAGGAACGGTTTGGAAAGCAATTGTTTGACGGATTTTCACCAGAACAATTGGACATGCTGAAACAGTTGCTTCAACGCATGTATCAAAACGCCCGCTTGGGCATGACGGAGGAAAAACAATGAGCACAGCAATTTGCATTTTGGTTTGTTTTGCCGCGGGTATCGGTGCCGGTTTGGGCACCGGTTTTGCAGGCATGAGTGCAGCGGCTGTTATCAGTCCCATGCTTATTACTTTTTTGGGTATGCCTGCCTATGAAGCGGTCGGCATTGCCCTGGCGAGTGATGTGCTGGCAAGTGCTGTCAGTGCATATACATACGGAAAAAACAAAAATCTTGACATCAAAAACGGCATTGTTATGTTGATTTCTGTATTAGTATTTACCTTCGTCGGCAGTTTTGTGGCGAACAAGGTGCCCAATACCACGATGGGCGGATTTTCAACGGTTATGACGCTGTTTTTAGGCATCAAATTCATTGTACGTCCGGTTATGACAACAAAAGAGAGCATGCAAGCTGTCAGCGAGAAAAAACGATTTATGCAATCGGTTATCAGCGGCGTGCTCGTCGGTTTTATCTGTGGCTTTATCGGAGCGGGCGGCGGCATGATGATGCTGCTGATTTTGACAAGTGTGCTCGGGTACGAATTGAAAACAGCTGTCGGCACGAGTGTCTTTATGATGACGTTTTCTGCTTTTACCGGTGCTGCCAGTCATTTCCTGATTTCCGGCATGCCGGATATGCTTCCATTTGTCCTGTGCGTTGTATTTACGCTGCTGTGGGCGCGCGTCGCGGCAAGATTTGCAAACAAAGCAAGTCCGGCAACATTGAACCGTGCGACAGGCGTTGTCTTGACCGTTTTGGGCGCTGCCATTTTGCTTGTAAAACTGATTCAGTAAATTGCCTGCCATTTTTTGTTTCAACAAATAAATTCCAGTTATGGCAAAAAATTAAGAGGGAAAATACGAGATATTTTATAAATCGTACACTGAAAGTATTGCTGTTTTATTAAATTTCTGGTATCATTTAATATTATATAGGATGTCATGACGGGAACATGGTGTTTGAATTTTAAAAGAAAGGTTTGTCAAAATGAAAGAAAAGAAGAAATTGTCTCTCGCGATGCAGATTTTCATTGCACTGGTTCTTGCAATTGTTGCAGGTCTGCTGCTGGGAAATCATGCGGATTTTGCGAAGGCGTACATTAACCCGTTCGGCACGATTTTTCTCAATCTGCTGAAGTTTATCGTCGTGCCAATTGTACTGTTTTCGATTATGAGCGGTATTATTTCGATGTCTGATATTCGAAAAGTCGGTTCGATTGGTCTGAAAACCGTGTTGTACTATCTGTGTACCACTGCGTTTGCCATTACCATTGGTCTGATTGGTGGCAATCTGTTTAAGGGAATGTTCCCGATGATTGCAACGACAGATTTGAGCTATGAGGCGGCAGAGACTACCTCGTTTATGGACACGCTGGTCAATATTTTCCCATCCAACTTTATTGACCCGCTGTATTCCGCAAGCATGCTGCAAGTCATTGTAATGGCTATTTTGATTGGTTTTGCAATTATTCTGGTGGGTAAGGAAGCACAGCCGGTTATCACAGGCGTCAATAGCCTGAATACTATCTTTATGAAGTGTATGGAGATGATTTTGAAGCTGTCTCCGATTGGTGTATTCTGTCTGCTGTGTCCGGTTATTGCAGAAAACGGCGCAACCATCATTGGTTCTTTGGCGATGGTCTTGCTGACAGCATATATTTGCTATATTGTGCATGCTGTTGTTGTATATTCTATCGCAGTCAAGACCATGGGCGGCATGAGCCCGATTAAATTCTTTCAGGGTATGCTTCCAGCGATTATGTTTGCATTCTCCAGTGCGTCTTCTGTCGGCACGCTGCCGATCAATATGGAGTGCACACAGAAGTTGGGTGCATCCAAAGAAGTATCGTCGTTTGTTTTGCCTCTGGGCGCAACCATCAATATGGACGGAACAGCAATCTATCAGGGCGTATGTGCAATTTTCATTGCAGCTTGCTATGGCATTCAGCTGACGTTCCCGCAGATGATTACCATCGTCCTGACAGCAACGCTGGCGTCTATTGGCACTGCCGGTGTACCGGGCGCAGGCATGGTTATGTTGACCATGGTGCTGACTTCTGTTGGTCTGCCGGTAGAAGGCGTCGCTTTGGTCGCAGGTGTGGATCGTATCTTTGATATGGGTCGTACCACTGTCAATATTACCGGTGATGCTTCCTGTACGGTCATTGTTTCCAATCTGGAAAAGAAGAAGGAAGCGCGAAAGAATAAGAATGCATAACTGCGTTTCTGTCATAAAAGATTGACAGGTACCCTCAATGCCGGACGTCCGGTGTTGAGGGTATTTTCATGCCAGCGGTTCTTTTTCATTCGGAACAATGACAAAAGATTTGATTCATGATATAATAGCACCATGAATCAGTCCTATTAACAGGAGAACATCTATGGAAAAAAATAAAATTTATCGGGCAGAAATCATCGCATATGCAGGCGATGGATCTTCGATTGCCCGCATTCACGATATGGTCGTTTTTGTGCCGGGAGGCGCAGTTGGTGACCAGTGTGATATTCGCATTGTAAAAATCGCCAAAAACTATGCGTATGGACGCATTGAGCGCATTTTTATCAAATCAAAGAACCGAATAGAGCCGGAATGTCCGCATGCATCCAAATGCGGCGGCTGCTGCTATTGGCACATCTCTTATGAAGAAGAACTGCGTGCCAAATCCAAAAAAGTACAGGATGCCATCCACCGCATCGGCGGCATTGCGATGGAACCAGAAGCGGTTTGCGGCTCGGATTCTATCTACCATTATCGCAACAAAGCACAATATCCGGTCGGTATAAAAGATGACGAAATCATCACCGGTTTTTACCGTGCGCGCAGCCACGATATCATCCCAATGGAGCATTGCCTGATTCAAACAGAGCTTGCGGATAATCTTGCGAAGTGTGTGCGTGACTGGATGACGGAATATCACGTTGCGCCATACAACGAGAACACACGCAGCGGTTTCATTCGTCATATATATGTCCGTTCCGGCTTTGCTACCGGTCAGGTTTTGCTGTGCATCGTGACCAAATCCGCAAAGCTTCCCGCCGTCGGTGAATTGATTCAGGCAGCGCGGCAAACGGTTCCGGGATTGTGCGGTATTGTGCTGAACATCAACAAAAAAACCGGAAATGCCATCTTGGGTGACCGATATATCACGCTGTGGGGCAATGACACGCTGGAGGATGTGCTGTGCGGCAATCGGTTCCAGTTGTCTCCTGCCGCCTTTTATCAGGTCAATCGTGCGCAGGCAGAAAAGCTGTACGAGGCTGCGCTGCAATATGCAGAGCTTGACCAGACAAAAACCGCGCTGGATCTTTATTGCGGTGCCGGAACCATTACACTTGCTCTGGCACACAGTGCAAAGGAAGTCATCGGTGCAGAAATCGTTCCGCAGGCGGTAGAAAACGCCAAGCAGAACGCCAAGCTCAATTACATCACCAATGCACGGTTTATCTGCGCCGATGCCGGTCAGGCAGCGACCCATCTCGCAGAGGAGGGCATTCGGCCGGATGTCATTGTTGTCGACCCGCCGCGCAAGGGCATCGATCAGGCGACCATTGACGCCATCGGCACGATGGCACCGGAGCGTGTCGTGTACGTCTCGTGCGACCCTGCCACGCTCGCCCGCGATGTCAAGCTGCTCGGCGAGCAGGGGTATCAGTTGAAAAGGTATAAGGTTTTCGATTTGTTCCCGAGGACGTTCCATGTGGAGACGGTATGTCTCTTAGTTCTGAGAAATCCGGTAACACATATCAACATTGATGTGGATGTGGAAGAAATGGTGCAGGATAAAAGAGGGACGGCAACCTATGGACAGATCAAGGATTACGTTCTTGAGCATAGCGGCTTGAAGGTCAGCAGTCTGTATATCGCACAGGTAAAGCAGAAGTGTGGTATCATTGAGCGGGAGAATTATAACAAGCCCAAGTCTGACGATGCCAGACAGCCCCAATGTCCGCCGGAAAAAGAGAAAGCAATCAAAGAGGCGTTGAAGCACTTCGGAATGATTTAGTTCAATATAAGATTCGGCAGGCAGGTCTATTCAAGAAAAAGAGTAGACTTGCCTGCTTTTTATGCGCTCTATAGCTACAATCATATGTTATCAGAGTTTTCCTAATAGAACCTGAACAGCCACACAAAACGGCTGTGCTGTGAGACATCATCGGTTCATTTTTGATACGTTTTAGGCATATCTTGACATAAGATATGTTGAGTTGACGCAGAAAATCTGCTATAATCATTCTAATTCAAACGAGGTGAAGGATATGGAACTAAGAGTCTTAAAGTATTTCCTGATGGTCGCAAGAGAAGAAAATATAACCAAAGCAGCACAGCTCCTGCATGTGACGCAGCCTACCCTCTCCAGACAGCTCATGCAGCTGGAGGAAGAATTGGGAGTGCAGCTATTTCACCGTGGAAAACACAATGTCACGCTGACCGAGGACGGGATGCTGCTGCGTCGGCGGGCGCAGGAGCTGGTTTCTCTGTCCGAAAAAACGAAGATGGAACTGCAGCACAAGGAGGAAATGCCCACCGGTGAAATTGCCATCGGCTGCGGAGAGACGAAGAGCATGGCGGCACTCTCCGAGAAGATGGTCTCTTTCCGCCAAAAGTATCCTCTGGTTCAGTTCAGCATTTACAGCGCCATTGCAGATGACATCAAGGAACGCCTTGAAAAAGGGCTGCTGGATATGGGGCTGCTGGTGGAGCCTGTGGATATTTCCAAGTACGAATTTATCCGTCTGCCGCTAAAAGAACAGTGGGGCGTATTGGTGCGAGCCGATTCGCAGCTGGCGGAGAAAGAATTTGTCACGCCGGAGGATTTGCGCGGCGTTCCGCTGCTCATGGTGCGCCGAGAGCTGGTAAAAAACGAACTGGCCAACTGGTTTGGTGATTCCTTTGACCAGTTGGAAATCGCGGCAACATACAACCTGATTGTGAATGCGGCGTTCATGGTGGAGCAGGGGCTGGGCGTTGCTTTGTGCTTTGATCTGGGAGCTGTTTTTGAGAATCTTCGCTTTGTTCCGCTTACTCCCCGGATGGAAACAGGCTCCGTGCTGGTCTGGAAAAAGAACCAGATGCTTTCAGCGGCGAACGCGCTGTTTATCCAACATATTAGAAATACGATTTAAGCATTTCTAAAAATAAAATATAAGCATTAGACATTTCTTGGGCTTAGTGATACGATATAGGTGTTCGAAAGGACACCTATATTTTTTGCGCGAAGGTGAAGAAGAAATCATGACGAAGCAGGAAGCAAGCGAGCGCTACAACATTCCAATCTGGCTTCTGGACGAATATGAAAGCTGGGGGCTTTGCCAGGAAGTAAAGAAAGTGATGGGATCCTGGCAGTACGATGACAGCGATTTGGAGCGCCTCAGCATGATTATGACGCTGCACGATGTGGGATTTACGGGAAGCGAGATTGAGACCTATATGCGTCTGCTTCAGGAGGGAGATCACACAAAGGAGCTGCGAATGCAAATGCTCACGCAAAAACGGGATCATGCGTTGGACGAGATCCACTTCAAGGAAGCACAGCTCGCAAGGCTGGACTACCTGCGACACAGTATTAACAGCAAGAAAAAGCTTTAACCGGAGGTATTCCCATGAAAAAACGAATTTCTATGATTATGGTTATCTGTCTGTTGCTCTCCCTGACAGCCTGCGGCGTGAACAGCGGAACGAACAGCGATACGGAACCATCCGCAACCCAATCCCAGGCCGAAACGCCGTCCTCCGAACCTGCGGCAGAACCGACAGAAGAAGCCGCTAAAATGCTGGTTGTGTATTTCTCCGCCACCGGCAATACAAAGGCCGTTGCGGAAGAAATCACTCGGCTGACAGGAGCGGATCTGTACGAGATCGTCCCGGCAGTTCCCTACACCGACGAAGACTTGAATTACAACAACAATGAATGCCGTGCCAATCAGGAGATGAATGATGCCTCTGCCCGTCCTGCCATTGGCAGTGAAGCCATCGATGTTTCCTCCTACGATACCGTGTTTATCGGCTATCCTATCTGGTGGGGAACGATGCCGCGGATCATCAATACTTTCCTGGACACGTATGATCTCTCCGGAAAGACAGTGCTTCCTTTCTGCACATCCGGCAGCAGCGGTATTACCCAGTCTGTAACGGATATCCGGGCTGCGGAGCCGGATGCCGATGTGCGGGATGGCCTGCGTGCAAGCGGTGCCAACGACAGCAGCATTGAAAACTGGATCGCGGATAACGGAATTTCTGAATAAGGCGATGCAATATCAAAATAACAGGAGGATTTCAAAATGAAGAAGAATATCGGCGCTAAACTGGCCCTGTATCCCACCCCGCTGGTGGTGGTCGGCACCATGGTAAACGGGAAGCCCAACTGGACTCTGGTGGGGCATCTGGGCATCATCGGCCATGACCGGGTGATGGTGAGCATGAGCGACAGCCATTATTCCAATCAGGGCATCCGTGCGATGAAGACCCTGTCCATCAATATCGTGGATGAAGCCATGCTCAAAGAGGCTGATTATGCGGGGTGCGTCAGCGGGGCAAAAGAGGATAAATCCAAGCTGTTTGCCCATCACATCGCAGATGGCGGCGTACCGATCATTGACGCTGCCCCTGTTTCCATGGCCTGCACGGTTGAGGATGTCTACAAAACGGAAGGCTTTGAGAGCTTCATCTGCAAGATCACAGCCACCTATGCGGAGGAAACCGTGCTGGATGACAGTGGCAGACTGGATTACAGCGTTCTCAAGCCGGTGCTGTTCGAGATGCCCACTTATCAGTATCTGAAAACCGGCGAAGTGTTGGGCCAGTGCATGAGCATGGAAAAGAAGGAAGTATGAAAACAATGGATCAAAAAGAATTCGCCCGTGAAAATGTGTTTGGCTTGGGGGCAGAGAACACGGCCTATGCCAAGTATTTCATCGGGCAGTCGTATCTGAACCCGCTGACAAATCCGGAAAGCGGCCTTTTCTTGGCAAATGTCACCTTTGAGCCGGGTTGTCGGAACAACTGGCATATTCACCACGCCAAAAAAGGCGGCGGACAGATGCTGATCTGCACCGCCGGTGAGGGCTGGTATCAGGAGGAAGGCAAAGCGCCGGTGTCTCTGACTGCCGGCACGGTTATTACCATTCCGCCCGAAGTCAAGCACTGGCATGGAGCGAAGAAAGATAGCTGGTTTTCCCATATTGCCGTTGAGGTTCCCGGCGAGGATACCTCCAACGAGTGGTGCGAGCCGGTGACAGAGAAAGAATACTGTGAATTGGAGAAAAGATGAAATGAGCAAGAAACTGGTAGCCTACTTTTCCGCCAGCGGCACGACAAAAAAGGCCGCTGAGCGTTTGGCAAAGGCCACGGGCGCTGACCTGTTCGAGATCAAGCCCAAAGTCCCGTACAGCAGCGCCGACCTGAACTGGATGGACAAAAAGAGCCGCAGCAGCGTGGAAATGAGTGACCCGTCCTCCCGCCCGGAGATTGCCGAGAAGATTCCCAATCTGGCGGACTACGACACGGTGTTCCTTGGCTTCCCCATCTGGTGGTATGTTGCGCCCCGTATTATCAACACCTTTGTGGAGATTTATGACTTTACCGGAAAGACTCTGGTGCCCTTTGCCACCTCCGGCGGCAGCGGCATGGGAAGAACGGTGGATGAATTGCAAAAACTCTGCCCGAATGCGAATTGGAAAGCCGGTAAAATGGTGAACGGCATATCCGACAAAGCACTTGCGGACTGGGCAAACACGCTTTAAGGAGGGTGCCCCACGGAACTGCAAAAGACTGACCCGGAATTTATGGAGCGCTTTCGGCACTTTGCCTTTGATGAGGTGGTGAAGGAAGAAAACCAGCAGCTCGATGCGCCTACGCGCTATCTGGCAATTCTCGCCGCTTTGATCGGATGCGGCGGTGTGGATGCTTATCGGGAAATGCTGCCCGCTGCGCTGAAAAACGGCGTCACGCCGGTGATGGTCAAGGAGACCGTTTATCAGGCTGCGGATTACCTCGGCTACGGACGGATGCTGCCCTTCCTGAACGCAACCAATGAAATTTTTGCGCAGATGGAGATTGCGCTGCCCCTGCCCGGTCAGACCACCACGACTATGAATGACCGGCTGGAAAAGGGCGCAGAAGCTCAGGCCAAGATCTTCGGAGCACACATGAAAGAGGCGTGGAAGAAGGGCCACATCAACCGCTGGCTGGCCGCTAACTGCTTCGGAGATTTTTACACCCGCACCGGCCTTGACCTCCCGCAGCGGGAGATGATCACCTTCTGTTTTCTCATGGCCCAGGGCGGCTGTGAACCGCAGCTCATCGCCCACGCCAAGGGAAACATGAACCTGGGCAACGACAAGGATTTCCTTGTCCGGGTAGTGTCCCAGTGCCTGCCCTACATCGGTTATCCCCGCAGTCTGAACGCTGTAAGCGTTTTAGACAAGTGCTGAAATATAAATGGAGGAACGATTATGAACAGGATCACTCTGAACAATAACATTCAAATGCCTATGCTCGGCTTCGGAACATTTCTGATGGGCGGCTCCGAATGTGAGGAAAGCGTTCTGGCTGCCATCCGAAGCGGCTACCGCATGATCGATACGGCGGAGGCGTACGGGAATGAGAAGGCCGTTGGCAATGCAATCATGAAAAGCGGTATCCCCCGCGAGGAATTGTTTCTCGTGACAAAAGTGAATTTCCGTTCTTATGAAAATACCCGTGAAACCGTGGAAGCATCCCTGAACAAGCTGAAAACCAGCTATCTCGACCTTGTTTTGCTGCACTGGCCCTTTGGCAATTACTATGCGGCATGGCGTGAACTGGAAAAGATGTACCACGAAGGAAAAATCCGGGCGATCGGCGTTTCCAACTTTGATCCGGGCCGTCTGATCGACCTGATTGAATTCAATGAGGTGGTACCCGCTGTCAACCAGATTGAAACCCATCTGCTCTGCCAGCGCCGTGCCGAACATGAATGGCTGGAAAAATATCATGTTCAGCATATGGCTTACGCGCCGCTGGGTCAGGGGAGAAAGAATGAAATGTTCGAAAATCCCGATTTGGTGGAGATTGCAAAAACACATGGTAAAACCGCGGCTCAGATCGCACTGCGGTATCTCATGCAGAGCGGTGTGATCGTCATTCCCAAATCAGTCCATACCGAACGTATCAAAGAAAACTTTGAACTGTTTGATTTTGCGCTCACGGCAGGCGAAATGGAACGCCTTGTTAGCATGGACATGGCAACTCCTATGATCGGAAATCCTGAAAATCCGGCAATGGTAGAAGCTGCAATGAAATGGTAAGAGCAGGAGAATGCTTATGAAAAAAATCCTTTTGCTGGGCGCAACCGGCACCGCCGGGAGCGCTATTACAAAAAAACTGCTGTCAGATACAGCGTATCATATCACCCTGTTTGCCCGCCATGCGGGGGAGCAATATTCTGAGGATTCCCGTACTGCTGTTATCAATGGTGACGCGGAAAACATGGAGGACTTAAAAAAGGCGGTTCAGGGGCAGGACGTGGTGTACTGCGCCATATCCGGGGATGCGCTGCCTAAGATTGCCAGGAACATAGTTGCCGTTATGTCCGAAAGCAGCGTCAAGCGCCTTATTTTTATGGGGGCGGTAGGAATTTACAATGAGATCCCGGATGAGATTGACGGAGAGGACAACCTGGATCGTGAACCGGCACAGATCCCAAACCGTCAGGCGGTTGACATCGTAGAGGCCAGCAGTCTGAATTATACGGTACTTCGTCCGGGTTATTTGAGAGAGGGGGCGGAGGATGATTTCGTCCTGTCCGTAAAAGGAGAACCTGCGAAAGGATATGTCACTACGATTCCGTCCCTTGTGAAACTGGCGTTACAGCTTATGGAAGAGGATACGCTGTACTCCCGGGAGAGCGTCAGTATCACACGGAATGCGGTACAGGAAAAGATCTGAAGGAGTTTTTGCAATGGAATATACAACTTTAGGAAATACGGATATTCAAATCTCCAAGCTGTGTGTTGGCTGCATGAGCTTTGGAAAGGCCGGAACCATGCACGACTGGACGCTGGATGAAACAGAAACAGAGAAAGTGGTCAAACACGCACTTTCTCTGGGCATCAATTTTTTTGATACTGCCAACGGCTATTCTGCCGGAACCAGCGAAGAATATCTGGGGCTGGCATTGAAAAAGAACATCGCCCGCGACAAGGTGGTCATTGCCTCCAAGGTCTATTTCAATCCCGGCAGGCTGTCCGCCGGGGCAATCCACCGGGAGATCGACGGGACTTTGAAGCGGCTGGGAACGGACTATCTCGATCTGTATATCATTCATCGCTTTGACTATGACACGCCCATCGAAGAAACCATGGAGGCCCTGAACGATCTGGTCAAGGCCGGTAAGGTGCGGGCGCTGGGAGCCTCCGCCATGTACGGCTACCAGTTTTACAGTATGCAGCTTGCCGCCCGTGACCACGGCTGGGCGCAGTTCCAAGCCATGGAGAATCACTACAATCTGCTCTACCGGGAGGACGAGCGGGAATTGATTCCCATTTGTAAGCAAATGGGCGTCTCCCTCATGCCCTACAGCCCGTTAGCGGCGGGACATCTGACCCGCCCCCAGTGGAACACAGATACCCTGCGCAGCCAAACCGACCGGGTGGCTATGGGTAAGTATGACCGCACTGAGGAGCAGGATATGCAGATCGTCCTGCGGGTACAGGAACTGGCGGAGCGGTACGGCGTGAAGATGCAGCAGATCGCGCTGGCATGGCATTGGGCAAAGGGCGTCGCTGCGCCTATCGTCGGCGCAACCAAGGCGCGGTATCTGGATGATGCTGCGGGTGCGCTGGCAGTCACGCTGACAGCGGAGGATATCGCCTATCTGGAGGAACCCTACCTACCTCACCGCGTTGTGGGAGCCATTGACCGGAATCCTGCGGATGGGGTTATGCTGCTGGATGAGAAAAAATAACTTATTGCAGAAGAATATCTTTAAAAAAAGGACAGAACCTCTATCCTATTCGTGGAATAAGGTTCTGTCCTTTTTAATTTTCAAGGCGTGGTATCCCCACTGTGATTTTACAGTTTGGATACTCATGGACGCAGAAAATTCGGGAGGTTTCCAAAGGAGGGCAGCACCCGCCTTTCGGCTCTGGGTCATCCAAAAGGGGCGAGAGCATCCCTGTTGGCATAGGGTATCCAAAGGGAAACAGCGTTGCCCTTGGCAGGGGTATCCAAAGGGGACAGCGTCCACCTTGGCACACGATTTTGCTCTGCAAAGTCTAGTGTGTTATACCTTTGCTTCCGGCTGACGCGGGAAAGGGGCTGGCTTCGCCATCTGCTATGAGGGCAGATAGCGGTAGGCAGACACTTTTCTGCGGCAGTAGGACAGGCGGATTTTGTGACACCAAGGTGACACAAATGCAGGATTTTTGAAAAGAAAAATCCGACTGGCCGGAGAAGGAAGCAGAGGTATATACAGCCCTTGTCCAGCCGCAGCGATGCTCCTGTTTCAGCGCTTCTTTCGTTTCCCTTTGCCGTGGGTCATGGTCGTTTTCCCGCGTTGGCTGATGGGAGTTTTTAGGTGCTTGGACTTCTTGAGGATTCCAATCAGCGAAACAAACTCTTCTTTCGTGAGCGTGTCGTAATCAATACCCAGTGTTGCAAGGTACGCGCGGATTTTCTTTTCCTCGGAGCTTCCCTCAAAATGTACGGCCTCCATCAACTGCTTCTGCACAGCGGCGGCAGACAGGTCATCGTCTGCGGTCAGAGCATCTGTCCTGTGTTCCTCACGGATGTCCCGCAGGATATTGCTTAGATCGTCCGCAACGAGATGCCCGAAATATTCTTCCTCTTGTATCTGCGCCGCTTTCAGAGTATGGAGGTACAGATCGTTAGCTTCCTCGCCATGCTCCATCAGAACCATCTGGC
>OMNT01002900.1_pt1 | contig 13091 bp, 9 predicted proteins | sample 1672551 | NCBI WGS metagenome assembly OMNT01 (sample SAMEA3136698, study PRJEB25190) | human gut metagenome
ATCGTGGCCGGCACCCTGGCCACGCGCACCACGTCGCCCATCGCCTCCTCGAGGGCGCGCAGGTTGCCGACGGGCGGCAGCGCGTCCTTCTCCTCCATGAACAGCACCGACGGCGGCAGCCCCGTGGTCTCGTTGGGCTCGGAGTTGCTGGCGTCCTCGATCCGCGCGATGATCTCGTCGATGTCGTCCCAGCCGTCGAAGTCGCCCTGGTAGGCCATGAGCCGCGACAGGAAGCGGTTCGACGACTCGACCTTGCCCTTGGTCTGGGGGCTGCGCGGGCGGCACAGCCTGAGCTCGAAGCCGGCGGCCCTGGCGAACTCGTATGCGCGCTGGACCTTGAGGCGCCTTCCGCCCTTGATCGTCACCAGGGCGGACATGTTGTCCGTGACCCACTCGCGCGGCACGCCGCCGAGCCTCGCGATCGTGACGTACATGCACCTGACCAGGTCGTCGGTCGTCCTGGTCCTCGACCGGATGAACACGTGCCTGCGGGAATGGCCCAGCGTCGCCGCGAACACGTTGAACTCGAACAGCTCGCCGTCGCGGTTGGCCATCTTGACGGACTCCTTCCAGTCGAACTGCAGCTGCAGCCCGGGCGGCGTCTCGAAGCGCGGGTGCGGCTCCGGGCCGCCGGAGGCCCCGACGGCGATGCCGTTCTTGCGCATGAACCGGGTGAAGGCGTTGTAGCCGGCCAGGTTCTCGCCGGGATACCTGTGCAGCAGCCACTCGTGGATGCCCTTCTTGGTGACTCCCGGCAGCTGTGCCTTGGCGGCCACCTCCTCGATGTGCGCGTCGAACGAGCCCGCCCTGTCGCCGCGCCCGTCGTGGGGCCGCCCGCCCTCGGCCCTCCAGTACGACGCCACGGTATGCCTGTCCTTGCCGTAGCGCTTCGCTATGTCGCTGAAGTTGGGCTTTATGCCCGCTTCCCTGTACATGTCCAACTCTCCGATCAGGTTCTTCTCCGCCACGGCCCGCTCCTCCCGAAAGCATCGTTCGCTTGTCGGTCGAAGCGTAAGCCCCGGCGTTGGTGGAAATGGTGAAAATACGTTGGCGCAAATGGCGGGATTGCGTTGGTGGAATTGGCTAATGTGCGATGGCGAAATTGGTTGTTTTTACAGTAGCGCTAACACTTGACTCAAGAAGGCCCGGAAATTTTTTAGCAGCTCGTTCTCGCGCTCGAGTTCCTCGATCCTTTTGCGGAGCTTCACGATCTCGTAATCCTTGTTGACCTTCGGGCTGCCGTTTCCGGGGAAGGCGTTCTCGCCCATTTCCTCGTACTCCTGCGCCCACCGCCTGAGCGTCGAGTCCTTGATTCCGAGCTCCCTCGCAAGGTCGACGGCCCTCATCTCGCCGCCCAGGACCACCCGCGCCGCCGCTATCTTGAACTGCTTGTCGTAACGCTTCCTCTTCTGGGTCATATAGAACACCTTTCGCCCTTAACTTGGTGTCCAAGAAATCTTACCCTCTCCATCCCTTGCTTGACCGATACTGCCTAGGACTCATCCAGCCGAGCGATTGCTTCTTGCGGCGCTCGTTGTAGAAAACGATGTACTCGTTCAGCAGTTCCATGAACGAGTCCACGGTGACGCCATCCCAGTCCCGATAGTAGAAGAACTCGTTCTTGAGGCGGCCGAAGAAGCCCTCGCAAGCCGAGTTGTCCGGGCTGCAGCCCTTCTTCGACATGGACCGGGTCAGGCCGTTTCCCTCGCATATGCCGATCCAGCCGGGCCATCTGTAATGGCATCCCCTGATGCCCTTCTAAGTGTCAAGAGCAATTCACGAGCTCGCTTTGCCTTTTTATGACGTAGTAGACCTCCCGCGCGATATAGCGCTTCAGGCACCTTATGGCCTCCATCTTGGTGTGCCCCTCGGACATCTTCTTGGCGACGTATTCCTTGGTGCGCTCATCGGTCCTGAGCCTCCCTATGGCGATGATGTGGATCGCGGAGTTCGCCTGCCTGTCGCCGCCGCGGTTGAGCCTGTGCCGATACGTCATCCCCGACGAGACGGGAACGGGCGCGACGCCGCAGAGCATAGCGAAGGACGCTTCCGACCTGAGCCTTTCGGGGTTGTCTCCGACCGTGACCATCAGCTGAGCCGCCGACTGGGCGCCGACGCACTTGAGCTGGACCAGCAGCGGTGCGGCGTCGGCCAGTATCGCGTCTATCATGTCGTCGAGCTCGGAGACCTCGTCGTCCAGGTCGACATAGCGCTTGGCGAGGCGCTTCAGGGCTATCTTGGCGGCGCCGAGCGGGGTCCTGAAGTCGGTCGAGTCCGGCCGCGTCGCGACCAGGTGCCTTATCAGCTGCATGCGCGTCATGCCGCGCAGCTGGTCGCGCAGCTCCTCGGGCGCCGATATCACGTCCGCCCTTATCATCTGCAGCGCGACCCTCCGCGCCGCTACGGCCGTCGACCTGGTCTTTCGCAGCATCCTGAGGGCCTCGACCATGCCGTCGCGGCTCTTCGGCGTGACGGTCCTCGCGCCGGTGAACGCCGCCTCGGCGGCCATCTCCGCGTCGATGAAGTCGTCCTTGCCGCGCTTCCTGCGCACGGTCTTGTCGGGGAAGGTCACCTCCAGCACGGCGAACCCGTTTTTCGCGAGATGCCGGGTCAGGCCGCTCCCGTACGACCCGGAGCACTCTACTCCGACCCTGAGCACGTCGCCCAGCGACCTCGCCCACGACTCGAGCTGCCTGTAGCCCTGTCGGGTCGTGGGGAAGCACTCCTCGCCGACCAGCGTCCCCTGCCAGTCCACCGCCGCAGCCACGTGGATCTCCTTGTGCGTGTCGACGCCTATGATAACTTGCCCTTGCCTCGGTCTTTGCATGTCCGGCTCCTTAAGCGTAAGGTATGCTTTGCGCGCTCTCGCCGAGCCGGTTGCCGGACAGGACAGCAACGGGATGCATCGCAGGCATCTGGCCCTTCTTGGGTCACGGACCGGGGAGGCGAGGGCCTCCGTCGGAACCGCCTCGAGCAACCGACATATCCGGGGAATGACATGGCGTCGATCGCTGTGCGGGTCAAGATGCGCGGGTCGACCGTCAATCGGAGTGCGGGTCAGGATGCTGCGATGCGGTCCCGACTGCAGGATACGGCTCCGTTCCGGTTGCCGCAAAACCTGCTGGCAACATTCTTACTGTCCGAGTGGCAGACCGGGTGCTGGCCCGGGGAGAGCGTCCCGCACGCGTCCTCCAGGGAGCCGTTGGCGAGCGCCGCGTTCGGGCGCCTTCCGATCCGCCATGCCACGACGAGGCCGTCGTAGCAGTCGATGACCGGGCTGAGGTACGCCTTCTCCTCGCTGGGCAGCTTGAACTCGGTGATGTCGGTGAGCCACAGCTTGTTCGGCGCGTCCGCGTGGAAGTTGCGCCTCACCAGGTTGGGGGGCGCGTCCGATATCTCCCCCTTGTAGGAGTTGTAGCGCCGCTTCCTCTTCAGGTAGGCGACCTTGCAGCCCTCTTCGGCCATCAGCCTGCGCACGACCTTCTCGCTGACGACGACGCCGCCCTCCCGCAGCTCGTTGTGCACGTACCGGTAGCCCCGCGTGCCGCCGGCGCCGTCGAATATCCTCCTGATGTCGATCCTGAGCTGGGCGTGCTTGTCCTTCGCGCGCAGCTTCGCGCGGCAGTACTCATAGGAGCTCTTCGAGATCCTCAAGGAACCGGTGAGCCCTCTTAAGGGGCGGTCGGTCTCCAGCCTCAGCTTGTCGATCAGCACGGTCTTCTCCATGTTGCCCATCGAGCCGAGGCTCCCTGCTTTTAAAAGGTCGACGGCTCCCCTCAGGATGTCGTTCTCCAGCTCGAGCTGCCGAATCCTCTCCTCGAGGCCGCCCTCGAAGCCGGCGTATGCGGGCTCGTCGCCCTCAGGTGTCCTTGCCCGGCCGCTCATCCGCGCCCCCTTCGTTCCGCCGCCTTTCAGCCAATAGCGTACAACATCGGGGCTTCCGATGCCGAGCGCTTCCGCGATGCCCCTGCAAGATGCGCCTTTTCGCGCCATCTCCATCGCCTTGCCCCGGACCTCGTCGCCGTAGGGCTCGAACTTGGCTCCGCAGGTCCTCTGCTGCGGCCCGGCCGCGTTTGCCGCCCAACGGCGCAGGGTCCTGCCGGAGATGCCGGACATCCTGGCACTCTTCTCGAAGTCGCCGGTGAGCGCCAGCATCTCGAGGGCCTTTTTTCTTGCGGATTGGCTGTACACGCGAACTCCTAACCGGACCGAATGGTCCAACTATTCGTCCGCACCCCCGCTTTAATGCTGACGTGCGCGAGTCGTTAGGTTTTGTCGCTTTCGTGTTTGCGCGAGAGAAGGGGCGAAAAGCAGAGTCAGCATGAGCGGAAGGGAATAAATGGTTGCGGTGCAATATCTTGTCAGGACAATCGGTCCGATGAGCAATGTTGCATATACGAGTGCATGTGGAGCAAGTGCCAGCAATCCGCATATGTCTTTCTTTCTCAGCAGATACGCAACGATGAATGCGGGAATCCATGTAAGCCAAAGGGCTTTTGAGAGCAGTATTGGTAACCAATCGGCTAACGCGAGATAGACGCCATCTGCGGTATCCGTCAACCGTTGCTGTTCCGAGGTCCGAAATGCTCCCTTGAGAACCTCCTTCACCTCTTCGGGCGTGGACAGGCCGCTCGACCAGTCAGCCCACTGCTGGATGATCCTTTCGTTTCCGTCTGGCGCGACGCCGGTGTACTCATAAATGAACATTACGCCTAGGCGCTCTTTCCCTCCGAATTCAATCCAACTATCTACCCCGAACAGGGGATAGCATGTGGCGAGAGGTGCTGCGAAAAACGCATCGGGGAAGCGAATGACGCATTGCGCCATCCACGTAAGGTACGCAAGCTTCGTTGATGCCGGAATCCCCTGACGATAGTGCTGCTTTGTCTCATCGCTTCGTAGAGGATTATAGTCAGTCGTCATCGATTCAGGGTCGTCGTATACCTCATTGAGCAATGCCCAGTCTGCTCCTGTCAGGTTTGCGGCTTTGCTGCGTAGGATAAGTGCGGTTTGCTGAGAAGGGATGCTCTGTATCTCCTGTTCGTCGTTTCCGGGCTCGATGTTCCAAGAGGGAAGGATAATCGCTGACCAAATAACATAATAGAAAAGCGCTATGGCAACAAGCGCCGAAAGTTGCTGTAGCCGCGCGAATCGATTGACGCATATCGACAAGATACTTGTGACGATCAGCAGGTAGATACCCGTTTTTTTCGTAAGAGCCAAGCAGATTCCGAGTCCAATCAACGCCGCTATCGCCCACCGTCGGTTAAGCAGCGCGCCGCGCGTTCGAAGCGTTTCTGTATAGAGCAGCGCGTATAGAACCCATAGCCATCCGAAAATCATGTCCTTTGCCATTGTCTGTGCGAGCGTCGGGTAAATCGGCATTACCCCTACGAAAACAGATGCAATCCAGGCATAATGGGATTTAATCCCTACATATCGGGCATACCAAATTGAAGTGCTTAAGGCGAGCGCGGTGGCGATTGATTGAAATGCGGCCCATAAGCCAACGGACCACCAGTTGCTACCCAGGCAATTTCCTATGTTCCAGAAAACCCCGAATAGCATAGTGTCGAACCATGGATGGTGATTGTTGGCCTGCATAAGGCCATAGTATTCTAGAAGCTCGATTTCGGTATCCGGGTCGGTGTTGCCGGGGAAACGAAGGACGAACCATATAAGCCATAAGGCGAGAATCAGCGCAGCCTGTTTTATTATGAGCGTTCGGGGGGGGTGTTCTTACTGCGACGTTCCTCTTCGATGCTGCGGATGCGGTCGATTTTCTGGAACAGCCATGAGACGGCAATCCCCAAGAGAAGAGCGAATACGAGGGTGACGATTGCGAGTTCGACGAGTGCAGTGCCGTGCAATTGATTGGCTTGCGAAATCAAACGATCATCAACCATGCGTGCCGCCGATGCGCTTCCCGCGACTGCAAAAGCGAAAAGGAAAGCCCAGCAATCGCATGGTTGCCATGTGCTTATTGCTGCGTCTTTCGCATTGCTCATGCGCATTGTCCTCTATTGCATCTCCAGGGTGCGAGTCGATACTACTAAGCGAGCTGAATCTTAGCTGCTTATCTATCATAGCTTAAGAAGCGAAACTTTGGCCGCGCTCTTGGCCACCATCGTCGAAAAACGTGGATAAGATCGAAGACGGCTCTGCATTCGCTTAAGGTAGACGGTGCCAGGGCGTCTGACACAAGGCCTGCGGAATCGCTGCATGGGACAAGCTTAGTCATTAGGCTTTGCGTGTGGTTTCCCGGTTCGATTCGGCACCTCTTTTGCCGATGGGCGGTTTCACAGCGTCTATTTGTTGTATCCTTTAAACTCCATTCGATTGAAAGGATTGGGCATGCCTATAAGCCTGAGCGGTCGTAACTATCTGAAGCTTCTCGATTTCACTCCTGACGAGATTCGCTACCTTATCTCGCTTGCAAAACAGTTTAAGGCTTTGAAGTTGGCTGGCACGCCGCATCGTTATCTTGAAGGCAAGAATATCGTGCTCTTGTTCGAGAAGACTTCGACGCGAACTCGTTGCTCTTTCGAAGTCGCCGGTCATGACCTTGGGCTAGGCGTAACCTATCTCGATCCTGGTAGCTCTCAGATGGGGAAGAAGGAATCGATTGAAGACACTGCACGCGTGCTTGGCCGCATGTTCGACGGCATCGAGTACCGTGGTTACGGGCAGGAAATCGTCGAGAACCTCGCTGCTCATGCGGGCGTTCCTGTCTGGAACGGCTTGACCAATGAGTTCCATCCAACGCAAATGATCGCCGATATGCTCACGCTCGAGGAAAACTTCCCCGAGGGAATCAAGGGCAAGAAGCTTGTGTTCATGGGCGATGCTGAGAACAATGTTGCTAATTCCCTTATGGTCGTCTGTGCGAAGCTTGGGCTTCACTTTGTTGCCTGTGGTCCCGAGGAGCGCATGCCGAAGGCCGAGCTCGTCTCAACCTGCATGGATTTGGCACGCGAGTCTGGCGGTTCGGTGACGCTTACCTCAAGTGTTGAGGAGGCATGCACGGGCGCCGACGTCGTTTACACCGACATTTGGGTTTCTATGGGCGAGCCTGCGGAACTGTGGGAAGAACGAATTAAGCTTCTTTCCCCTTACCAGGTCAACAACCGCGTGATCGACCTTATGGCTCCAACGGGCATTTTCATGCACTGCCTTCCTGCGTTCCATGATACTGAGACGACCATCGGGGCCGAGATTGCCGAGCGATTCGGCATCACCGAGATGGAAGTGACCGATGAGGTCTTCCGCGGCTCGCGCTCCCGAGTGTTCGACGAAGCTGAGAACCGGATGCATTCTATCAAGGCGATTATCTATGCAACCTTGAAGTAGCTCCGTTTTCTCGACGGCTGATGTTATCATGAGGGACTGTGAAATTCGCAGGCCCTCGTTTTTTCGAGCGGCATAAAGACTGATTGAAAGATAGTGCAATGACTTTACGTGAGCAAGTTGAAGAAGTTGTCGATGCGGCTTTGAGCGCCGCTGTGGCAGATGGGTCGCTTCCCTTGGAGGAGGTCCCCGCAGCAGCGCTCGAGCGTCCGCGTGATGCGGCTAATGGTGATTGGGCGTCGACGGTTGCCCTTCGCGCAGCCAAAGCGGCGCACATGAAGCCTCGCGATGTGGCGGAAGTGGTCGTGTCTCATTTGCCGAAGAACGATCTTATCGCCTCGACCGAGATCGCAGGTCCTGGGTTCGTTAACATTCGTCTTACGAACGCTGCGCTTGCGAGCGTTATCGCCGAGGCGCGTCGCGAGGGCATGGATTTCGGACGTGGTGAGGCTCCTGCGAATGCGGGGCGCATCAATCTTGAGTATGTCTCTGCAAATCCGACGGGCCCCATGCATGTCGGCCATGGGCGCTGGGCGGCGCTCGGCGACTCGATGGCGCGCGTCTTGCGCCATGCGGGCTTCGACGTGTCCGAGGAGTTCTACATCAACGACCATGGCACGCAGATGGATAATTTCGGTCGCTCGGTGTCGGTGCGCTACGAGCAGCTTTGCGGCCGCGATGTCCCGATGCCCGAGAATTGCTACGGTGGAGCTTATGTAATCGACATCGCGCGCGAGATTCTCGATGCCGATGGCGAGAAGTGGCTCGATGTTCCCGAGGAAGAGCGCGTCGTGGCATTCCGCGAGCGCTCGTATGTCGAGATGCTCGAGCATAACAAGGCTGTGCTCTCCGGTTTCGGTACCACGTTCGATACCTGGTTCTCCGAGCGTACGCTCTATATCCCCGACGAGGACGGGAAGTCCGCTGTCGACCACGCCCTCGAGGCGATGGACGCGAAGGGTTATGTCTTTCAGAAAGATGGGGCGACTTGGTTTAAATCGACCGCTTTCGGTGACGAGAAGGATCGCGTCCTCATCAAGGAGAACGGCGAGTTCACGTACTTCCTCTCCGACGTGGCGTACCATTACAACAAGATCCAGAGGGGCTTTACCCACCTGATCGACATTTGGGGAGCAGATCACCACGGATATGTGAAGCGTTGCCAGGCAATGCTTGCCGCATGGGGTTACGAGGGTGCGCTTGAAGTGGTTCTCGGCCAGCTCGTGAATCTCTTCCGTGACGGTAGCGCGGTTCGCATGTCGAAGCGCACGGGCGAGATGGTCACATTCGAGGAGCTTATCGAGGAAGTAGGCGTCGACGCGACGCGCTACCTCATGCTTTCGCGCTCCTCCGACCAGCCGATTGACTTCGATATCGAGGTTGCTAAGAAGAAAGACGCCACTAACCCGGTGTATTACGTGCAATACGCCCACGCGCGCATCTGCTCGATCTTGCGCAAGGCTGCCTGCGAAGGCGATCTTGCAGCAGCGGAAGCGGGCGATATCACGTTTAACGAGCTTGCCGAGCGCACGGTCGGCGCCGACGTGGACCTCTCGCCTTTGTGCGAGGAATCGGAGCTTGCACTCATGCGCAAGATGGGAGATTTCGCTGACATGGTTGCCCAGGCGGCAGCTGATCGCGCGCCGTTCCGCCTGACGCATTACGCGCAGGATCTCGCAGCGCTGTTCCACCAGTTCTATACGAACTGCCATGTGCTCGCCGACGACGAAGCGACTCGCCGTGCCCGCTTGGCGCTCTGCGACGCCTCGCGCATCGTGCTCGCCCTAACACTGAGTCTTCTGGGGGTTAGCGCACCCGAAAAGATGTAGTGCATATGTAAGTTTCCTACTTGAGGAGGTCATTGCTAGGTGGAGACCCTTACGCTCGTCATGCTGATTTTTGCGGCGATTCTCGCATCCTCGATCATCGACCAGGTGGTGCCGAGGGTGTCATCGCCGCTCATACAGATTGGCCTGGGTCTTCTCATCGCATTGTTCGCCTCCTCTCAAATTCGAGTTACACTCGACCCGGAACTGTTCCTTGTGCTATTCATTGCGCCGCTGCTCTACGAAGAGGCGAAGTCCGCCGACAAGGCGGCGCTTTGGCACCATAAGCGTCCTGTGCTTTCTCTTGCGATCGGCTTGGTCGTTGCAACGACACTCGCGATTGGGTTTGCTGTGCATGCGGTCATCCCGTCAATCGGGCTTGCTGCTGCATTTGCCCTTGGTGCCGCGCTCGGTCCGACCGATGCCGTTGCCGTCACCTCACTTTCGAAGCAGGTCAACATCCCTGACAGGCAGGGGAGCATTCTCAAAGGCGAGCTTCTCTTAAACGACGCGAGCGGCATCGTGTCGTTCCAGTTCGCCATTGCCGCCGCGGTGACGGGGTCGTTCTCCCTTCTCAATGCGACGGGGAATTTCTTCGTTGAGTTTCTCGGCGGTATTGCGGTCGGTGCGCTTCTCGCCTATATCGGCAAGTTCCTCGTCAATAAGGCGCGCTCTCTTGGCGTTGAGAACACGACGTTTCATGTGCTCTTCGAAATCCTCATTCCGCTTCTGGTGTATTCGATTGCCGATGCCGTTCACGTGAGCGGCATTATCGCCGTTGTCGTTGCGGGCCTCATCAACGTGATCTCCCCGCATGCGATTGGACCTTCCATCTCGCGCATGAACATCGTGTCTTCGAGCGTGTGGCGTGTGCTCACCTTCGCCTTGAACGGCTTTGTGTTCGTGCTTCTGGGCACACAGTTGCCGCAGGCCATGGTTCATACGTGGGATGATGTCACCTTCAGCAACTTCACACTCATCGGTTATGTTGTCGCGCTTACGTTGCTTCTCTATGTTGTTCGATTCGCGTGGGTCTGCGCGAGCGACTGGCTCTACACGTGCCGACGTGGTAAGAAGCATAGTGAGAAGTTCAAGCTCAACCTTCGCAAGAGCCTCATCACGACCCTTGCGGGCGCTAAGGGAACCATCACGCTTTCAATCCTGTTCACCATCCCGTATTTCATGGATGGCGCTCGGTTCCCGCAGCGTGATCTGATCATCTTCCTTGGGTGCGGCGTTATCGTATGCACCTTGCTTGTAGCGACGTTCATTGTGCCCCTCATCGCGCCGAAGAAAGTGAGCGAAAGCGAGGAAGCGGCCCGCGAGCGCGAGGCGGAGTTGAAAATCGATATCCTCAGAAGCGTCGTCGAAGAGCTCACCGCACGGCAGACGCCGGATACTCGCCGCGCGACGAGAAGCGTGGTCAGCTCTTACAACGATCGCATCGAGCGCATCAAAGAGCAGCATGGCTTCGACGAGGACGAGGATGAGGCCTATTCCGATTTGCGCATCCGCGCAATCGGATGGGAGCGGGAGTTTGTCAAGAAGCTCGCTGAACAAGACGATATCGACAGCGAGATTGCGCTTAAGTACCTGAAGCGTTTGAAGCATATCGAGGAGCTAAGGAAACATAGCTCGGGACGTTGGTCCATCCAAAACATCTATCTTGTGTTGCGCACATTTTTGAGGCGCGCGAAGGGCGTTGTCTTGCGCTACGTTTCGCATATGTCGTCGTCCCCGATAACGGCTGCCGATCAGGCGGCAGAGATGCGCAAGATTCAGCAGAAGGCAGGCGAGTGCGTGATTGGACGTCTGAAGGACATGCTCGCCGATTCCGACTGCAATGTCCCGAGCGAGTATGTGAGCAAGCTTCTCATCGAATATCAGCGCACAGTTGCTATGCTTGCCGCCGAGCTTGCAGCCCCTTCGGCGACGGTCATCATGCGTGCGTCCGACAAGGCGGAGGACGTGAAACGGCTTGGCTACCTGCTTGAGCTCGAGCAGATTCAGTCGCGCTACGAAGAAGGCGAGTTAACCCGTGGCGAGGCGAAACGGATGCGCGACAACACGAACCTTATGCTGATGGATGTGGAGGATAGCGTGTAAGTCTCGTTTTCACGGGCGGGGCGATTACTGGCTAGGACCCAAACTGTACAAGAATGATGATAAGTTGTGAAGAACTCGTCAAATGAGCGGATTATCAGGGTTTCCGCCAAAAAATAATACCCAAACTTAAGAATATTGGGGATTATTCAACACTGAATTCGATGTATTTCGCAAAGCCTTCACAACTTATCGTCGATTTCGTACACGACCAGCTGCTTGCCTTTATTGCGCGTTGATGGTGGTCATCTGAAGCGCTTTGCCGAACAGCTTGCCGGCAGCGTTCTTGCAGGCGAACTTCACGGCTTCCGGATCGGCCACGACGCTGCCCGAAAGCGATTCGACGCCCCACTCGAAAAGGTACGGCGTCATGATCACGCTGGGACCCACCATGCAGACGGTAGCGTCCTTGGCGAGGGTCAGAAGGCGCGGTGCGGTCTTGTTGATGAGCGTGACGCCGGTGATGAAGGCGTAATCCGCGGTCGGCATAACGTATTCGCAGGCTGGATCGGGGGTATCCCACTCATCGCGGCAGGAACGCTCGAGCACGGTGAGCTTGGCGTATTCCGCGATGTTCTCGACGTGGGGGAAGTGCCCGACAACGACGACGTGGGCGTCGCCGCCCGCTTGCTCGATGCGAGGGCGATACGTCTCGAATGCGTCTTTCGACGACGTGCCGCCGCGCTTTCCCTTGTCTTCTTCCTCCTCGGTGTCGTATGTCGCGCCCAGAGGGTCGAGCAGCTCGCGGCGAGCATACCAGGCGTTCAGGGCCGCGATGCCAAGCGTGGCCTCCTCGAAGCACCATGATTTCGACAGCTCGGCCACCTCACGCAGCGATTTCCCGCGCAGATCGCCCTTGTACGTGCGCTTTCCGCCGTTGCGTGCGGTGAAGGCGACGCCGCATCCGCAATCTGCCTCAACGTAAGACCAGTTGAGCCCGAGACAGTAATCGCGCACGAAGATGTCCTCGGGGATGCCCGCGATGAGGTGGTTGTAGAGCCGCCAAGGTGAGGCTGGGTCATCGGTGCCAGGGAAGACGATGGTCGAAGGTTCCGGCGTGTGCTCCATAGCAGAACTCCTTTGATTGCATGCTGATATTTTCACCTGAATTCAGTATAAACCTGTATCTTGGCGGGCTGTCCCAAAGGTGGGATTGTCATAGACCCGTTTTTCGGAAGCGGAACCACAGGATTTGCAGCAAAAAGCCTTGACCGCCATTATATCGGGATTGAATTAAATGCAGAATATTGCGCCCTTGCGAGGGCGCGGATTGGAGGTGCAGGACTATCAAGCAATTAAAACCACGCGATAAAATCACACAGAAAATGACCCGCGACGGGCTTATCGAGGTAAACGAAACACAGCAGACCGCCGAGCGTATCAGCAGCCGGGAAGCAGACAGCGACTTTTCACAGCCGGACAGTGCCGCAGCGGAACGCGTCATAGAACATCTTGACGCAGCACATACCCGAAAAGCAAACAAAAAGGAAGTCAAAAAAGAGCAGGAAGCTACTGCTTTGCGTACTTCCACTTCCCGCTTACAGTTTACCGAGGAAGAACGGGCAACGCCGGAACTGGAAACTTACATCAAAAAATCGGAAAAAGCCGCTGACCGACTGGACGCAGCAAAGGCAGCTATCCCAAAGCAAAAGAAACTGGTTAAGGAGCGCACCTTTGACGAAGCCGCAGGAAAGGCAAAGACCCGCCTGCACTTTGAGGAACAGGAAAAGCCGATACCCGGCGGCAAAGCCCACAGCAACCCGTTATCCCGCCCCGCGCAGGAAGCGGGTATTTTTGTTCACAACAAAATCCACA
>OMNT01002903.1_pt1 | contig 13077 bp, 10 predicted proteins | sample 1672551 | NCBI WGS metagenome assembly OMNT01 (sample SAMEA3136698, study PRJEB25190) | human gut metagenome
TGCGCCTGTTCAGCGCGCGCAGACCCTCGTCATCCGCAACGGTGCCCTCGCGCTTGAGGAATTCATTGTTGCCGATGGGCTGGATCTCGAGATAGTCGTAGAACGCAGCGATCTTCAGGAGCGATTTTTCATTCCGCCCATCGAGCACTGCGCGGAACAGCTCGCCCGCTTCGCACGCGGAGCCGATGATGAGGCCCTCGCGGTACCGGTTCAAAACGCTTTTCGGCGTGCGGGGACGCTTATAGAAGTAATTTAGGTGGCCAAACGAAATGAGCTTATAGAGATTCTTTAAACCCACCAAGTTCTTAACGAGAATGATTTGGTGGTAGGTCGGCAGCTTTTTCGGGTCGCCGCCCGCGAGTGCGGTGTTGATCTGCTTGACATCTGTCAGCTTGAAATCATCGACGAGGCGCTGGATGAGGTTGATAAAAATCTCGCCGAGCACGGCGGCATCGTCGCACGCGCGATGGTGATTAAAGGGCTTTAGCTTTAAATACTTCGCGACCGTATCGAGCTTGCAGTTTTTGATGTCCGTCAGCATGGAGCGACACATGGCGACCGTATCGATATACACATACGGGAACGTCATGTCGTGGCGGCTGCACACGGCGCGCAGAAACGAGGTATCAAAATTTGCGTTGTGCGCGACAAGAATCACGTCTTCGCCGCAGAACTCGAAGAATTTGCGCACGGCTTCTTCCTCTTTCGGTGCGCCCGCGACCATTTCATCCGTGATACCGGTGAGCTCCGTAATCTTTGCGGGAATGGGCTTTTCGGGGTCGACGAATGTATTGAAAGATTCGGTGATTTCGCCGTTATGCACGCGTACCGCGCCGATCTCCGTGATGCGTTCTTTGCTTGAAGAAAGGCCGGTGGTCTCGAGGTCAAAGCAGATGTAGTCCGTATGGAGCGGCTTATCGGTCTCGCCGGTAACGGCGGGCACGAGGTCGTTTACAAAGTAGCTTTCCACGCCGTAGATGACCTTGAATTCGCCGCCGCCCTTCTTGATCTTGAGCCACGCGTTCATGGCATCCGGGAACGCCTGCGCGACGCCGTGATCGGTGATGGCGAGGGCCTTTTGCCCCCATTTATAGGCGCGGTCGATGAGCTCTCCCGCAGGGGTCATGCCGTCCATGGCGGACATGTTCGTATGCAGGTGCAGCTCTACGCGCTTTTCTTTGGCGGTATCGACGACCTCCACCATTTCCGCGCGGAAAATGGTGTTCGGGCGCATAACGTTTTCGCGGTCGTATTTATCGTACTCCACGGAGCCCGTCACGAGCAGCGCCGTACCCTTTTTGATGTCATCAATCTTTTCGCAGTCGTTCGCCTGCTGAATAAGCTTCAGCGTGATGGAATTTGTGTAATCGGTAATGTCGATGGAATAAATTTTGCGGGAGCCGTCACGCGTTTCGCGGGATTCGATGTCGAACACCTCGCCCCAAACGGTGATACGTCCGGCTTCGATGGTCGCTTCGGAAATCGGCACCGGCTCCTTTTTCGGCAGCTTGCCGAGAATGGGGCGCGCGGTCTCCAGAACGATCTGCGGCATGAGCGATTTGCCCTCGCGCACGCTGACGCGGCGCTTCGCGGCTATCTCTTTCATGGCGGCTTCGTAACGGTTCATTTCTTCGATGGCGGCGGCGCGCGCACGCTTTTCTTCCTCGACGTGCAATCGCTCGATGACGGATTCGTCGCCGTTTTGCAGTTCTGTTTTGCCCGTGAACGTCACCGTAACGGGCACGCTGAACCACTCCTGCACCGTTTCGCTGATGGCGCGGTCGGTATGGCGCTTTTCGAGCAGATTGAGTCCGCCGTGCAGCAGCTCTATTGTAAGGGTATTTTCGTTTATGGTGCAGTCTGCGTCTTTAAATGTGCCGTTTAAGCTTGCGTCAAGCTCGCGCACGCGCTCCAAAACGGAGGTAACGCAGCTTTCCTGCCACGCCTGAGCGGGGAATGCGGGGGCAAGCTCCACGCGCATATCGGGCAGAATGCGCTCGTGCAGCATACCGTTTACCTCGCGCAGGTCGCTGTACGGCACGAAAGCTTCAAACTTCGTTTTCAGGCGCACCAAACGGTTTTCCCTGTGTATCTCTATTTTTTCGATCTGACCGGCAGCGACGCCGTCTTTCGGCGTATAGCCGGCGCTTTTCAGCAGATCGCCTAATGTTTTCAAGTGCATCTCTCCTATGTAGAATGGTCTGTGTTTTTATGGTGTGAGATGATGCAAAAAGGCCGTACCGCCCGGCACAGCCTGTTTTATTGCAAATTAAAGCTTGTCGATCTCTTCCATCAGGGCGTCCAGAAGCTCAGCTTCCGGCACCTTGCGGATGATCTGACCTTTTTTGAAAATGAGACCCTCTCCCTTGCCGCCGGTGACGCCGAGGTCGGCCTCGCGCGCTTCGCCGGGGCCGTTGACAACACAGCCCATGACGGCAACGGTGATGTCCTTATCAACGTATTCGAGTGCCTTTTCGACTTTATTGGCAAGGCCGATGAGGTCGATACGTGTTCTGCCGCAGGTGGGGCAGGAAACAAGCTTTACGCCGCCGCGCAGACCGAGCGCGCTTAAAATATCGCGGCCGGTGCGAATCTCCTCTGCGGGGTCGGCCGTCAGGGAAACGCGCAGCGTATCGCCGATGCCGCGCTGCAAAAGGCTGCCGATGCCGATGGCGGACTTGACGATCCCCATGCGCAGCGTGCCGGTTTCCGTCACGCCGAGGTGCAGCGGGTAATCGCAGCGCTCCGCAATCCTTTCATACGCCTTGATATTCGTATCGACCGAGGAGGATTTCAGGGAGATGACGATGTCCGTGAAATCGAACTTTTCGAGCAAAGACGCGTGGTAAAGTGCGCTTTCGCACAGCGCTTCCGCTGTGGGCGCACCGTACTTTGCGAGGATACTCTTTTCGACCGAACCGGAATTGACGCCGATGCGGATCGGAATTTTCTTTTCGCGGCACACGGTCGCGACGGCTTTTACGCGGTCATCGCCGCCGATGTTGCCGGGATTGATGCGGATTTTATCCACGCCCGCCGCTGCAGCTTCAAGCGCAAGCTTATAATCGAAATGAATATCCGCCACGAGCGGAATGGAAATTTTCTCTTTGATGGCGGGGATCAGCCGCACGGCATCCATATCGGGGATGGCGGCGCGGAGAATCTGGCAGCCGGCTTTTTCCAGTGCGACCGCCTGCCGCACGCTGCCTTCTATATCGGTGGAGGGCACGTTCAGCATGGACTGCACGGTGACGGGCGCGCCGCCGCCGATTTTCACATTGCCCGCCATGACCTGTTTTGAAATGCGTTTCATTGTATCGTCCTTTCCCTTATCCGCCTGTTGCGATGCGCATGATGTCCTGGAACGTGACGGCGAGCACCAGGCAGATGAGCAGTGCAAAGCCGCCTGCGTGCACCCATCGTTCGTACTTTGCCGGAACCGGCCTGCGGAAGATTGCTTCGATGATGAGGAACACGAGCCGTCCGCCGTCGAGCGCCGGCAGCGGCAGTAAATTCACGATGCCGAGGTTCACGGAGATCACAAGCATGATGTACACGATGTTGTTGACCGCCGCGCCGAAGCTCTGCTTGAGCCCCGCGCTTGCGGCCTGCGTGACTGCCTGCGCCGTACCGACCGGACCCGCAAGCCCGCTAAATCCAAATCGGCCTGTCACCATGCCGATGAGGCTGTTGAAGATCATACGCACGGTGGAGTACGTATCCGCAAACGCGTTTTTGATGAGCGTCCACGGCGTTCTTTCTTCGCCCAACACGTAAAAATCCAGCACGGCGCGGTACTGCTTGCCGTCCGCAGATGTTGTGTTGATGGTCATATCGTTAAAGGTGACGGTCTCTTCGCCGCGCTTTACGGTAAGGTCGAGCGCAGCGGTGCCGTCTGTGGAATCAAGCGCCGCCATACTTAAAGCAAAGGAAAGATCCTGCCCGGTGCGGACGGTGTAGCCGTCAATGGAGGTGATGACGTCGCCCACCTCCACGCCGGCGGCTTCAAACGCGGAATTTTCCGCAAAGCCGGCGATCCGCATGGTGGCGTAGCGGTCTTCCTGCCCGCAGATGACCATCATCAGCAAAACGGCGAGCAGGATATTCATAATGCCGCCCGCCGCAACCACGATCATGCGCTGCCAAACGGGACGATTGCCAAACGCGCGGGGATCGTCGCTTTTTTCGTCCTCACCCTCCATGGCGCAGTAGCCGCCGATGGGCAAAAGCCGCAGGGAATACTGCGTTTCGCCGCGGGTGAACGAGAAAAGCTTCGGCCCCATGCCGATGGAGAATTCGTTGACGCACACGTGGCTCAGCTTCGCTGTGAAAAAGTGACCGAACTCGTGGATGAAAATGATGAGCCCGAAGAGCAATACGCCGATAACGGCGAGCAGGATGCCCTGCACCATCGTGCTCATCTTGTGCTCTCCCCGCAGCGCTCCAGCACATAGGCGCGCGCTTTGCGGTCGGCTTCCAAAACGTCCTCCACGCTTGTAACGGGCGCGGTTTCAAATGTATCGGCTACATGGCACACGAGCTCGCCGATGTCCTGCCAGCCGATCTTTTCTTTTAAAAACAGCGCAACAGCGGCTTCGTTTGCACCGTTGACCGCCGCGGGCAGTGTACCGCCGCGGCGAATGGCACGCTTACACGCGCCAAAGCACGTGAAGGTTTCTTCGTCCGGCGCATAGAACGTCAGCTTCTGCCAATCCGCCAAATTCAACTGCTTTACGGGCGACGGGAAGCGGCGCGGGTAGGTGAGCGCATACTGGATGGGGATGCGCATATCCGGCACGCCGAGCTGCGCGATGACGGAGTGGTCTTTATACTCGATGAGCGAGTGCACGATGCTTTCGCGGTGCACAACGACGTCGATGTCGTCCGGCTCCATATCGAAAAGCCACTTGGCTTCGATGAATTCAAGCCCCTTATTCATGAGCGTGGAGCTGTCTATGGTAACCTTCGCGCCCATGTCCCAGTTCGGGTGCTTTAAGGCGTCTGCAGGGCGGATATGCTGAAGCTCCCCGGCTTTTTTGCCGAAGAACGGACCGCCGGACGCCGTTAAGATGATTTTATTCAAGTCGCACTTTTTGTACATGCCCTGCAAACACTGGAAAATGGCAGAATGCTCGCTGTCTACGGGCAGAATTTCGATGCCGTTTTCCTTGGCGGTCTTCATGACGAGTGAACCGCCTGCGACGAGCGTTTCCTTATTCGCAAGCGCCATCTGCTTTTTGGCTTCGAGTGCCGTTAAGGTCGGCTTGAGGCCCACCATGCCCACGACGGAGTTTAAGACGATATCAACGCTTTCCAGCTCCGTCAGGACACAAAGGCCCTCCATGCCGCTGTACACCTTCACATCGAGGTCGCGGACGGCGGCGCGGAGCTTAGAAGCAGCTTCCAAATCAAAAACCGCAACTGCTTGCGGTTTAAATTCCCGGATCTGCTCTTCCAGAAGCCGAATATTGGAATGGGCAGCGAGCGCCTCCACTTTAACGGCGTGCTCCCCTTCCTTTTGTATACAGCGCACAACGTCGAGCGCCTGTGTGCCGATGGACCCGGTAGAGCCGAGCAAAGCTAACTTTTTCATGCAGACCCATCCTTTCTTACGACACGATCGGCAGCAGCATCGTTACCATGTAGACAAACGGTGCGGTGAAAATCACGCTGTCGAAACGGTCCAAAATACCGCCGTGGCCCGGAATGACGCTGCCGAAATCTTTGATGTGGCAGCTTCTTTTAATGAGCGAAAAGCTGAGGTCACCGAGCACGGACACAAACGCGCCGAAAAAGCCGATGATTAAGAGCGAGAGCCAGTTTGCCTGACGTTCGCCGCCGTAAATGCCGTAGGTGAAAATGAGACCCACGAGCTGCAAAATGATGACGCTGGACAACACGCCGCCGATGAGACCCTCCACAGTCTTTTTGGGGCTGATCTCCGGGCACAGCTTGTGCTTACCGAAGAGCTTGCCGGCGAAAAACGCGCCTGCGTCCGGAATCCATGCGGAGAATACGCACACGAGCGCGTAGAACATGCCGTGCTGGTCGCTTAACGTGCGCACCAGAACGATAGTCTGCAGCGCGAGCGGGATCAAAACGACCATGCTGTACACAACGGCCATTTCTTTAAAAGTGATCTCGCGGTGGTGGCGCAGCAGCGCGCAGAAAATGCACGCCGTGAACGCGGAATAAATAAAGATATTTGCCTGCTGAAATTCACAGAACTGCACCAGCACGGCAGCTGTCATGCTGGGAACCGTGATATACCAGCGGTCGGAAAGTTCCAGCGCCTTGATGACTTCAAAAACAGCGAGCGCGGAGATAAACGCAATGGCAATATTGAGTGCCAGCGGAAAAGAGCGGTTGAACACGACGATTGCCATGAAAAATGCGACCAGCGTGACACCGGATAAAACTCTGTCCTTCATATACCTATGGTTTCCTTTCACCGTTCGGAATGTAATAGAAACGCGGTACAGGGCGGCACGTGCCGCCCGCACTGCAAAAAATCATACACCGCCGAAACGGCGTTGTCTGCTGTTGAACTTTTCAATGGCTTCGTCCAAGTGCTTCGGCTTGAAATCCGGCCATAGAATATCAAAATATTCAAATTCGGTATAGGCGCTCTGCCACAAAAGGAAGTTTGAGATGCGCTCTTCGCCGCTTGGGCGGATGATGAGATCCGGGTCAGGCTGGCCGGCGGTGTACATCGCGCCGGAAAGCGTTTCCTCCGTGATGTCCTCGGGCGAAAGCTCGCCGTTTTTGACGCGCTCTGCCAAAATGCGTGCCGCGCGGGTGATCTCTGCGCGGCCGCCGTAGTTCATAGCGAGGTTCAGCACCATGCCGGTCTTCACGCTGCTCGCTTCCTCCACGCGATGAATGAGCGCCTGTAAGTCGGGCGCAAAAGCGGAAGTATCGCCGATAAAGCGCACCCGGATATTCTCATCCATGAAGTCGCGCAGCGCTTCTTCGAGGTACTGGTGAAAAAGCTTCATCAACGCAGAGACCTCCTCTGCGGGGCGGCTCCAGTTTTCCGTGGAAAACGCGTAGAGCGTGAGATATTTTACACCGATAGACGATGCATACCGCGTGATGGTGCGGAAATTCTGCGCGCCCGCCGTGTGGCCCGCCGTACGCGGCAGACCACGCTTTTTAGCCCAACGACCGTTGCCGTCCATGATGATGCCGATATGTGCCGGCACCTGCACGGGCGTTTTGTTTTCTTTACTTCCAAATGCCATTTCGGAGCCTTCCTTTTGCTTACAGGGTGAGAACTTCCTTCTGCTTTGCGGCAGAGCATTCGTCTGCCTGCTTTACGTACTTATCCGTCAGCTCCTGCGTTTTCTTTTCCGCCTGCTTCAGGTCGTCCTCGGTCAGTTCGCCGTCTTTCTTCATCGCCTTCAGCTTTTCCATAGCGTCGCGGCGGATGGAACGCAGGGCGATTTTTGCTTCTTCTGCCATGTGGCTGACGTCCTTCACGATATCCTTACGCTTCTCTTCGGTGAGCGGCGGGAAAATGAGGCGGATGGTCTTGCCGTCGGACTGCGGGTTGATGCCGATGTCCGAGGTCTGGATGGCGCGCTCAATGGCGCGGCAGACGGAACCGTCCCACGGCTGAATGGTCAGCACGCGTGCCTCCGCAACGGAAACGGCTGCAAGCTGGTTGACCGGCGTGGGTGCGCCGTAGTAATCGACCATGACTTTATCGAGCACAGCCGGGTTTGCGCGGCCTGCGCGGATGGCGGCGTAGTCGCTTTCGAGTCTCGCGATGGTTTTGCCCATTTTGCTTTCTGCTTTTGCCAATACTTCCTTCATAAGTATATTCTCCTATCTGTTATTTCATTATACGTTTTGTGTGCTCTTTATCAGGGCGCACAAGGCTTCTCCCCTAAAAAGCTTTAGTCCTTCGTGATGACCGTGCCGACGTTTTCGCCGCAGACGGCGCGGACAATGTTCTCCGGGTCCTCAATGCTGAACACAAGGAACGGAATGCCGCGGTCGTTACAGAAGGAAGCGGCCGTCATATCCATGACCTGCAGGTTCTGATTGAGGATTTCCATATACGTGAGATGATCGTACTTCTTTGCGTTCGGGTTCTTCTTCGGGTCACTGTCGTAAACGCCGTCGACCATGGTCGCCTTTAAGATGACTTCGGCGTCGATTTCTGCACCGCGCAGCGCTGCGCCGGTATCGGTGGAGAAGTACGGGTTACCCGTGCCGCAGCCAAACACGACAACGCGGCCTTTTTCAAGGTGACGCACCGCACGGTTGCGGATATACGGCTCTGCAACCTCCTGCATGGCGATGGCTGTCTGTACGCGCACGTCAAGGCCGACCTGCTCAAGGCCGTCCGCCACGCCGAGTGCATTGATGACCGTAGCCAACATGCCCATGTGGTCTGCACGGGTACGGTCCATGCTGCCGCTGCTTCTGCCGCGCCAGAAGTTGCCGCCGCCCACAACGATGGCGACCTCGCAGCCCATATCCACGATCTTCTTGATGGGCTCGCAGATCTTGACAACGGTGTCAAAATCGATGCCGTGACCGATCTTGCCGGAAAGCGATTCGCCGCTGAGCTTTAAAAGAACTCTTTTGTACTTTAAATTCATACGTTCATCCTCGATTCTTTAGTATTCCATATCCTGTGACGCACACCCGCAAATTTTTTCAATTTGCAAATGCACAGATTTATACTTATACTTATTTTACATGACAGACCCCGATTTGTAAAGCGTATTTCCGAAATGTTCACGGAAATGAAAAATTTTTGCACAATGCACGAAATTCAAACGGCGTTCACAGTTTTGTGCTAAAAGTGTCTTATACTTAAAAAACGGCTGAAAGAAGTGAAAAACCACATGCAGCTTAGAAAAACGATTTTAGCTTCCGTGCTTTCTGCGGCGCTTGCGCTCTCTGCGGCCGCCTGCGGCACAGCGGAAAACACACAAAGTGTGAGCAGCGCGGCGGCTTCAGAGCACGCAGCGGAAACGCCGACGCCTTCCCCCGAAGCGACCGCAACGGCATCGCCTACCGCCGAGCCGACGGTAAAATCCACCGCATCTCCCGCACCGGAAAGCAGCAAGGTAAGCGAAAACGCAGAGATCACTGCGGAGATTGAAGCGATGGCGCCGCTTTTGGAAGCACACATTCTGGCGCAGATGAACGGCATGGCGTTTGACGCGAATGATCCCGTTTACTTTTGGCAGACCGCGGCCTTTGCGGTGGACAACTGCGGCATGACGTTTTACAGCGCAGAGACGACCGGCAGCGCGCTGGTGCTCTCTCGCGGGGTGGTGGAAGAAATTGTGAGCGGACTATTCGAAAGCGCCGCAAAGGAAGACCTGCCGGATATTCCCGACTCGCTTTCGGGTGAGATTTCGTACGATGCAGACAGCGACACCTATGTGCGGCCTATAAGCGGCGGCGGCTTTTCCGTGGACATACAAGACTGTGTGAAAAGCGGAGATGTGTACACCGTGACGGCAGCGCTCATCCGCGACGAAAACGAGGCGGAACCACAGGCGATCTTCACAGCGGAGCTCGTACCGAATCCGCGCGAGGACAATACCGTATTTATATATAGTACACGCACCGTGAAACAAATTTCATAAGCAAATTAAAAATGTCGCGCAGAATGTGTATTTCTTCTGCGTGACATTTTATTATCAAACTCTCTGTGAAACACAACAAAATAGTTTCCTAACACTCCGTTCATTTTTGGTACATGTATATCGATATAGAAATATCAATATGCAAATTTAGCACTTAACAAATCAAAAATTTTGATATACAATACAGTCGTAAAAAGAAGTTAGGTGGTGCAAACCACCGAGCTTTGCGATAAATTGCTTCACATAGAAAGGGCGATAGACTTATGGCAAGATTTACACTTCCCCGCGATTTGTATCATGGCAAGGGTGCTTTGGAAGAACTGAAGCATTTTGAAGGCAAGAAGGCTGTTGTTTGTGTAGGCGGCGGCTCCATGAAGCGTTTCGGCTTTTTGGACCGTGCAGTCGGCTATCTGAAGGAAGCCGGCATGGAGGTCGAACTGATTGAAGGCATTGAGTCTGACCCGTCTGTTGAGACCGTTATGAAGGGTGCGCAGAAGATGATCGAGTTCCAGCCGGATTGGATCATCGCGATGGGCGGCGGCTCTCCGATCGATGCCGCAAAAGCTATGTGGATCAAATATGAATACCCGGACGTTACGTTTGAGGATATGTGCAAGGTCTTCGGCCTGCCGAAGCTTCGCCAGAAGGCACACTTCTGCGCCATTTCCTCTACTTCCGGCACCGCAACGGAAGTGACCGCGTTCTCCATCATCACCGATTATCAGAAGGGCATCAAGTACCCGATCGCTGACTTCGAGATTACCCCGGATGTCGCCATCGTTGACCCGGACCTTGCCGAAACGATGCCGAAGAAGCTCGTTGCGCACACCGGTATGGATGCTATGACCCATGCGATTGAAGCGTATGTTTCCACCGCAAACTGCGATTTCACCGACCCGCTCGCCATCCACGCAATCGAGATGATTATGAAGGACCTTATCCCGTCCTATAACGGCGATATGACCGCCCGCGACAACATGCACAACGCACAGTGTCTGGCCGGTATGGCGTTCTCCAACGCTCTGCTCGGCATCGTACATTCCATGGCACACAAGACCGGCGCTGCGTTTGCCGATTACGGCGCACACATCATCCACGGCGCTGCAAACGCTATGTACCTGCCGAAGGTCATCGCGTTCAACGCAAAGGACGAGACCGCAAAGAAGCGTTACGGCGTCATTGCCGACTACATGCACCTCGGTGGCAACAACGACGACGAGAAGGTACAGCTGCTCATCAAGTACCTGCGCAACATGAACGACGAGCTGAACATTCCGCACTGCATCAAGCACTACGGCCCGGACAGCTTCCCGACCGAGAACGGCTTTGTGCCGGAGAACGTCTTCCTTGAGAGACTGCCGGAGATTGCAAAGAACGCTATCGCCGATGCCTGCACCGGTTCCAACCCGCGTCAGCCCAGCCAGGAAGAGATGGAAAAGCTGCTTAAGTGCTGCTACTACGACACGGAAGTTGACTTCTAAAGTCTATAAAGACAATCTATAACGCATCCCGGGCATCTGTCCGGTAAAAGGACATTCTATCCCTGCCGCCCGGTATTTCTTCGGAAATCGCCGCACGGCAGGGATTTCCTGTCTTTTCCCGTTGTAATTTTGATATTTCTCTGTTATAATAGTATCGTTTGCAGGTTTTAAAGGCAAAAATTGCAAAACCGGCATCCGACACAGACAAAACTTAGGCAGAATCGCACAAACTGCGCACATGCCTGAAGGGAAAGGTTTTGAAGTATGTATAAGATCGTTAAAAAACAGCCGCTGAACCCCACGGTGACGCGGATGGAGATCGAGGCGCCGCTCATTGCGAAAAAAGCAAAGCCCGGCCAGTTTATCATTCTGCGCGTAGACGAAAACGGCGAGCGTATCCCGCTGACCGTTGCCGGCTATGACCGCGAAAAGGGCACCGTTACAATCATTTTTCAGATTGTCGGCGCAACGACCGAAAAGCTCAACCACTTAAACGAAGGTGAATGTCTGCACGACTTCGTAGGCCCGCTCGGCGTACCCACGCATGTAGACGGCCTTAAGAAGGTCTGCGTTATCGGCGGCGGCGTAGGCTGCGCCATCGCACTGCCCATTGCCGAAGAGCTGCACGCCATGGGCGCGGAAGTCACCTCTATCATCGGCTTCCGCAATCAGGATCTCGTGATTCTGGAAGACGAATTCAAGGCTTGCTCCGACCACTTCACGCTGATGACGGACGACGGCTCCTACGGCGAAAAGGGCAATGTCACCGCCCCGCTGAAGACGCTGCTTGAAAACGGCGAGCGTTTTGACGAGGTCATCGCCATCGGCCCGCTGATCATGATGAAGTTCGTCTGCCTCACCACAAAGGAATACGACCAAAAGACCGTTGTTTCCATGAATCCGATCATGGTAGACGGCACGGGCATGTGCGGCGGCTGCCGCCTGACCGTTGGCGGCAAAACGAAGTTTGCCTGCGTAGACGGCCCGGACTTTGACGGCCACGAGGTCGATTTTGACGAGGCGATGAGCCGCTCCCGCAGCTACACTTCTTTCGAGCGCCACGCTTATGAGGAAGCCTGCAACCTGTTCAAGAAGGAGGTTGAGTGATCATGCCTAACATGAGAATGACAAAGAACCCCATGCCCTCGCAGGACCCGAACGTTCGCAACAAGAACTTTAAAGAGGTCACGTTGGGCTATACCGAAGAAATGGCGCTGGATGAAGCACAGCGCTGCCTGAATTGTAAGAACATGCCGTGCGTTTCCGGCTGCCCGGTCAATATTCATATTCCGGAATTCATCAAAAAGGTCGCCGAGCACGACTTTGAGGGCGCGTATCAGGTTATTGCGCAGTCCTCTTCCCTGCCGGCTGTCTGCGGCCGTGTCTGTCCGCAGGAGACGCAGTGCGAAGGCAAGTGCGTGCGCGGCATTAAGGGCGAACCGGTCGGCATCGGCCGTCTGGAGCGTTTTGTTGCCGACTGGCACAACGCACACGCTACCGTTGCCACCATCACTGCGCCGAAGAACGGCCACAAGGTTGCCGTTATCGGTTCCGGCCCTGCGGGTCTTACCTGCGCGGGCGACCTCGCAAAGCTGGGCTACGACGTGACAATTTACGAAGCGCTGCACCTTGCAGGCGGCGTGCTCGTGTACGGCATCCCGGAGTTCCGTCTGCCGAAGGCCATCGTGCAGAAGGAGATCGACAAGCTCGTGGCCATGGGCGTCAACATCGTGTGCGACGCGACCATCGGCAAGTGCATGAGCATCGACGAGCTGCTCGGCAAGGACGCCGACCACCTCCTCGGCGACGACAAGTACGAGGCCGTGTTCATCGGCTCCGGCGCCGGTCTGCCGAAGTTCCAGAACATCCCGGGCCTGAGCTACTGCGGCGTGTTCTCCGCCAACGAGTTCCTCACCCGCATCAACCTCATGCACGCTTACGACGAGCGCTACGACACCCCGCTCATGCCCATCCACGTGACG
>OMNT01002922.1_pt1 | contig 13000 bp, 4 predicted proteins | sample 1672551 | NCBI WGS metagenome assembly OMNT01 (sample SAMEA3136698, study PRJEB25190) | human gut metagenome
AAACAAATATACCGGGCCTTCGCCCGTCTCAATAAGGCGATACGCGCCGACAACTGAATAGCCACAGCGAGAGAGAATATTGCCCCGGCGAAGCGACGCGACGAAACGAGCGCACCAACGGGCAGAAAACGCGGTCTACGTCGCGGCGGGCGGGAGCGCAGGAACCGGCATCGTATCTGTGGTGTGAAGCATGAATTTGTTGTTTGCAGCAGCTTTTGCTGTGACATAAAGCATCCCATCTCGATGCAGAGCTGTTCCTCGGCTGCATCGGATCAAGTGCGAGGAACGATTTTTATGCAGACAGAAAGGAAGTCAAGCATGAAACGGAAGATTTTCAATTCCCGCACGCTGGCACTGATTCTTGTGCTGGCAATGGCCGTATCGCTGTTTACGATCAGCGCATCGGCTGCAACGTCCGAGTCCCTGAGCGGACACGGCAGCAACATTTCCACCATTACTGCAACCGGCGTAAATTATGAAACCGTCGAGTATGCAACGAGCACAGGCACACGCGGAACGATCTATGACTATTATCTGGCTGTTCCGGCAGAAACCGCAAACGGCACGGAACTGACTGTGGTATTTACCCCGGCTGCCGATGTGTCGAGCAATTTCGTCATCTCCAAGTTTGGTTCCAACGTACCGAACCCGCCTCAGGGCATCAACTACATTTACTCCGGTGCATCCAACACCTACACTGCAACGATGACCGATGGTGCAGCACTTGTGACTGCCTACGTTCACAATGATGTCAGAGGTTCGTTCGGCACATTTGACACCTATGCGTTCCATTTCTACACATCGAAACCCGTCAGCATCTCCACCGGCGACCCCGTGTTCATCGCATGGAACGGCAATACTGGCACTGTCGCTGGCCGCTACGGTTCCAACAAGATTCCCGGCGAATTTACGCTTTGGGTCGATACCCCGACTTCTGTGACAGTAAATGGTGTTGCGCAGTCTCCGGCACTGGAAAGTGAAACGGATGACAACTGTGGCTACACGATCACAACTTCTGAAGAAAACACACTTTCCATTGTTGTGGTCGCAAAGGGTGTAACCTATACCATTTCCTGCGGCACCAAGTCCCACACTCCGGCTGGCAGCGCGCCCACCTCGGTTGTGAGCTATCTGCCCATCGGCCAGTTCGCCAACAACTCCGGCTGGGGTTATCTCGGCAGCAAGTTTGCGAAGAAACAAACCATTGAAACTACTGGTGTCTCGCTGGGCGCGTTCGGCGGCTTCATTGAGTTCAAGTTTGAAAACGGCATCAAAAATGATGAAAAGAACCCCTACGGTGTTGACTTCGTGATCTACGGCAATGCGTTCAACGGCAACCCGGAGGCTGGCGCTGTGCAGGTTTCCGAGGATGGCACAACGTGGTACGAGTTGGCTGGCTCCAACTACTATAATGACAATTTCACTTACAACGCGCCGTCCAGCGGCTTCTCCAAAGCCTACTCTGGCACTCTGCGTAACACCAGTGTTGTTTACACAAAAGGTTCCAGTAGAGTGTCTGCTAAACTCGGCAGCTTGAACGCGGTCGAAGTCTGCCCGGCAGCATGGTTCCCGCTGCTTACGAACTTTACTGCTTTTGACGGCAATCCAACTGGCGGCGCACATTGCGCAAGCGGTGTCTCCGTGAATCTCAGCGGCGACACACTGACCTTTGCTGGTATTACAGCGATTGCGGATTCGGACACGACGGCTGACTATGCGTTCGGCTATGCAGACGTTACCCCGAACGGCAGCCCCGACCAGTACGGCGACGCGGTCAATCCCTACACGCCGTACACTTCTGATAAGACTGGCGGCGACGGCTTTGATCTGGAGTGGGCGGTTGATATTTCGACCGGTCTGCCTGTTGATGTGACCGGCAAGACGTTCCACTATGTGCGTGTTTACAGCGCAGTTCTGGATTTTGGCAGATTTGGCGAGACTTCGGCTGAAATCACTGGTATTTTCACGACGGCAAATAAGGCTACTGCCAGTGTTAATACCACGGCTGCACCGGCTACCGTAACTGTTGGAGGCACAGCAATTACTCTCTCGAAAGCTGGAAGCAATGTTCAGACCGTTACAATTCCTAAGAATGCGGCAACGGATGTCGTTGTTACCGGCGGGAGCAATAGCCATATCTACATCAACAATGCATACGGCACTGGCACTGCGACCAACTCTTTTACATTGGCGCGCGGAGAAACACAAATTGTTCGTGTGATTGTTCAGGACAACACTACGACCCAACCGTATATTGGATATGTAATCCTCAAGGGTGGAAGATAAGATAATAGGAGGTTAGACCAAGGAGGTGCTATGCTTTGCATAGCACCTCCTTGCTTTTTATGAAACGATTTCGTTCTATATATATTCTCCTGTGTCTTTCTGTTTTACTGGGTATCTTTACGATAGATATATTTGCTGCGGGAGGTCAATATTATCCTGTAATTACATATAGTGACGGGGAGAACTCTACAATAAAAGCGCTTACTTCTGCTGACAGAATTGGTTCATGGTCTTATGAATTTAATGCGGATAACTCGGATATGTTCGTTATTAACATGCCCAATGGGAGTGAAATAACTAATATAACCATTCCAAATACAGACAGCTATTATGTTGGCTATGAAATAGCAGGAAAAAACGACTGGATGGAATTTGAGACATTCCCTCAGTTGGCTGATATAAGGGATGAGGTTGGACTTGTTTCAAACAGTGAATTTCAAATAGCAGATGATTCCGACGATGCAAACGGTTATCCCTATAATATTTCCTGCTTTGATGATGAACTGTCAAAGATACCGAGTGTAAATGTAGAAGGTTATATGATAACCTGCTATGTGAAGTACAGTCAATATGGCTTAACGATTGATTCCCCCGGTATTATCGTCCAGTATAGCACTGGCGGTGGAAATGGCAATACCGCAGAATTAACATCAGAGGTATCCAGAGTCACAGGAGAACACACTAACGACTGGCATCATACAAATGACCGATATAACGGAAAAGAAACATCGACAAACGGCTTTTGGAATGATTTGCAATCTCCGCTTACAACCGCACAGGCTATATTATCCAGCGGCGGAAGCGACAGTTATATATCAGAAACGACGCAACGGTTGCATGATGCGATTGAACGATTGATTCCAATAGGCTATGTAAATGCCACGCTCCTATACGAAAACCTTAATTCAAACTGGTTTTGGCGGCAGGGGGAGTTGGATGGTACGACCGGTACACCGGTCAGCGCAGACAACTGTACCGCTATTACATGGGATGCCTATGCACAAGCCAAGGCTGATGGTCAGACATTACTGGACAGCTTGTACGATGACGAGGGCAACCCTATTGAGGGTGTCAACACGGCAGACAAGCAGGATGCAGTAAATGCCGCTGCGGAGGCCGCAGACGCACACAAGCTGGTCAACGCCGACCTTTACAACACCGCCTATGAAAACTATCTGAGCAGCAAGGCAGAAGCCGAAGCTCTGATTGAGCAGTATGACCCGGCCAAGCTGAACGAAAGCGATTACAGCGCGGAGACGTGGGCGGCGTATGTCAGCGCCTACAATGTGCTCAAGGCCGATATGGAGTACCGTATCGTCCGCGGCACGACGGAAGATTACGCCATGCTGAAAGCGTTCAACGGCTACTACGCCTACAATGAAAGTGGTCAGTGGACGCATTATCCGGCACATATTGACGCGCTGAAGGATGCCCGTAAGCAGCTTGCCAGCGTCAAGGATGTCATTGTTTCCTTCACCTATATCAACAATTTCTCGGCACAGTATGAAGGGTTCCGAGGAACCTGCACCGATTTGTATGTCAACGCTAGTCTTGGCCTGACAAGCGGAAACGCCACGCTCGGCGCAGCATTTGATGCGGCAGAGATTACTGTTGATAGGCACAATGACACGACGCTCCCCGGTTTGGGAACAAGCAATAATGGCGACGAGAACCCGGTATTCGCACTCTACATCAATGGCAGCCATTACGGAGATTACCGCTGGGGGTCAAAAGCACGTTGGAATAACGTTCAGCTCCATGACGGCGATGCTGTTCGTCTGGTGCGCATCCCGCTTCAGATGTTCAACAGCGAGGATTCGTCTGGCTACGATTCTTCCAAAGTCTCGATTCTTCCTGCATCTCCTGGTTTCGGTTACTACGAAAGCAGCTATGCGATGATTCATGCGAAAGCTCCGTCGGCAACCGTGAAGGTTGGTGATGAAGCGGCGTTCTCTGCAACTGTTACCGGCGCATACGCAGGTGCGTCCGGCAGCAAGAGCGCAGAGAATATCACGCTCTTTGTCAGCGACCCGTCAGAGACGGAAACGCTGTCGCAGCCGACGCACAAGACAACGGCGACAACGGATGCCAGTGGCAATCTGGAATACATTTTCAGAGAACCCGGCTATTACACCATTGCCATGTTCAATGTGACGCCGGACGATATGACGTATAAGTCTGTGTACGGCGAGGTCACGATTGGCGAGTATTACTCCCTGTATGCGGGTGATTACGCCATCGTCCATGTCACCAAAGCAGCAGACATCAATGCGCTGATTACCAAATACCGCAGCGAAAATCTCGCAGCGGCCAAAGCGTATCATGAGCGTTTCCATGACTATGATTTCACAACTGCGGACTATCGGACATTCACATCCGCATATAACGCGCTGAAATCCAACCAGACCTCCGCGACAGAGTTCAAAGAGCTGATGGATTCGTTTGATACAGACTATGCAGCATTGCAGGCGGCAGGTGCAAACGCGCTTGACCATGCGGCTATCATTGCTGCGCTCCGCAAGAATCTGTCCTATCTCCCGGACGATTTGAGTACGCTGACTGCGGGCAATAAAGATTTGGTTGACGAAATCCAGACTGCTTACGCTGCCTTGAACTCGTATCAGAAATCGTTGCTGACGACGAACGAAAAAGCGACGCTGGAAGAACTGGCTGCAATCAAAACTGAGGAGCTTCCGGCTGTTGCTGTCGTGAAGCTGGCTCTTGATGCGGATGAAAGCAAATTCCCGAAAATCACAGATGCCACTATGGGGGCGGCACAATTCGGTTACGAAAACCTGAAGTGGAAACAGACCCCGAATCCTGACGGTAGCCTGCCCTCAATGTCTGGCAACTGGTGGAAGTTCTCTGGCAACTTGCCGGAAACCGCCTTGGCTGGCGATTATGTATTCATTCGCTATTATCTGGACACAACAGAGGAATTGTACTGGCCTGTCTGGTCGATTGACGGCGGTAAAACATGGATGCGTTCTGAACCGCAAACGCTGACAAGCGTTCACGGAGTCGATTGGCCCGGATACTACCTGATCTCTTATCAGATTCCGAAAAGCGCTGAGGACGGCAGTACCGTGACTTTCTCCATCAAGATGGTTTCCAAGACGGAATACCAGAAGATGTTTGAAACGCTCGACGAAGCAACGATTGCCAAGCTGAAACAGGCCGCTATCGCAGTCGTCGAATCCGCGTTCAATGCTTGCGTTCAGAGCAAGTACGATGCAGACGGCATTGCCGCGCTGAAAGCGGCGCTAAACTCTGGTAAAGCTGAAATCAATGCAGCCAACACGGAATCGGCAATCAAAGCTGCCCGTGATAAGGCTGTCGCAGCGATCAAGGCTGTGCCGGAAGCAGGTAAGAGCATCACGACTGGCGACACCAAGTACAACTCCGGCACAACCGTAGGCACCGTGACTGTCAGCGTGGAGAACACGACGTACAGCGCCGCTCCGTTCACCGGCACCATCGTCTCCGGTGAATATGCGCTTGGCGAAAACGACAGCATGATGACCGTCGTACTCAAGGCGTTGGAGCTTGGCGGCTACACTTGGAACGACATTGATGACCTGACAACGGACTCCTACACCAAGACCACCTACATTGCATCCATCCATAAGGGCGGCAAGTCGCTGGCCGAAAAGGATGGCAGCAAGGGCGCTGGCTGGATGGGAACCAAGAACGATTGGTTCGTCAATCAGGGTTTTACGGCGTTCACCTACAAGAATGGCGGTCTAAAATCCGGCGATGTGATCCGCGTTATGTTCACCACGAATCTTGGTGAGGACATCGGCGGTTCGTGGACGAACAACGAAACGACGCTGTCCAGTCTGGAATTCAGCAGCGGTACGCTGACTCCGGCGTATAGCAGTGCGACCACCGATTATCTCTTGGTCATTACCAGTGAGCAGATCGGCACGCGCATCAACTATTCCGCCGCAAATAAGAATTTCCAGACCAGAGCTTATCTGAACACCTACGGCAGCGACAACGCCTACTATGCAAACGGCGACATTATGGCTGTTTCGTCCGGCGACGTGATCTATGTCGGCGTTGGTGATAAGAGCTGGCCCACCATGAATAAGGCGTCCAACTACACGACGACCCGCTACACCATCACCGTTGTGCAGAACGGCAATGCGGCAGATACGCAGAAGCTCATTTCCCAGCTCCCGTCTCCGGGCAAGCTCACGTTGGCAGATGCTTCGGATGTGCGTACTGCAAAGGCGCAGTATGATCTTCTTAAGCCTGCGCAGCAAGCAGAAATCCCGGAAGCTCTGGTCAAGAAGCTCACCGACTGCTATACGGTCATTACCGACATGGAAGCGGCGAAGATCGTCTCCGACGCGATTGCAGCCCTGCCTGCAACACCGACCGTCGATGACATTGGCACGATCCGCTCCGCGGAAGAAGCCTATAACAAGTTGACAGACGATCAGAAAGGCTATCTGACGCAGCGCGAGGTCGATAAGCTCAACAACGCGGTTTCTGATGTGTCTAAGCTTGAAGTGGGCTATGTGTATGGCCTGATCGCGGCACTTCCCGTAAAGGACGCTGTGACCGCACAGGATCGTGCAGCGATTGAAGCTGCGCGCGCCGCATACAACAACCTGACCGAAGCGCAGCAAAAGCTGGTCAAAAATTATTCCAGACTGACCGATGCGGAAAAGGCGCTTGAAGATCTCGGCAAGACCGCGATCTATGAGGAGTACCTCCGCAATGTACTCGAATACGTCAAATCGGAGACGAGCGACCCGTCTCTCGGCTCGACCTATGGCGAGTGGGCGGTTCTGGCCGAAGCCAGAGGCAACGTTAGTGCATCCGTCTGGTACGACAAGTACCTGTCCAACATGGCAAAGACCGTTGTTTCGATGAACGGCAAGCTCGATAACACCAATACGCAGACCAAGCATACCGAGTATTCCCGCGTCATTCTGGCACTGACCGCGCTCGGTGAGGATGCGACGAAGTTCACCGGCTCCAACGGCACGGTCTACAACCTTGTTGAACCGCTGTTTGAGAAGAACGGCAGCACCTACCGCGTTTCCGAGCAGGGCAACAACGGCACGGCATTTGCACTGATCGCACTGGATTCCGGCAACTATTACGACAATGCGACCGGCACAACTGCACGCAATGCGTGGATCAATAGCTTGCTTGACGCGCAGATCAGCGATGGCTCTTGGGGCATCGATGCAGATTTCCCCGGCTCCAACGTTGATATGACGGCAATGGTCGTACAGGCATTGGCTCCGTATTGCAGCACAAATGCCAACGTCAAAGATGCGGTAGATAAGGCGGTGAAATGGCTGTCTGCTGAATACCAGAAAACCGGCGATTATGACAGCTCCGAATCCGCCGCACAGGTCATTGTCGCGCTGTCCGCACTGAACATCGACGCAAAGATAGACAGCAGATTCCAGCATAACGGCATCAGCGTTTTGTCGAACTTCTTGAGCTACGCGGACCCCAACTCCAAGGGATTCCTGCACGACAAGCAGCCGAACAGCACGGTCAATCAGATGGCATCTGAGCAGGCGGCCTACACGCTCGTTGCGTATGACCGCTATGTAAACGGAAGCAAGCGACTGTACGATATGTCCGACGTGACAAAACGCGAGAACGCGGATGCACAGGCTGTTATCGACATGATCAACCAGATTGGCTATGTCGATGAATCCAGCTATAACGCGATTGCGGAAGCGCGCAATGCCTACAACAAGCTCTCTGCTGCTGACAAGGAAAAGGTCACGAACTACAATACCCTGACTGCTGCCGAAACTTCGTACAAGGCAATTCTGAAGCAGAAGCAGACAGATCAGTACAAGGCATTGAAGGCGCACTATGACGAGCTTCTGAACGACAAAACCAAGGAGTACAGTGCCGCCGCAAAGAAGAAGCTCGCAAGCATTCTCCAGCAGGCACAGACGGATATGAACGCTGCGGAATCCTGCGAGCATGTCATGGCCATTTACGAAAAGGCCATTGCTGACCTTGACGCTGTGAAACCGGGCGACATTAAAGTTACGTTCCGTCTCATCGGCGCTCTGGAAGCAACGCAGGATGTTGACCTGACGACCGACAGCTATCTGCCCGAATACGTCACGTGGGTTCCGACCAAAACGTATACGCTGCAGGAGGACGCTACGGTTTATGACCTCTTTACCGAGGCCATGAGCGATGCCGGCTTGCAGTATATCGGTGCGGAAAGCAACTACGTCAGCACAATCTACGCCCCGTCCTGCCTCGGCGGTTACGCCTTGAGCGAGTTTACCAATGGCGCGCGCTCCGGCTGGATGTACACCGTCAACGGCTCGCATCCGAATCAGGGTCTCAAGAAGTGGGAACTGAAAGATAAAGATGTGGTTGTCTGGCACTATGTCAATGACTATTCCCATGAAGTCGCAGACTGGTTTGACACGTCGCTTGGCGATGGAAGCTACTACAACGACTGGCTCCGCGCTGCGGACATCAGCCCCGAACAGTATGTCAATGAGCTGCTGGGCAAGATTTTGAAGGTTGGCAAGAACGGCACGGTCGAACCGAAGCTGACGTTCCAGCATATCGGCAAGTCTGTCACCTTTACCTTCAAACCGGACACCGGCTATAAGGTCAAGGACGTCAAGGTCAACGGCAAGTCTGTCGGCGCAGTCAAGACCTATACCATTGACAAGCTGACGGCCTCGACCAGAATTGAAGTCGAATTCACTGACGAATCGCTTCCGTTCACGGACGTGCGTGAAAGCGACTGGTTCTACAAAGATGTTGCATTCGCGTATGAAAACGGTCTGTTCGCAGGCACGAGCGACACAACGTTCTCTCCGAACACATCCATGACCCGCGCCATGCTCGTCGCAGTCCTCTACCGTCTGGAGGGCAAGCCTTCGGTGAGCGGCAGAAGCGGCTTCTCCGATGTGACGTCCGACAGCTACTACGAGGATGCTGTGACGTGGGCAGCCGACAACGGCATCGTCTACGGCACTTCGGCTTCCACGTTCAGCCCGAACGCAAACGTCACCCGTGAGCAGATGACGGCAATTCTGTACCGCTATGCGCAGTACAAGAAGTACGATACCGCCGCAAGCTCCAGCCTGAACGGCTTTACAGACCACGCAAGTGTGTCCGGCTATGCCGCGGCTTCGCTGGAATGGGCTGTTGCCGAAGAACTGGTCTACGGCAGCGCCGGTAAGCTCATGCCGACCGGAGACGCCACCCGCGCACAGGTTGCAGCCATTCTCCACAGATTTGTTGAGAACGTAGCTAAGACCACAAAATAATCACTTTGCAGCACAGGACTGCCCCCATTTGGGGGCAGCCCTGATTGCCGCATTTATAGGGGGAAATACAAACGAGAAGAATCAAACGAATCTCCGCATGGATTCTGACCCTCGCGATCCTGTTGACGCTGACCGTTCCCGCGTTGGCGGCATCCAGCGTCCAGAATGAAGTACAAGGCAGCGCCGCCTATATGGTGTCCGCTGTCAAAGCGCCGGAGGTCGGCTCCATCGGCGGCGAGTGGGCCGTCATCGGCCTGGCCCGTTCCGGCTATCCGGTCCCCGCGAATTACTTTGACGATTACTACGCGCGCGTCGAGAAGTACGTCAAGAACTGCTCCGGCGTGCTGCATGAAAGAAAATACACCGAGTATTCCCGCGTCATTCTCGCGCTGACTGCCATCGGGCGCGACCCGTCCAAGGTCGCGGGCTACAACCTTTTAATGCCGCTGGGCGATTTTGAAAAGACCATCTGGCAGGGTCTGAACGGCCCCATTTGGGCATTGATCGCGCTGGATTCCGGCAATTACGATATTCCCAAAAATCCCGCCGCAAAGACACAGGCCACGCGCCAGCTTTACATCGATGAGATCATCAAGAATCAGATGAAGGATGGCGGCTGGAGTCTGACCGGCACCGGAGATTCCGACGTGGACATTTCCGCAATGGCATTGCAGGCACTTGCAAAATATCAGGATCAGAAAGCGGTCAAAACCGCGACAGACAAGGCTCTGACCTACCTTTCCAAAGCGCAGGACAGCAAGGGCGGCTACGCATCGTGGGGCACGACCAACGTCGAATCCGTCGCGCAGGTCGTGGTCGCGCTCTGTGAGCTGGGGGTTTCTCTGGACGACAGCCGCTTTGTGAAAAGCGGTCACACGCTGACGGAAAATCTTCTCTCGTTCCGGCAGTCTAACGGCGGCTTCTACCACGTTCTCGACGGTTCGGACGGCAACAACCAGATGTCTGCGGAACAGGGCTTTTACGCTTTGGTCGCCATTGACCGCGCGGCAAATGGCGAAAACAGCCTGTACCGTATGGGCGATGTGACCAAGAATACCGCAAAGCCCAGCACAAGCGTCAACAAGGGCAATGTGGACGCTTCTGTGAATGTTCCCGGCGTAACCGCTCCCGGTACAACGTTCTCGGACATCAAGAATCACGCAAACAAAGCTGCTATCGAAGAACTTGCCTCGCGCGGCATCATCAATGGCATGGGTAAGGGCACGTTTGCACCGAATAAGACGATGACGCGCGCGGAATTTGCCGCTATCGTCACACGCGCCCTCGGTCTGGCGGCAAAGGATACGAAAGCCTTTACGGACGTTCCCAGCTCCAAATGGTACGCCGGTTACATCGGCACAGCCAACAGCAGCGGCATCGTCAACGGCGTCGGCAGCGGCAAATTTAACCCCGACGGTACCATCACCCGGCAGGAGGCTGCCGCGATGGTGGCAAGAGCTGCGAAGCTCTGCGGCCTCGATACCGCTATGTCCGCCGCCGCGACCAAAGACATGCTCGCCCAGTTCGGCGATTACCGCGGCGTGGCCAGCTGGGCCAAGGAGCCGCTGGCGTTCTGCTACGCGGCGGGGATCCTCGACCAGAGCGACCTCAATATCGAACCCACCAAGGCCATCCTGCGCTGCGAGATCGCGCAGATGCTCTACAATATGCTGACCGCTGCGGAGCTGATCTGACATGACTTTCTGGAAGAAAAATAAACTCAAAATTATCATCCCGGCGCTGATCGTCCTCGCGCTTGCCGCGGCCTTCGTCTTTGGCGACCGGAACATGCCGCAGCCCAAAGCCCCGGCGGAGCAGCCGACCGTCGCGGCTCCGGCAGAAACACCGGAGCAGGACGCAGCGGCGGCAGACACGCCGGATAACGTTGAGACGGAGCCGGCAGAGATACCCGCTGAAACGACACCAGAGCCGTCTGACGACCCGCAGACAGACGAACCCGCGCAGCCTGATACCGAACAGCCGGAATACGTTTCGCCGGAGGAAATCCAGGCAAGTGCAACCGGCGAATATGAAGAAGTGGGCGGCATGATGATCGACACCGGCACGGGCAAGGACAAGTACCAGACCGACCCCGTCCCGGAGGGCAAACCCATCCCCGTCGAGCCGGAGGACGTGGAGATCGGCGACGCAGCATACACCTGCACGCTCTCCATCTCCTGCGCCACCATCCTTGACAATCTGGACCTCTGCGACCCGGAAAAGGTGGAGCTGGTCCCGGCCGACGGCTGGATCCTGCAGCCCATGACCGTCACCTTCTACGAGGGCGAGAGCGTCTTCAATGTCCTGCAGCGCACCTGCAAGCAGCAGAAGATCCACATGGAGTTCTCCAACACACCGATCTACAATTCCGCCTACATCGAGGGCATCCATAACCTCTATGAGTTTGACGTCGGCAACCTCTCCGGCTGGATGTACAAGGTCAACGGCTGGTTCCCGAACTACGGCTGCAGCCGCTACCAGCTGAAGGACGGCGACGTCATCGAATGGGTCTATACCTGCGACCTCGGCTACGACGTGGGCGGCGGCTACGCAACAGGCAGCGAATGAGAAACAAAGACGCCTTTTCCGGCTATCATCCGACGATCAATTTTCTGTATTTTGCGCTTGTCCTCCTGTTCTCCATGTGCCTCATGCACCCGGTCTATCTTGCGATTTCTCTGACCGGCGCGCTGGCGTATGACATCTATCTCAAGGGCAGAAAAGCGGTGCGCTTTGCCGTCATGGGACTGCTTCCCATGGCGGCGCTTGCCGCGCTCGTCAACCCGGCGTTCAATCACGAAGGTCAAACGATTTTGACCTATCTGCCCTCCGGCAATCCGCTGACGCTCGAATCCATGTTCTACGGTGTGGCCGCAGCCGTCATGCTGGCAAGCGTCGTATTGTGGTTTTCCAGCTATAACGAGGTGATGACGTCAGATAAGTTCGTGTACCTGTTCGGGCGCGTCATCCCGGCGCTGTCGCTCGTTCTCTCCATGTCGCTGCGCTTTATCCCGAAGTTCAAGGCGCAGATGCAGACGGTCAGCGAAGCGCAGGCGTGTATCGGCAGAGATACGAAAAATGGAAGCGTCCTGCGCCGTGTCGGCAACGCCGTCAAGATCTTCTCCATCCTAGTCACATGGTCGCTCGAGAACGCCATTGAAACTGCGGATTCCATGCGTTCCCGCGGCTACGGCCTGCCCGGCCGCACGGCGTTCTCCATCTATCGCTTTGACGACCGGGACAAAGCTGCGCTTGCGTGGCTGATCTTCTGCGGCGCATATCTCATTTCCGGCTGGATGGCGGGTGGGACGTACTTCCGCTACTATCCAACCGTGAAAGCTGCCGCATGGACGCCGATGACCGTGAGCTTCATGTGTGTTTATCTCGCACTGGTGCTGACGCCGGTGATTCTTGATCGGAAGGAGGAC
>OMNT01002925.1_pt1 | contig 12985 bp, 13 predicted proteins | sample 1672551 | NCBI WGS metagenome assembly OMNT01 (sample SAMEA3136698, study PRJEB25190) | human gut metagenome
TGCAACATACACAGAACCATTAGTGGAAGTGAGGGATTCACTTTGACCTGGCTAATAAGGAGCAGAAGGTCGAAGAATTAGAGCGTGAGATGGAAGCGCCGGATTTCTGGGATGATGCAGAAGTTTCCCAGAAGAAGATGAAAGAATTAAAAGATATGAAGGATGACATGGAGACCTATCAGAGTCTGGTAACGCAGATGGAGGATATGGAAACCATGATTGAAATGGGTTATGAGGAGAACGATCCGGAATTGATTCCTGAGATCCAGGAAATGCTGGATGAATTCCAGAGGAACTTTGACAGTATCCGGATCAAGACTCTTCTTTCCGGAGAGTATGACAGTGAGAATGCCATTATCAAGCTGAATGCCGGAGCAGGTGGTACAGAGGCCTGTGACTGGTGTAGTATGCTTTACCGTATGTATTGCCGTTGGGCAGATAAGAAGGGATTTTCCATGGAGGTACTGGATTATCTGGACGGAGATGAGGCTGGTATTAAGTCAGTAACCTTCCAGGTGAACGGAGCCAATGCCTATGGATATCTGAAATCTGAGAAGGGTGTACATCGTCTGGTACGTATTTCTCCTTTTAATGCTGCAGGTAAGCGTCAGACTTCTTTTGTATCCTGTGATGTTATGCCGGATATTGAGAAGGATCTGGATGTGGAGATCAATGATGAGGATATCCGTATTGATACCTACCGAAGCAGTGGCGCCGGCGGTCAGCATATCAACAAAACGTCTTCTGCTATCCGTATTACACATTTCCCTACAGGAATTGTGGTACAGTGTCAGAATGAACGTTCCCAGCATATGAATAAGGACAAAGCCATGCAGATGCTGAAAGCCAAACTGTATCTTCTCAAACAGCAGGAAGCGGAAGCAAAGCTTTCCGGTATCCGTGGAGAAGTGACAGATATCGGCTGGGGCAACCAGATCCGTTCTTACGTTATGCAGCCATATACTATGGTCAAGGATCATCGTACCAACGAGGAAACCGGAAACGTGGATGCAGTGCTGGATGGAGGCATTGATCTTTTCATCAATGCATATCTGAAATGGATCGCACTGAAGAAATAAGCGCATTTAGAGATTGAGTGTTTGAAGCTGCTGTCAATGTGTCTGTTGCGGCAGCTTCTTTTATTTATAAAATGATTGCAGATTTAATTCGTGTATGGTAACATATCCAGTGTATAAAAACAAATGTCTTTAAGAAACAGACAGGAGAGAGATATGTCAAAAACTCCAGCAGAAAAGAAGAAATATTATGTGGTGAGGGAGCGGGCAGTGCCTGAAGTCCTTCTGAAAGTAGTAGAGGCGAAAAAGCTTCTGGATTCCGGTAAAGTCAGCACAGTTCAGGACGCAGCAGAGCAGACCGATATCAGCAGGAGCTCCTTTTACAAATATAAGGATGATATATTCCCTTTCCATGAGGAAACCAAGGGAAAAACCATCACATTTATCATCCAGATGGATGATGAGCCCGGACTTTTGTCCGTTGTCCTGCAGACAATTGCCCGGTTTCACGGAAATATCCTTACCATTCATCAGAGTATTCCCATCAATGGAGTGGCAACACTTACATTGAGTGTGGATATTCTTCCGAGTGAGGGAGATGCAGAGGGAATGGTAGATACCATTGAGCACAGTGAGGGAATTCACTATCTGAAAATATTAGGCAGGGAGTAAAAAAATGATCAATGTAGCAGTTTTAGGATACGGCACAGTAGGTAGCGGTGTGGTAGAAGTTATCAATACAAACCACGAGAGTATTAACAAACGTGCCGGACAGGAAATCAATGTTAAATATGTTCTTGATCTGAGGGATTTTCCGGGAGACCCGGTGGAGAAAATCCTGGTTCACGATTACGAACAAATTGTTAATGATCCGGAAGTGGATATTGTTGTGGAAGTAATGGGAGGCGTGGAGCCTGCGTATACTTTTGTCAAAAAAGCACTTCTGGCAGGAAAAAATGTCTGCACCTCCAATAAGGCACTGGTTGCGGACAAGGGACGCGAGCTGATGGATATTGCCAGAGAAAAGAGTATTAATTTCTTATTTGAGGCAAGCTGCGGCGGCGGTATTCCGATTATCCGTGTGATCAATTCTTCTCTTACCGGAGATGAGATCGATGAGGTAACAGGTATCCTTAATGGTACTACGAATTACATGCTTTATAAAATGAGTACAGAGGGCTGTGAGTTTGATACTGTTTTAAAGGAAGCACAGCAGAAGGGTTACGCGGAAGCAGATCCCACAGCAGATGTAGAGGGATATGATGCATGCCGCAAAATAGCAATCTTGTCTTCTCTGGCATATAGTGAATATTTTGATTATAAGGATATTTATACAGAGGGCATCACAAAAATTACACCTGAGGATATGGAGTATGCTGCAAAGCTGGGCAGAACCATTAAACTTTTGGGCACAAGCCGCAGAAATGCAGATGGTACCTGTTATGCAATGGTAGCTCCCTTCCTGATCGGCAGGGACAGTCCACTTTACAGTGTGAATGATGTATTTAATGCAGTCTTTGTACATGGAAATATGCTGGGAGATGCAATGTTCTATGGAAGTGGTGCAGGTAAGCTTCCTACTGCAAGCGCAGTAGTGGGAGATATTGTAGACGCTGCCAAGCATCTCCATACTAATATTTTTACCAACTGGAACAGTACTCCTGCAAAGCTGAGACCACTGGATCAGGTATCCGGAAGATTTTTTGTAAGAGTCAAAAAAGAAGTTGCAGAGGAAGCGAAGGAAGTATTTGAGAATGCAGAGATGATCTGTCTGGATCAGCTGCCGGAGGAATGTGCTTTTATTACAACGGACATGACACAGGGAGAATTTTGTGCGAAGGCTGAAAAGCTGGGGGATAAAGTCCTTGCAAAAATCAGAGTGAAAGACTGATATAGGGATAATGGAGGAAGTAAGAAATAATGTTGATTGTCAAGAAATTTGGCGGAACTTCTGTTGCAAATAAAGAACGTATTTTCAATGTGGCTGCCCGCTGTATTGAAGAGTACAGGAAGGGAAACGATGTGGTGGTAGTTCTGTCTGCAATGGGAAAATATACAGATGAACTGATCACTATGGCAAAGGATGTAAATGAGAAACCTCCTAAAAGAGAGATGGATATGCTTTTTACCATCGGAGAGCAGATGTCTGTGGCATTGATGGCTATGGCACTGGACAAATTGGGAATTCCCGCTGTATCCCTGAATGCTTTTCAGGTTTCCATGCATACTACCAGTACCCATGGGAATGCAAGACTGAAAAGAATTGATACAGAACGTATTAAAAGAGAACTGGAAAACAGGAAAATTGTAGTTGTCACCGGTTTTCAGGGAGTCAATAAATATGATGATTATACTACTCTGGGACGAGGCGGTTCCGATACAACAGCAGTAGCTCTGGCAGCAGCACTCCATGCAGATGCCTGCGAGATCTATACGGATGTGGATGGTGTATACACTGCAGACCCGCGTAAGGTTCCAAAGGCGAGAAAGCTTAAGGAGATCACTTATGATGAGATGCTGGATCTGGCAACTCTTGGTGCAGGGGTACTTCATAACCGTTCCGTGGAAATGGCCAAAAAATATGGAGTGCCGCTGGTTGTGCGCTCCAGCCTGAATAACAGCGAGGGAACTGTAGTAAAGGAGGAAGTTACAGTGGAAAGAATGTTGATCAGCGGTGTGGCGCTGGATACAGATGCAGTGCGGATCGCAGTAATCGGATTGAAGGACACCCCCGGTGTTGCTTTTAAATTATTTGATACACTTGCAAAAAAGAATATTAATGTAGATGTGATCCTGCAGTCTATCGGACGTGCGGGTACCAAGGATATCTCCTTTACGGTCAATGAGAATGATCTGGATGATGCCATGGCAGTGCTGGAAGCAAATCAGGCACGTCTGGGATATGTGGAGCTCCATGCAGAGAGAAATATTGCCAAGCTTTCTATCGTAGGTGCGGGGATGATGAGTAATCCCGGTGTTGCCGCAAAAATGTTTGAAAGCCTTTATAATGAAGGTGTAAATATTAATATGATCTCCACCTCTGAAATCCGTGTAACTGTGCTGATCAGTGAGAAGGATGGAGTACGTGCCATGAATGCAGTACATGATGCATTTAATCTGGCAGACTGACAGAACTGAATCAGGCAAATAGTGAAGCGGATGATTTATCCGCTGATGATAAGAATCCTGCAAAACCTGCGGCGTTATAAAGATTATGACATCGCAGGTTAGTTATTGAAGAGGAGTTTTTCATGACACCAACAAAAGAATTAAAGAAACGTGCCCGGGAGGCATTGGCGGAAAAGATGGGAACCGTGATCCTGGCGTTTGTTGTATTGATCATTTTAAGTTTTGGAAGCGGATGGATTTCCAACACATTGTTTCCGGAAAATTCTAAGCTGAATATAGCTTTGGGATATGTATTCAGTTTTATTATCAGTATTCTGATCAACGTGATTTCGGCAGGAATGCTCTATATGTACCTGAATATTGCCAGAAACAAAGAGTTTTCACTGAATGATCTGTTTTATTTCTTTAAGAAATATCCGGACAGAGTGATCACAGCAACCTTTGTGCTGGCATTTATCAATGTGCTGACCATGCTTCCGTATACGATTTATGAATATTCACTTCCCACAGACATCTCAGATATGAATCTGATGATGGAGATGGCTGCGAAAAGTGGGGTGCTGATGATCATCGGAACTGTTGTTTATGAGATCATTACGATTCCGCTGGAAATGACCTATTATATTCTGGCCGATAATCCTCAGACAAAGGGGATGGATGCACTGAAGGAAAGCATAGAGATGATGAGAGGGAATTTCTGGAGATATCTTCTGCTGAAGCTTAGCTTTGTTCCACTTATGCTTCTTTCTGTTTTTACATTTTATATTGCACTTTTATGGATCCTGCCTTATATGACTATGACAGAGACCATGTTCTACCGTGACCTGAAAGGGGAACTGAAGAGATCGGGAGAAACTGAGTCTCCGACTTATGGTTATCAGTCGGAACCATACTTTAAATCTGTGGATACAGAGGCGGAGGCAATTGTAAATCCAGAGGCAGACCAGGATGACAGAGCTGAGAAGGCAGACTTATGGAATATACAGCCGGATTCTGAATCCCGGGAAAGTGCGGATAATGAAAGCACAGAACAGCCACAGACGGCAGAGGAGATTCAGGAGGAAAAGAAACCTCAGGAAGAACAACCGGAGGAAGAGGACAACGAGCCAAAACCCTGGGATGAATACTTTAACCGAATCAAGTAAGCATTATACAGTAAACCGATAAGAGGAGAATAGAAGAAACTATATGGATATTATTCAGGTAATTACACAGGAATTAAAAGTAGAAAAATGGCAGGTGGAAGCTGCAGTCAAGCTGATTGACGAGGGAAACACGATCCCTTTTATTTCACGATATAGAAAAGAGGCCACAGGTTCTCTGAATGATGAGCAGCTCCGTACCCTTTATGAGAGGCTGTCTTATCTGAGAAATCTGGAGGATAAGAAGAATCAGGTATTAAAGAGCATTGAGGATCAGGGTAAACTGACAGCTGAGCTGAAGAAACAGATTTTGGATGCCCAGACCCTGGTAGTGGTAGAGGATCTTTATCGTCCATACCGTCCGAAACGCCGCACCCGTGCTACCATTGCAAAAGAGAAGGGACTGGAGCCTCTGGCTGATATTATCCTGCAGCAGATGACAGACAAGACAGTGGAAGAGGAAGCAGAAGCCTATGTTTCTGAAGAAAAGGGCGTTAAGAATGTAAAAGAGGCTTTAAACGGCGCAAAAGATATTATTGCAGAGCGTATTTCCGATGAGGCAGATTACCGTATTTATATCCGTAATCTCACAGCGAAAAACGGAAGTATTTCCTCCACAGCCAAGGATCCGGAAGCGCAGTCTGTATATGAAATGTATTATGATTTCGAAGAGCCGGTGAAAAAGCTTGCAGGTCACAGAATTCTAGCATTAAACAGAGGAGAAAAGGAAAAATTTATCACTGTAAAGGTGAACGCACCGGAGGAGGATATTCTCCGCTATCTGAACAAAAGAGTGATCACCGGTGATAATCCTAATACTACCCCGATTTTGAAGGAAGTGACAGAGGACAGCTATAAGCGTCTTATTGGTCCGGCAATTGAGAGAGAAATCCGCAGTGACCTTACAGACAAGGCAGAGGATGGTGCTATCCATGTATTTGGCAAAAATCTGGAGCAGCTTCTCATGCAGCCTCCAATTGCAGGGAAAGTTGTGCTGGGCTGGGACCCTGCATTCCGTACAGGCTGCAAGCTGGCTGTTGTAGATGCAACCGGAAAGGTTCTGGATACCACAGTGGTATATCCTACAGCGCCTACCACAGAGAAGAAGATCCGTGCTGCCAAGGACACGGTAGAGAAAATGATCGATAAATATGGGGTTTCTCTGATTTCTGTAGGTAATGGAACTGCCTGCCGTGAATCTGAGCAGGTGATCGTAGATATGCTCAAGGAGATTCCGGAGAAGAAGGTACAGTATGTGATCACCAACGAGTCAGGTGCTTCTGTATATTCTGCAAGTAAGCTTGCCACAGAGGAATTCCCTAACTTTGATGTGGGACAGAGAAGTGCAGCTTCCATTGCCAGACGAGGACAGGATCCGCTGGCTGAGCTGGTAAAGATCGACCCAAAATCCATTGGTGTAGGCCAGTATCAGCATGATATGAATCAGAAAAAGCTGGATGAGGCTTTGAGCGGTGTGGTAGAAGACAGCGTAAATAAGGTTGGAGTTGATTTAAATACAGCGTCTGCTTCCCTACTGGAGTATATTTCAGGTATCAGTAAGGTGATCGCAAAGAATATTGTAGCTTACAGAGAGGAAAATGGACAGTTTACAGACCGAAAAGAGCTTCTCAAGGTTGCTAAATTAGGACCAAAGGCATATGAACAGTGTGCCGGTTTCATGCGTATTTCAGGAGGAAAGAATCCGCTGGATGCTACCAGCGTACATCCTGAGAGCTATGCGGCTGCAGGTGCGCTTCTGGATAAGCTGGGCTACAAGACAAAGGATGTTGCAGCAGGAAATCTGCTGGGGCTTTCACTTCTGGTAAGAGATTATAAGAAGATGGCCAAAGAACTTGGAATCGGTGAGATCACCCTCAGGGATATTGTGAAGGAGCTGGAGAAGCCGGCCCGTGACCCTCGTGAGGATATGCCCAAGCCAATTCTCCGCTCTGATGTGCTGGAAATGAAAGACCTGAAGGAAGGAATGATTCTGAAGGGAACCGTCCGTAATGTTATTGATTTCGGTGCTTTCGTAGATATCGGCGTACATCAGGACGGTCTGGTACATATCTCCCAGATGACAGAGAGATTCATCAAGCACCCACTGGAGGCAGTGAGCGTGGGAGATGTTGTGGATGTAAAGGTAATTGGCGTTGATCTGAAGAAGAAACGTATCAGCCTGTCTATGAAGGGGCTAAATTAATAAAAGCTTTGCTGCCTGTGTATCTGTTATTCTGCCTTTTCACGGTGTGAGGTAAGGTGCTCTTCCAGGCAGCGGGCGGCAATACTCTGGGGACGCTTTACATTGCGGATCAGACAGATCTTTCGTTCGGGCAAAGCTTCCAGAAGAGGAATCTGTACAACTTTTTCCATGGCAATATGTTCTGCAGCCAGAGCCTCCGGGAAAAAGCCAATGCCCAGGTTGTGCTGGATCAGGGGGAATACCTGATCTGTGGTGGCAACCTCCATATCCGGTGAAAAAGGCAGATTGTGACGCATAAAAAATTGAGTATAAAGCTCATGAGTGCTGGTACCGGGACCGATTCCCACCAGAGGGATATCCTGGAGATCTGCCAGGTGATGAGGAGTGGAGGCTATATCTGCAAATTCCGGTCCTCCCAGCAGAATCTCGCGGAAAGAAAAGAGGGGGATTCTCTGCAGTGGCTTTTTCAATGCAATAGGTGTGGTGATCACTGCAAAATCCACCAGACCATTTTCCAAAGCCTGTATTGCCTGTGGCGTGGAGTGGTTGGAGATGCGCAGCTTTACATGGGGATACTGGTGATGAAAGGATTCCAGTTCTGTCAGCAGGATCAGACGGAGGGCAGTTTCGCTGGCTCCGATATTTACCAGACCGCTTTCCAGACCCTTTTCTTTCAGAAGTTCATTTTCTCCGGCCACAAGCTGCTCCATGGCGATGGACACATGGTTATGAAGGCGTTCTCCTTCTACTGTAAGCTGGACACCTCTGTTGGAGCGGATGAACAGTTTGCAGCCCAGCTCATTTTCCAGAATGTTCATACAGCGGGTAATATTGGGCTGATTATTTCCCATTACCTCGGCAGCTTTGGAAAAGCTTTTATACTGAGCGACATAGTAAAAAATACGATAGTAATCAAGGATCATGCTTTATAAACTCCTTCTTAAATATATAAATTTGTGATAACTGATATAGAAATTTCATGTTGGTATTCAGATGTGGTAACAAGTATAATACCACGTGGACGAAAAAGCAACAAAAAAGTATAAGATCAGGAGATTTCAAAATATGAAAGAGATAAACAAAATGATCAGGATCAATGATGTGGAAGAAGCAAAGAAGCTGGTAAGTGCGGCAGTAAAATGTCCCTTTGATATTGATATTGTAGCAAAAGGAAAGTTTGTTATTGATGCCAAGTCTATCCTGGGCGTGTTAAGTCTGGGCGTGGAAGAGTCTCTGGAACTGAAATACGATGGCTTTGACGAGAATTTTGAGGCAGTTGTCCTGAGCCTGCAGAGCTGACAGAAACTGTCCGGACAGGAGGGATTATGACAGGAATAACAGTAGCACAGCCAATCTGGGTGTATCTGATTGCTGTTAATATCTGTACGTTTTTGGTCTATGGTATAGATAAGCAGAGAGCGAGATCAGGCAGATGGCGCATTCCTGAATCCCGACTGCTGCTTCTGGCAGCAGTGGGAGGTTCCCTGGGAGCCTGGATGGGAATGTATGTTTTTCACCACAAAACAAGAAAAGCGAAATTTTATCTGGGTATCCCCCTGATACTGTTTATCCAGTGTGCATTAACATTTATATTGGAGAGATAGAGAGTGAATCCCCGCCGGGCTGGCGGGGATTTTCTCTCTTCGGGTTATTTCAGTACAGGTTCCGGAACAGAAATAAATTCTTGTTACATAGTATGGTCCGTGTTATGCTATCATATTGGAATAAAAAGTTTGCTGATTTTGAAGAACAGGAAAGGGGAGTAGATCATTTGGAACAGGAAGTGCAGCAGGCAGTTAATACATTAGATAATTACAGACAATATTTTACGGATTATATGCCTGAGCTTACGAAATTTGGACTGAAGGTTGTAGCTGCAATCCTAATCTTTATAGGAGGCAGGAAGGTGATCCAATGGATCATTTATCTGATCAAGGCCTCTATGGAAAAGGCTTCTGTAGACAAAGGAGTTGTGCAGTTTATCGGCTCTCTGCTGAAAGTCTGCCTTTATATTCTGCTGGTATTTACCATCGCCACTCACTTCGGAGTGAAAGAGTCTTCGGTAGCGGCTCTTCTGGGTACTGCCGGTGTGACTGTAGGTCTGGCTTTGCAGGGTGGCCTGGCAAATATTGCAGGTGGGATCCTTCTTCTTACTTTTAAGCCATTTCAGGTAGGAGATTATATTATCATTGCCCAGCAGAATGGATGTGAGGGTACAGTATATAAAATTGAAATCTGCTATACCACTCTGATTTCTATTGATAATAAGCATATTGTGATCCCAAATGGAACTCTGTCAAGCAGTATTATTACCAATGTGACTGCCAGGGATCTGCGAAAGCTGGAGATCAAGGTGGGAATTTCCTATGATGCAGATATCCATAAAGCAAAAGAGCTTCTGGAGGATATTCTCCACAATGATGAAGATACCAAGGATGATAAGGGAATGGTGGTATTTGTGGATGAGCTGGGAGAAAGTGCTGTGATCATGGGATTACGGGTGTGGGTGGCCACAGATAAATACTGGCCGGCAAAATGGCGCCTGAATGAGCTGATCAAGGAATCTTTTGACGCAAATGGTATTGAGATTCCTTATAATCAGCTGCAGATTCATGTTAAAAAACAGAAAACAGAAGCATAAGATGATGGATAATCATTAACAACGGTTTCTTTTATTTACAAAGTAGTTCAGGATGCCTCCGCCTATTATGATCACCAATGCCACTGCAACCACTCTTTTGGCTGCTTCCTGGGGCATCTGGCTTTTGGAGCCGATGGAGGCAGAGTAGAAGGTAAGGGTATACTGGATCTCCCTGGGAGCCCCCATAGCTACAGTATCTGCGATTACCGGCATTGCCTCGTCTACAGCCAGGATCGGGATTTCAAATACAGAATTTCCGCCGTCCTCATTGACAGGCAGATATTTTTCACCGTCTACGATCATATAATCATAATTAGAGCTGCTCCACTGGATTCTGGCGGTGGCAGCTTTATTTTTTACAGTAATAAGAGTAGGAGAGGTGACGCTGGCCTTGCCGCTGCCACCCTCCAGCTCCACTTCTATAGAATATTCACCATCATCTTTGTCAAATTCTATTCCCTGTGCTTCGGAAGCGCCAAAGCACAGGCTCGCTGAGATCAGAATATAAAAAAATATGGAAGCCATACACAGTATGGAGCAGAATTTATGGGATTTCTTGATCATTTTTTAACTCCTCTTTTCTTTGTATTTCAGATTTTCAGATTCCGGACTGTAAGAAAATTGCTGGAAGCCGTGGTGCTTTCTACTATAGCATACCTGAATGGTTATGTAAATATTACTGTGAACGGAGTGAACAGCAATATATTTGAAAATATATATAGAAAAACGGATGCCTTATTGAAAAAAAACTGCAGCTTTAGTATAATGGAGAATACGTGCGAATATTAAAGTTGAAAATACAGGAGGAAAAGATAGATGAGAGGAATTTTATATGGTGTAGGAGTTGGCCCTGGAGATCCGGAGCTTATGACATTGAAGGCAGTTCGTATGATCAGGGAAAATGAGGTGATCGCAGTTCCAGGTGCAGATGTGAAGGAAACAGTGGCATACAAGATCGCAGTCCAGGCAGTACCGGAGCTTGCAGACAAGGAACTTCTGCCCATTTATATGCCAATGACTCATGACAGACAGGAGCTTGAAATCAATCATGAGAAGGGAGCCAAAGCTCTGGAGGCTGTTCTGGATACAGGAAAGAATGTAGTATTCCTGACTCTTGGGGATCCTACCATTTATTCCACATTTACTTATGTACAGAAGAGAGTAGAAGCAGATGGCTATGAGACCAGACTTGTAAGCGGTATTACCTCTTTCTGTGCCACAGCAGCCAGACTGAATATTCCTCTCACAGAGTGGAATCAGCCATTACATGTACAGCCGGCAGTACATCGTCTGGACAGTGAACTGGATCAGCCGGGTACCTATGTGCTGATGAAATCCGGCAAAAAGATGAATCAGGTAAAGGAAATCCTGGCAAAAAGCGGACGCAATATCCGTATGGTGGAGAATTGTGGAATGCCGGATGAGCATATTTACAACAGTGTAGAAGAAATTCCGGATGATGCAGGCTATTATTCTCTGATCATTGCAAAGGAACAGGATGGAGGATTATGATCGAGACCAGAGATCTGACAAAAACCTTTGACAATTTTACAGCTGTGGATTCCCTGAACCTGAAAATTGAAAAAGGGGAATTTTTTGGCCTTCTCGGACCGAACGGAGCAGGCAAGACAACGACCATCAGCCTGCTGTCAACCCTTCTTCTTCCCACAAAGGGAGAAATCCTTATAGACGGTCAGCAGCTTACAAGAAAACGTCCTGATCTGAAGAGAAAGATCAGTGTGATCACCCAGGAATATTCCATGCGTCAGGATATGAATATGGATGAGATTATGGAATACCAGGGACGGCTCTATTTTATGCCGCGAAAGCAGATAAAAGAAAGAACAGAAGAACTTCTGGAGTTCTGTGACCTGCTGAAGTTTCGCAAACGTACAGTCCGTAAGCTTTCCGGTGGAATGAAGCGTAAGCTGATGGTCTGTCGGGCATTACTGACAGATCCGGAGATATTGCTTTTGGATGAACCCACAGCAGGTATGGATGCTCTTTCCAGAAGACAGATGTGGAATCTTCTGCGTAAGCTTAATGAGAAAAATCTGACGATCCTTCTGACCACTCACTATATGGAAGAAGCCCAGAACCTCTGTAACCGGGTGGCACTGATGGACCATGGAAAGCTGGAGGAGGTAAGTACTCCGTCAGCACTGATCGAAAGTCTTGGTGCTTATGCAGTAGACGAGATGACAGCAGATGGAACACAGAATCACTATTTCCATACACGACAGGATGCTATCCGGTACCTGGAAGGACTTACAGGCCAGGCCTCTCTTCGTGAGACCACATTGGAAGACGTCTTTGTAGAAAGAGCCGGGAAGCATTTGAATACAAAATAACCGGAGAGAAAGAACATGGGAATTATAACAATATTATGGGAGAAGTGGGTAGAATTCCGTCGGGATTTCTATAAGATCACACTGGCGGCAATGATCGCACCGCTAATGTATCTAATCGTATTTGGAATGGGAATCCAGACCACTTCTCATGGACAGCCATACCTGAACTTTCTGATTCCGGGTGTGGTATCACTGACAACTATGAACGGAAGCTTCAATGCCATTGCGCAGAACCTGAATGTACAGAGACTGTATGAGAAGGCTTTTGATCAGGTGATGATTTCCCCTACACCCTTATGGCAGTTTATTGCCGGACAGATCATCGGGGGAAGTCTGCGTGGTCTGTATGCAGGAGGAATCATACTGCTTCTTACAGCACCTATTGAGACAGGACTGATCTTCAACGGATGGTCCTTTCTGGTGATGTTCCTGAACGGAGCAGTATTCTCAGCCATCGGCGTGGTGGTCTCCTTTCTGGCAAAAAATCACGCAGACGTGCCGAG
>OMNT01002932.1_pt1 | contig 12962 bp, 9 predicted proteins | sample 1672551 | NCBI WGS metagenome assembly OMNT01 (sample SAMEA3136698, study PRJEB25190) | human gut metagenome
CTCACACCACCGTGCGTACCGTTCGGTACACGGCGGTTTCAATAGTTGACGTGCACAGACTGATAGGCTGTGGCTAAATCATAAAAGCCACTGTTTATCAGTCTTTCTTTATTCAGCGCCCAAATCACAGCTTTGTTATTACTGATATACCAATACTTTCTGCGACTGTTTGCTATTGTTGCCGCATAGTGTTCTGGAATTCCCAGCTTGACTAGTAAAGTAAAAAATAAATAACTGGTTATATTATGCGTTCTATGCTATACTGGTATTATCAAGAAGAAAGAGGTACCGGTATGGCATACGCAAAAGCAATTGAATTAAACTCTGATGATGTTGAATATCTCCAGTCCCTTGTTCGTACAAGAACTATTCAGGCTCAGGTGGTTGACCGGGCTAAGATGCTTCTTTACAAAGCCAAGGGAGAATCTAACAGAAGCATTGCAACCCGTCTGGATGTCAACATAAATACAGTTAATCTCTGCCTTTCCAAATTCAAAGAAGGCGGCATGCAGCGTGCTCTTTTTGATGATCAACGAAAAGGCAGACCTGTAGAAATTACAGACGACGCTGTTGCCTGGATTATTGATGTTGCCTGTCAGCGTCCGGCAGACCTTGGTTATTCGCAGGAACTCTGGACGCTGAAAAATCTGCATCAGCACATTCAGAATCATGCTGAAGAAGCGGGGTTCCCAAGATTAAAAACGATTACAAAACCTATGGTCCAGAAGATTCTGAAGCGCTGCGACATCAAGCCTTTTAAAATCAAGTATTACTGTGAAAGGCGTGATCCTGACTTCGAGTCAAAGATGCACGATGTTCTGGTGGTATATAAACAGGTGTCTATGCAGTTTGATAAGGAAGGCAGCATTATCATTCCACCCGACCAGCCAATGGTACATACCATTTCCTGCGATGAAAAGCCAGGTATCCAGGCTATAGCAACAACAAGTGAGGATCTTCGCCCAAAGGACGGAAACGGCTGCCTATACAGAGATTACGAATATAAACGTCTTGGTACCTTATCTCTACTTGCAGGGATTGATCTTTTAACCGGTCTTGCAGTTCCTGTGGTAAGTAACACACACAAGAGTTCTGATTTTATTAAACTGCTTGAGAAATTTGATGAGATGTATCCAACTGGAGATATCATCAGAATCATATGTGATAATCATTCAGTCCATAAGTCCAAAGAGGTTCAGAACTACCTTGCAACAAAACCAGAAGGACGCTACATGTTTGTATTTACACCAACCCATGGTTCCTGGCTAAATTTGATTGAAAGCTTTTTCAGCAAGATGACAAAGCAGATGCTGAAGGGAATTCGAGTTAATACAAAGCAGGAACTTGAAGACAGAATTTATAAATATTTTGATGAAGTAAATGCAGATCCAGTAGTCTATCATTGGACTTATAAGCTCGATGAAATTTCACCAGAAGACGTTTCGTAAAATGTAGCCAGTTATTTATTATTTGATCTACTAGATTTTTATATTTCGTTCTGGGTTTCTTCCACTGTTTCCATATACACATACGTATTCTGTGATAGAGCCATCCGTTGATGTCATCTATGTTGTTCTTCATACTTGCAATTCCGTAGTAGTTAAGCCATCCCCTCGCATACACCTTGATTTTCTCAAGGCTTGGCTTGATTGACTGACATCGCTTACGGGAAGATAACTCCTTCAGTCTAGACTTAAACTTCTTCCATGACTTCGGATGAACTCGGACATAAATGCCTTTTCCGTTCCTTCCCAATGCAAAGCCAAGGAATTTAAAATTTCGGATTGCAAACACGCTGACAGTACGGCTCTTTTCTCGGTTGACTGTAAGTTTCAGCCTCTCCTCAAGATATTTTGTACTGCTTTCCAAGAGTCTCTCTGATGCTCGCTTGCTCTTTGCAAGAAGCACGATGTCATCTGCATATCTTATGCATGGAACACCTCTTTTCAAGAATTCTTGGTCGAACTCATTGAGGTAGACATTTGCCAGCAACGGTGATAGATTTCCACCTTGTGGCGAGCCTTCCTCTGTGTCAATGACTACTCCGTTTTCCATTACACCGCTCTTCAGATAGCGCTTTATCAGCTGTACTACACGTTCATCTTTTACATTCTTTCGGAGAAGATTGATGAGAATTTCGTGATTAAGAGTATCGAAGTACTTTGACAAGTCAAGGACTACAGCAAATGTATAGCCTTGTTCGGCATACTCCTTAACCTTAAGTATTGCATCTTTTGCACTTCTGTTCGGACGATAGCCATAGCTACCCTCTGCAAACAGCGGTTCATAGATTGGCACTAACTGTTGGGTTATTGCCTGTTGAAGTGTACGGTCTACCACTGTTGGTATGCCAAGCTTTCGCACACCACCATCTGGTTTGGGAATCTCAACTCGTCTTACTGGAGACGGAGTATACTTTCCACGATAAATGCGGTCGGTTATCTCTTGTTGATGTTCCTTTAGATATGGAAGAGCCTCCTCAATGGTCATGCCATCAATTCCTGGCGCTCCCTTGTTTGCCTTAACTCTCTTATACGCTCTGTTAAAGTTGTCTTTATACAGTATCGCTTCCAAAAGTCTCGGCTGTGCACTGTCTCTTTCTTTCCATATCCGATTGAATGACCTAGACGCTTTTGCATACCCTTCGTGTTCCGCACTATCTCTCTGCGAACAGCCATTGTTTTCAATGTTTTCTGCCATAGACGGTCATTCCTCCTTTCTCGGTCATACTCAAGACTCCTACTGATTCGGTCCTTCACCTCTCGGCTACTATGACCTCTGCTGACTTCTGTGCGTTCAGCATTGCTTTATGCAATGGTTACCTCTTTCAAGGCGTACCGCACAGACCTCCCTAGGTACCACACGTTTCTTCCTCTCCATCCATCTGCCTCATTTATCATGCATGATTCCGTGTAGTTATTGGGCTTCAACGTGGGTGGCAGTCTTACCCTCATGCATGACCTCATATGAGATTTCTGTTCGTCAGACCAGAGATTTGCCCGTGAGTTAGTATGTTCCTCACATCCAGCTTCCTTCAGATTCCATCTCACGATGGACACCCTTGCCTTCGGCTATATCCTTCCCACTACCGGGTGGATTCGGGACTTTAACCCGTTAGAAACGTGCGCCGCTAGGCGCACATATGCAAAAAAGGATTTCCAGAAACCTCCTGGAAATCCTTTTCGCATCTCATTCTTTTACTTTGTAATCTTTACTTTTTTTACAGTACTCCATCCAGAGTAGTATGTCTTTTTCGCAACTTTCTTACAAGTGCGGATACGTACATAGTATGTCTTGTTTTTGCTCAGCTTACTGATCGTACAGCTTGTTGTACTATTTTTACTGATTGTCTTTGTCTTATTTCCTTTGGCAAATTTACTGCTTGTAGAATACTGGATCTGGTATCCATTTCCGGATGTATTCTTTTTCCATTTTACCAGCATCTTTTTGCCTTTTACATTTTTCACGCTGGAAAGAGTTGTCATCTTAACTGAAACTTTGTTTGTGATATTAACCTTTTTTGTCACAGTTTTGAAAGCTTTTCCATTGCGGTAAATCGTTCCGGTGATTGTCAATGTTCCCGCTTTCTTTGGAGTCAGAATACGGTTTGGTACACCTCCGCCGGCACCAATACCAATATTGGCAAAATCTGATTTCAAACCCTTTTCATTGTCATCAATGTTAAGTGTTTTACCGTTTTGTGAAAGCTTGATCTTATAGAATGTATGAGATCCATTCTTATAGTTCCAGCCCCAGTCTGCACCACCCAAGTTAAGCCAATAAGTTTCTCCTACCTTTAATGGTTCTGTTGCTTTCTTAAATGTCTTCATATCATTGATAGAAACAGCTAATTTGCAGTTTCTAACATTCACAGCTTGCTCGTATGAATATTCCACAGATTCTCCGTCAAAACATGGAGAGATATCTACTGTACCTTCGCCAAGAGAAGATGGTGCTTTTACCATACAAGTAGATCCACCCTCCGCAATACCATATTTTCTCGAATCCCACATATATGTAACTTTCTTACCGTCGTATCCTTTAATATTGGCTTTCAGCGTCATACTTTCTTTCGGAAGCATGTTAATCCACCCGTACGGCGAATCACATCCTTCTACCGACAGTTCAAAACAAGTACATGGCACTGTTTGCTTGAACAATGTAACTCCCGGAGATGTAACCTCATAAGTAATTTGGGTAGAACCTGTTTTTTCTGTTGAAAGTATGTCATCCTCTGTGCTTACAATCTTTGGCGAAGCACTTTTAAGATCCAGTGCAAAAATATCTCCCAATACACCATCACTTGTGAATTGTACCGGCATCTTATCTTCATCTGCTTTGATCGTGATCCAGTAGCTGAACTTTGCTGTACAATTCTTCGGAATGAACATCTTGTTAGTTTCTGTTGTGAGGCTATTTGTCACTTCTCCATCTTCATTTTCCAAACCAACATCAAATGTAAATTGTACTGCCTCATCTGAGAGTTTCTTATAGGATACGATTGCACCGTCATCATTAAACTCTAATACTGTATAATATGGTTTGAGATTTGGCTCTTCAGGATCAACCCAGACACCATAGTCATCGTTTCCGTCTTCTGATTGTCCAAGCTCAATGCACTGCAATGAGTCTCCACCATATACTCCTTTGATTGTCACTTCCTGCGTAGCACTGTCATAGGAAAAGAAATCATTTTCTCCGATATTTGCCAATTTCGCTTCGTCAAAATCTTCTTCTCCCGCAAAATAATCTTTTACCCAACTGCAAAAATCTGATGCGAGAACCTTTTCCTCGTCATTCCAGAAATATTCTGCAGCAGTGTAGAATGCAGCTGTTTTGTCTGTTGGTTTTTCTGTGAAATAAGCGTCATCACCAAGCCTGCCTGCGATCAGCGACCACTTCTTCAACCGACTCATTTCTTCGGCAGCAGATACTTTCATCTGTGGCAATGCAGCTAATGAAAATAACATCGACATTGCTACAGCAAGCGAAAGTACTACCGCTCCTGCCCTTTTCATCATCTTTCTCATGGCATATCCTCCTCATAAGCTTTGATACTCTAAGTATATAACTCGTGACATGCAAACACAAGAAGATTGTTTTTTATTTTGTCACAACCGTTTTCTTGCCACTCCATCCAGAATAATATTTTACTTTGGACACTGTTTTATATGTACGGATCTGAACATAATATTTCTTATTTTTCTTAAGATGTGTGATCTTTTTGGATGTCGTCTTGTAGTTTTTAACTGTCACTACTTTTGATCCAGCCATGGAAGATTTCATGCTGTATCGAATCTGATATCCAGAAGCTTGCGTAGCTACTTTTCCCCATTTTGCTGTAAATCCATTTAATCCTCTTTTGAGCGAGGACAGCTTTGCTGATTTTGGATTGATCGTGAAGTAAACTATCTTTTTCCCTTTGTATCCATTTGTAAATGTTATTGTATATTTGTATTTACCAACATTTTTACGGCCAGATGACTTCTTTACTGTGTAATATTGGGAAGAAATCTGTTTGCCCTCTGCATTGTATACTTTGATCGTTGGATTTTTCACTTTCCCATCGTAAGTATATGATGTTTTGGATAGAGATACTGCTTTGATTGTTGGTGCCGTGCTTGGTGTCACATTTGGTTTTGGGTGTTCCTCGGATGAAACCTTTGAATCTTTATAGCTGTATGCCGGCTTATCTTTATTTGTAATATTAAACATAATAGAATCACCAGTTGTTATCCAGCCCTCTTCACCTTTTTCGCGAACAGCAATTGTATACCATACATACCCTGGTTTCAAAGTTGTAACTGTATGCTTATCACGATCAATCTTAAGCAGAGTCTTTCCATCTACCGTATCCCCTTTTTCATCAAAGGCCTGCACATATTCATATACAATCTCATATTTGGGGTTGTCTAAATATGATCCTGCAATATCCGTAGTGACAATTCGTCCACTTACTCCTGTTTTTACGTAAAGTTGTCCTTTGTACATATAATATTGATCTGTTTTCATATTTAAAGTCTGTTTCTTACCATTTTGATCAAAATAATATGTTTTCCCGCCAATGGTTCCGATATCCATATTTCTTAAAACACTATCAGGATCTGCAAAATACTTACCATTGCCGTAGCTTACCCATCCATCAACATAATTATAACCACTTTCTGGATTTTTTCTTCCATCTTCATACTTAAATCCATCATGCCTACCTAACATATCACTATACGGATAATATTGCTGGAACGATGCAAGTGTTGGAAAATATAAATCTTCCATCCAAATAGAGCAAAGCCCAACTGTAGCCTCTTCATATGTTGAGCTGCATACTTCTCCATCCTGATCTACGCTATAATCATTTCCACGATTGCATAAAAGGCCGCCGTCAAGCGTAACAATATCTCCCTTATAGTATGCGGCTGTGATGGTTCTTTCAAGCGAATCGTCCATTCCAATCAAAGCTGGGTCTACACCATTTCCCACAATTGATATTCCTTCCACCCAACAAAAATAATATCCTAAGTCTGCCATCTTTTTGGCATCTGTCATATCATAGTTATCAAATAAAACATCATACATATGCCATTTTCCATCGAAATAAATCATATTCCATCCATGCCCAGCAAACTTGTGGCGGTCATAAGAATGATACAGATCATCGATCGTCCATTTTGTAAGATCAGCTTTCCATCCAGATGCATATGCTGCAGGCATTCCTAATGCACGGCAAAAGTCTGCGATCAACGAAGACATTCCCTGACAGTCTCCTCTTCGATTCTTAAAGACTGCGGTAGAATAAGAACTTGTATTGGTATCATAAGTAATATTATTTTTTACCCATTTTGCAATGGCATCTACTTTCTGTTTGTCTGTAGTACATCCTTTGGTAATGATACCTGCCATCTTTTTAAATGCTGCGACATCGCTTTGATCTACATGATCAATGCGTGTTGAAAACGATGGATTGGGTGAATAAATTTTATTCAAATATTCAATACTTGTCTGGGCTTGTGCATTTGCAATCGTTGAAGCCTTTGTTTGCTTCCGTATCGCAAAAGTATGTTCTTTGTTGAGATAGGTACGGGTCTGACTGATTTTCTTTATGGAAACATTGTATGACGTTGCTCCTTCAAAACTTGTACAGGCAATATAACATACAGCTCCCTCTTTTAAATCATAATAAGAAACCCCATCTCGCACGACCTCACGCCCTGACAGATATTCCAGACGATTCTCGGATACATTCAATAAATCCAACCGTGCCGTGTTTTTTGTATCTTTATAGGTAATCTTATAACGTCCTTTTTCCGGTACCTTAAATTTAAACCAGTGAATATCTTCCGAAGAAGATACATCTACATGTTTGCTTTGTGAATTACTAAGTTGCTGTGCATTCGAAGGTATCTCTATTCCTTCCCATGTATCATATATATTTCCTTGGCTTCTAATTTCAAAGTTTCCACAACAGTCATCTACGCCGCCTAAATAAACATAATAGTCGGTATCTTTATCCATATGAAAATTGAATTGCTTGTAGCCCTTATTAAGATCCATCTCTTTTATCTTTTCATAAGAATTGCCCGATTTTTTCCAAAATTCAAAGGTCATAAGAATCTTGTCTGATTCATAATCCTTCATTGTATATTCTTTATCTGGCCAGAATTCTATCCTATGCCAGTTTGTATCTGCTCCTTTGAAATGATACCAACCTGGTAATACATCATTTTCATTCGCCTTGTCTCTCCATTCTTTGATATCATTTGCATCGACTTTTCCGGGATTTGTATTACTGCCGTATGTCGTATTTGCCGATTGTTCTGCAGATTGAGCTACAGTTGTTTCCGCCTTCACACTTAATGGAACTGCGGAAGAAATGGTCGTTGCCACAACCACCGATAACAGTATTGATAGTATTCGTTTTTTCATACTCTTCCTCCTCGAATATTTATAAATATTTCTCCTTTTCGTCTGCTTCTTCTTGCGTTATAATTAAAAAAGGCTCTCAACAAGAGCGGGTTATCCATTATTTGTCCTCTCGATCCCATATATCATGCCAGTCTTTGGCACTTTCCCACAAGAATACCTTTCCTTTGATCAGTCTTCTCTGTGGCACAATTGCCGGTTCAATTCTTTCCACGCGCATGTCCTCCTAGTCTGTAAAAAATATGTCAGCTTACGCTGACCATAATCACACGCCAAGTCTCGCGGCTGCTCGACTTGAATATGTTGCTTATATAATAATTTTATTCTGCATATGAAGATGAAGCAATGTTTTTTTATGGTTTTGAGACACATTTCTATAGAATAAAAAATCCCAGAAGCCTAAGCTTCTAGGATTTTTATTTGAGTTAACGTTCCTAATCCGCGATCAGTGACGCAATTTCCTCTGCCGCAATTCCATACACCACATGCTCCATAATTTCTATCGGCAGCCTCTTTACCCATGCGTCCATTATCAAAACAATAGATATCTGCATCTGGTATTCCCAACAAAATCGGCGAATGCGTAACTATAATAAACTGTGCTCCCTCTTTTGCACAACTATATATTTGCATCAACAATGTAAGCTGTCTCTGTGGGGATAATGCAGCTTCCGGCTCATCAAAAAGATACAAGCCATTTGGATGCAGATTGTTCTGTGCCAATGCGAGAAAACTCTCTCCATGTGATTTTTCATGATATTTGGCAGAAGGATGTGCGAAATCTGCATATTCTTCTTCCTTCGTTGCAACATTATAAAAACTTTCAGCCCTAAGAAAATAACCCCACTTTTCCTTCCGATAGCCTTTGGAAATTCTTATCGCATCACACAACTCTGAATGTGTATCATGCGTAGAAAAAACATAATTCTTTGTTCCACCCTCAGGATTAAAACCATGTGCTACGGCAAGTGCCTCCAATAAAGTTGATTTACCACTGCCATTTTCTCCGACAAAAAAGGTGATTGCTTTGTTGAAATCAAGTTTTTGAATCCCCTTAAAAGCCTTAATTCTCTTTAAATAACTATCGTTATCAATTCTATTCCAATCGAATAATACTCCTTGTAAGAATTGATCATTCATCTAATCACCTGCCTGTAAAAAACACTTTCTAATCTACCTTTTCTTTCTCTTTGGTCAAAAAGCAAAAAGAACAGAATTGATTATTCCAACTATCCACTGACTGTTTATGAGTCCAAATAATCTTGTTTGTATGTACCCTCTGAATAATACTTCTAATATTCTCTTTGCTACAGTAAAAAAATAAAAAGAAGCCAGCAGTCAAAATCAAAGGGATCCATATCTGTGATAAATTCAGCACAATAACATTTATATTTGTTGTATAAAGCCAGCCCTGACAGAAAGCACTGCACATGATTAAGCAGTAAACTGCAAGAGCTTTCATCCCATCCCTTTTATCATTTTTTCTCAAATTACTTTCGTACTGTATATTTAACCAACTCATTCGATCACTCCCACATGCCAGCTAATTCTATTATGCTTTCATCATCTCTATAAACTTTTATTTATCTTCTAACTCAAATCCGAGTTCTTTCAATTCTTTTTCGTTTCTGACATCTTCTTCCGTTTTCTTTCCAGTAATGGCACTGTAGGCTTCTTTGATTCCATTTTTCACTGCCCATTTGATGACGAAATACAGCGCAATCAAAATAATAATTGCGGTTCCCCCGCTTAAGCCTAATTCATTCCACATAATCATTAACTCCTCCGATTTCGTGACTTTCAATTTATTTTCAATTTTGCAGGCTGGGATTTATCATTGAATAAAACACATCCATACTCCAACTGCTATAAGCAATATGCCTGATATTCTTCCTGCGAATTTTGACTTTTGATATCCTAGAAAATTAATTGTTTCAGGAGTTGTAAATGGCAATAAAACAACATCTATACCCATTACTACAATCCCAATTCCTATTATAAAGACATTATTGTTAGAAATAATGCCATAAAACATAACTAAGAATCCCAAAATAATGCCTAATGTAAAATACTTGATTTTATGGCTGTCTTTATCCATCATCTTTTCATAACAATTTTCACATTTACTGTTACAAAATTCAAAATTATCATTGAGTTTTTTGCCACAATATTTGCATTTTTTCACACTCTATTCCCTCCATAATTTCCGTTTTGTTACTAACATGATATCATATTTTTTCCTCAATTACATCCACCTAATTTTAATACACTGCCATTCGTTTTGCTTCTGTAACCAGCATCCTCTTGCTCTTCTCCTGCAAGATTTCCTTTGCATCTTCATCAATCGAATAGTTCTCATTTGTCTCGATTTTTTTCGGTTGCCGGTCAAAATGGTCAAAGACTTCTTTCCATATCTGGACGGAACATACACACTTTTCTTCCATGAAATTATTGCTGATAATTATAAAAAAACAGAAGACCAATTAAGATCTTCCATTTTATAAACAAACCTCTATATAAAACTATATATCCTGCCCATTTTTAATAAAAACAGACAATCGGCACACTTTCGTCTATCCTATTATAAAGTTCTGCCGCTTTGTCCGCCGGAAGATTAATGCATCCATGGGATCCACCACCTTCTCGGAAACGATTTCCTCCAAAGTATGGCTGCCATGAAGCATCATGAAATCCAATCCCCCCATTAAAAGGCATCCAGTAAGTTACTGGTCTTTCATATTCATATTTCCCATTTTCCAACATCTTTCCTTTCAGCACAGATGGACTTTTCTTGTAATACAGTTGAAAAATTCCCGGTGGTGTCTGCCGTTCTGCATACTGCATATCTCCTGACACAATATCCGATTCCAAAATGATAGAACCATCCTGATAGTAATATAAATGCTGTGCAGACAGGTCCACTTCAATATACGTGCTGCCTATATCATTCATACCCCGTGCATTTGCCCGCATAGCGTATACCGGTTCCCGGTTTATCTGTACTCCTGCAATCATTTCCTGCATAATGGTTTCTATTTCCTTTTCCTGATCGATCTTCCATCCATAAACGGAACTATACACCTGAACAGTACGTCCGCTTGTTGTACAAAATTCCCTCTCTGTATTTACGGTATCATGTGTGGCAGCCAGCTTTGCCACATATTCTGCCACACACTGTCTCAGTTCATCCTCATTTTTTTGTAGCCGTCCTCTCTCATCAAAAATGAGCCAGTTTCTGATCTCGTCTCCCTCCAATGTTACCGTTTCTTCTCCAAATATATATACGATTTTGGTCCGGATCAGATTTTGGCATTCTTCCAATGAATTTTTAAGATCTGGATCATCTTTCATTACTGCCGCTTTTACATAAACAGCCGGACAGCTATTCAGGTCAATGGTTCTTTTTTTGTCAGTAACCGCTTCTGACAGTGCCTGATAAGCTCCATTGAAATCCAGGGTATTCCCTTCTGTTTCCGGTACGATTTCAAACTTCGAATCTTTATAAGCTACATAAGCATCTTCTGGTGCTGTCTGATTCTCTTTTTTTACACATTCCAGTTTTTCCAGCTGTTCTTTTAACTTCACTTTATCATAGGTCATATTTTCCTTGGCTGTATAATTTTGCTTTTTCCAAAATCCCCGAACCCATTTATATGGTTTTTGTTCATCCAGATATTGGGAAATACTGCCATCCGAAACATAACGATATCCGATCAATTTTCCATTGATACTCTGTGATTTCAGATTTCTTGCCTTTACTTCCAGCAGATAGTCCTCTGCTTTTTTAGCAACCGCCTGTTCTGCCTCTTCCGATGTTTTTCCAGAACAGTTAATTCCATTGATCGTTGTTCCCCGAAAAAATCTGTCTGAATAGTAATAAGACATTCCTGCATAGCCAGCCATAGCAAAGAACACTATGATGACAGTGATTATTATCCACATTTTTTGCTTTCCATTATCCTTACCGGTTATCTCTTTTCTTTTTCCCATCCATGCCCCCTGTTTTTAACGATAAACAGCATTCAGACAAATTTTTTAAATCGTCTGATTTTAATATCTCCGATTTAATAAAAAATAACCAAGGCTGCTGGAAAAAACATTTTCTTTTACAAACAGTAAGCTGATTTCTACAAAACATTTTCCCTCTGCTCTTTTACGGATAGAAACACCGCATCATCATTTATCTCACATTTAACACTTTTGGGGTACTTTCAGACACTTTCCTTTTTCTCTGTGAACAGAACCCTGAAAACAGGAAAAAAAAGGGCTGCCGTGACCGGTCAGGGATTTTTCATCCTAGACTGATTCATGACAGCACCTAATCAGATCTCACTTATTTTCTTCTGTACAAAATCGCTTCTCTGTTTTCTCCTTCTGTCCGGCCGGATTGTACACGTGTTTGTTTTACACTAATTAGATGCAGATACAAGCAAATCGGTTCTCATAATAATAAATTTTTTCTTTCTATCGAATTTTCCTGGTTCATTTGATAAAATGTCCTTATCTGACAGGAGGGGATTTTTTGAAAAGAGTATTTGATAGTCCTTTTTTGAATAAAGCTGCACTGGTGCTGATCTGGCTTCTATTAATGGGCGGGACATTCTTTTATGCCAATAAAAACTATTTTCTTTACCATGAAAATCCAAATTTAATCAAAGCAGACGGATATTATCTTTATAATTTTGGTAGTCCGCGTCATTATTACTGGGCACTGCCTGTTAAATTCACCCATGAAGGCAAAGTATATCATTCTCAGCTTCCTTTAGATATACGCGATGAAAGTTCATCCTGTACTGTAGATCTTCGCATTTACATACCGGCAGATTCTTCTGGCAGTGCATTTACATTCCGAAACAATATCACCATTCCTGCACTATGGAGGATCTTTATTTTTGTTCCACTGCTACTTCTTCTTACATCCAAAAGAAAAGCCTAGGAAGTTTCACACCTTATAAAAAATATTCTATTTTCATCATCTTCCTTTTATAAAAAATGGGAGGTTTCACTTACCTCCCATTTTCCCAAAAATCCTTTTATTTCAG
>OMNT01002937.1_pt1 | contig 12937 bp, 10 predicted proteins | sample 1672551 | NCBI WGS metagenome assembly OMNT01 (sample SAMEA3136698, study PRJEB25190) | human gut metagenome
CTGTTCGCCGGCGACGCCAAGACCGACGAGCGCGACGCGATGGTCATCGCGAAGACGGCGCTGGGCATCCCCGACGCGCTGCTGCCGGTCCCCGAGCCCGACGAGGCCCTCGAGGCGGCCAGGTCGCTCGCAGCCCAGAGAAGCCACATGGTCACCTGCGCCACCAGGGACAAGAACCGCCTCCGCAGCATATTGCTGGAATCGTGCCCCGCGTTCGAGGCGCTTGCCGACCTGGGCGACCGGCATTGGCTGAACATGCTCGAGAAGCTGGGAGGCCCGTGGGGCTGCATCGACGCCGGGAAGCCGGCGTTCGGCGCCGTCACGAAGGGCGCGAACCGGGCGAGGATGGATGCGGCCTGGAACGCCGCCATGGCATCAACCAGACCCCCAAAGCGACGGGTCGACGCGGAGAACCCGCAGGTCAGGATGCTTGCAAGGAGGATAAGGGAGGCGCTGGAGGAAGCGGACAGGATCGACCGGGAGATCACCGCGCTTCTGGCGGGGGACGGAACGTACGAATGCCTCGTCACCATCCCCGGCATCGGGCCGAGGACCGCGTCGGAGCTGGTCATAGGCATAAACATCGAGGACTTCCCGGATCACGACCACCTTGCCTCCTATTGCGGCATCGCCCCGCGCAACCGCCAGTCGGGCACCTCGATATCGTCGGTCTCCGCATCCAGGCAGGGCAACAGGAGGCTTAAGAACCTGCTCATATTCTCATGCAACTCCCTGGTCAGGAGCGAGAACCGCTTCGGCGAGTACTACCGCGCCTGCAGGGGCCGCGGCATGCGCCACGGAGAGGCGCTCAAAGCCGTCGCGCGCAAAAGGCTGAAGGTGATCTACGCGATTATGCGGGACAAGGTCCCGTACTCGGCCTAGCGAGCCGATCGAAAAAGGGAAGGCGCAGGCCCCTTACGGGGCCCGCGGCAGCGTTGTCCCCATCGAGCGAAATTCGCCAACAAATCAGTTGACAAAACTATAGGAACACCCCCCGAGTACCATGCCCCTAGCAACGTAGCGCTTCCCGAGTGGCTCGATTCGTTCTTGTTCGAAACGCTCAAGGCGTCATATCAGCCCTCGAAGACCGAAAGAGCATTCGACTGCAATCTTGAGTCCTCGCAAGATAAAGCACTTATCTACGCAGGAACCTATCTTCCAAGGAGCTATGCTGAATGCTACTGTATCTTCGACGATCTCTTTCACACCGCAGAGATTGCAAAGGTCTTCCAAGATCAAACCACACTTAACATCCTCTCGATCGGATCGGGGACATGCGGTGACGCGCTTGGCGTCTTGAGCGCCATCGACAAGAACCTGTCTAATATACGCCGGGTATTCCTTACCGGCATTGAGGGCAACAAACCTGCGCGAGACATCGCGAAGAAGCTAATTCACCAAGCCAAGCAGCACTACCATTTCGAAATTGACTTCCGGGCGGAAGACTACACTATCGAAAGCTTCAAGGATTACATCGACACCACTTGCGTCCTCCATGCTGAGGCGCCAGCAGATATCCTTCTCTCTTCAAAAATGATTAGCGAAATGGTGTCGATGGGGAAAGAACAGCCCAACCAAGCATATTCCAACTTTCTTGCATCTTTTTTGCCGTTCCTTTCCCCCACTACAGGAATATGCCTCCTGCTCGACGTCGCAACGAAAGTTACCGAGGGTGGGACATGGTTCCCCGTCCTCATGAATTTTCAAACGAGCAAAACTCTTGAGAGCATGCCCGAATTCAGGATTATCGCACCAGCCCCATGCCGGGAATTGCACGGCTCGTGCAACACTAGCTGCTGTTATTCGCAAAAGAGATTCGAGGTTAAGCACTCTCGAGCGTCCTGCGATCTCAGCAGAGTCAATTATCGAATCATCTCAAGAGCAACAGGTATCGCCCTTCCTTCAAAACAGCCAACGCCTTGCATAATCAGCCCCCCAACTCAGTTTCGCCAGGAGAAGCAAGCGCCCTGCTCTTCGCAGCTCGAAAGCACCTGTGGAAAAGACGCCTTCCCAATAAATCCCTGACGGCAAATCCCAACGCATTAAACGAGCCATGAAAGGAATGCCAGAAATGAGTAAGCGCAGTTTTTACGTACGAGAATCCGAGCTTGACGACTTCCAGCGTCAAGTGCTCAATAAGAAAGTCGACAAGTCATTCATTGTGAAAGGGTGCGCGGGAAGCGGAAAATCGATTCTTGCCCTCTGGAAAGCGCACGATATCGTCTCCAACAACCGCGGGTCACTGCAAATCATCGTATTCAATAAGGCGCTAAAGTCATACATGGAGGAAGCCCTTCGCACCATCGGAATCAACCCATCGCTCGTCGACTATTGGCACCATTGGAATAGAGATCCGGGAAGAAGCGACTATCTCATAGTCGATGAAATCCAAGATTTTGGGCAAGAAGCAATAGATGCGTTTTTGAGAAGCGCTCGCATCGTGATATTCTACGGCGACAGTGCCCAGCAGCTCTACGGGTGGCGAAAAGAAGATACGCCGCTTTCCGTCGAGATAATCGCAGCAAGGACCGGCCTCAGCACGGAAAACCTCGTCTTCAATCACCGACTCCCAAAGACAATCGCGAGATTCGCGCAGTACATTTGCCCCGAGGGAGACGACCTTGAAAACCGTTGCCGAAACGAAGGTTCGGAAAAACCTTATGTTCTCAAATATGATTCATACGAAGAGGAAATGAAAGGGATCGCCTCAATTATCAACAACCGAGAATTTGACGACATCGGCATCCTCTTTCCAAAAAATGAAGACGTTGACAACGCAGCCCGCTTCTTCAGCAAAAACGGACTGAGCGTTGAAAAGAAGACCAGTAGCGACATGGATTTGAACTGGAGCACGACCAATCCAAAGCTCATGACCTACCATAGCGCCAAAGGTGCCCAATTTGAGGCGGTTTTCATCCCCGAATGCACAGCGGGGGACTCCTTCCGCAATGCCCTCTATGTTGCAGCAACAAGAACATATCAATCTCTCTATATCACATACACGGATTTCCTCAGCCCCCTTTTGAGCGGCATTCCGGACAACCTATTCAATAAATCGCTCTCCAGCTCGACCAACGACTGGTTTAGCGGCAGAGGATATGCACCAGTAGTCGACAACTCGTGCAACGTATACGACGAAGACATCCCTTTTTAACCGTTACGCTGAACAGGCAGGATAACGATGAAATATTACATTCCCACATCAACCAGCAACTTCAACTGCCTTTTGGCGGACGAGAGCATCTCCCCCTGTGGGTTCTACCAAAAAAGAACGTTCGGATATCGATCTTTCACCAAGGTTCCCCTCAACGATAACGAGGTCCTCCTCCCCCTTTTCAACTCATGCCCCATATTCGAACTTCCCGACGACGCTCCGGGATTTCCCCTTGTTCTCGAAATCGACAGTGACCTCCTCGACAAAAGCGAGCTCGAACAAGGAAGGCGCGAAAATGACGTTGTCTTCTACGACAAGACTCTTTATTTCAACCCCCTTAACGTACGATTCGTCTTCCGAAATCAAAAAGAGCAGATTGAGACGGCGAACGCAGCGCAGCGCAGCATCGAGACCAAACTGCTCTCATGGTATCGAAATACATTCGTATCCATCGATTCGCTCGATAAGAAAAGCACTCTGGAATTCGACAATCTAGAAGACTTCGCGGATAGCAGCCAAGAGGGCGTCAAGCAAGAGATGCTCGACGGCGACGCTCGAAAGAATCGGCTCAGGGGCGTGCTTTGGGGTTATACTATCGGGACAAACCTCTCTCGAAAGGAGAGACCATACGCCGAGCTCAGAAAACTCCTTGAAAAGATGCGCAACTCCCTATCGGCTCAGGTCGGAGGAGCAAATTCAACAGGCGATGATTCAACGATGGGCTTGCGCAGCAGCGTCAATCGAATTCTTGAGAAAGCTCAAGATGCTGCTATTAAAGAGTACTTCAAACCATGGGGAGAAGGATCAGATATTGCGTTTAAGCAAATGTACGACTCCTGCCCCTCAGAACGCCTTGAAATCAAATCGGCGGTAGTAAAAGCAGCGGGGGTTTTCCAGATTGGCCCATTCGAGGGAAGCACCATCGCGGATGTCAACTCATATATCGACGGAACAATAAAGGAAATCACGAGGACGATTTACCCGCCCAAGCTCATTGCCTTTGACGGCATCCCTTCCGTTAACGGCAATCAATTCATTAGCCTGCTAGCAGAAGAAACCCACTCAACTGTCGAGCGAGGAAAAGACTATACCGACGACAACGTTGACGCATCGGCAGACGAGAGGCGCATAGCTGCATACATCCTCAATGCAACCCTCGCCAAACACGCGCATCTCTTCATCGAGGACAAACCATCCTACGTGTATGAAATAGCAAGGGGGCTCGGAGGAAAGTGTTCCGAGCAAGACGGACCAGCCCTTGAGCAATTCCTGAGAATGCTGTATGACAACCTTAAGGGCGCAGCGCCTCTCAAATTGAACGAAGCGCCAAACGAGACTATGAAGTCATTCGCCATATTCTGCAAAAAGGGGAACATGGATTCCCTGGAAGACCTCGAATGCGTTTTGCTCTCAAACGGCATCCTCGACTTGAGCTTTGCCTATGCGCTATGGGGCGCAGTTTACGGCTACTCCGCGATGCCGAAAACGGTCATAGATGCAACGTTGTCCGGCTATCCAAAAGAATATGCAGAAGAAGCAATGCGACGCATTTATGAGGAGATTTCCGACAAACCACATTTCGAAACAAAAACGAATCCCTGGCGCGAACAAAAAGAACTGATAATCGGAGCATGGCCAGATCTCTACGAGATACGCGACACGGAAGATTCGCGCACAGCTAGTCGGCCCAAGAAAAACTGGCCCATTGAGAAGATCTTAAAGAAATGCAATTCCATCGATGACTGGAAGAAGCAAGTAGATAAGACCTGGAAAAAGAAGTCAGACATCTACCAGGCACACATAGAGTTCATTAACGGCCAAAGGAAATTCAATGATACTCAGCGCTAGCAGACGCACCGACATCCCAGCATTCTACGCAGACTGGTTCCTCAACCGTCTTCGAGAAGGCTATGTCCTTGTGCGCAATCCCATGAATTACCACCAGGTATCGAAAGTGAGATTAGCTCCAGAGAATGTGGACTGCATCGTCTTCTGGACGAAGAACCCCTCGCATTTCATCGAAAAGCTCCCCGAGATTGACAACCTCGGGTATCGCTACTACTTCCAATTCACGCTCAATCCCTATGGCAAATCGATTGAGGAGAATCTTCCCGACAAGAATGCTCTCGTCGAAACGTTCAAACGTCTGTCCGATCAATGCGGACCAGAAAAGGTTATCTGGCGCTATGACCCCATCTTCATCGGAGACGATTATCCCGTTCAATATCATGCAGAGCAATTCGACCATCTCGCAAGACAACTAAACGGGTATACCGAAAAGTGCATTTTCAGTTTTCTCGACCCCTATGCGAAAATCCAGAAAGCAATTAGACAGCTGGGCATCGAGCCTCCCGATGCGGATGCAATGAATGGAATCGCCCAGTCATTCGCGGAAATAGCGCAGCCGATGGATATCGAGCTAGAGACATGCGCCGAAGAAATCGACTTGGAGAACTACGGAATCTCGCACGCTCGATGCATCGACGGCGGTTTAATCGAAAGAACCATCGGCTGCCCGCTCAATGTTGGAAAAGACCCCTCGCAGCGCTCGATTTGCGGATGCGTTTCAAGCATCGACATCGGTTCATTCAATACCTGCACGCATGGATGCAAATACTGTTACGCCAATTATGGAAAGCAGGCTGTTTTCAAAAATCAAGCCTCTCACAATCCCAATTCTCCTCTCATCTTTGGCGAACTAGGCGAACAAGATGTCGTGAAACCAAGAAAAGAGAAGGATGTTAAATCCCTAAAGCAACCTCAGCAGTCCCTTTTTTAAAGCTTTGAGTCACGGAAGGCCCAGAATGCCATACTACAGGAAATACAATGGCGGAGGATTTTACGATAAGAAAAGCGGACGGTGGATTTCCGCAGAAAGAGCTCACCAACGAGTCGGCGAAAGCATCGGAGGGTGGACCAAACGACGCGCCCGCGACGGGTCCTATTATATGGAGCGTGATGATGATTGGAGCTGGGATCGAGACGACGAAGAGGACTATGAGGAAGAAGATTATTGTTTTTCCTATGACGATATCCCAGAATATAGACTACGGCAGAAAGTTGGCGAGAGCATAAACGGCTACACAAAAAGAGTCGGCAGCTCTGGCAAATTCTATATGTCGGAAGATGATGATTTTTATTCTAGCCAATACAGTAAACCAACATATCGAGCAATCTCTAATGCAACGAGAGAAGAGTCGCCCACTAAATCGAGTAGAGCGGCGCTTAGCACCAACAAACTCGTAGCGGCCGACACCGGCAACCGCAAAGAAGCAACTCAGAAACGCCGTTCTAGCAACTCCCTCAAAGCGACAGAGCATTCAACCAAACGTCAACCACAGCAGGCTGTCTCGCACAATAAAGAGAGCTCAGTGGGCAAATCCACCATCGCAATCTCCCTGAAAAAAGGCAGAGACTATTTCAATCAGTTCATGCTAATTCTATTCACCGCAATCGGCGCACTTGCCACTTGCATATGGCTCGCCGTCTGCGTCGCTTTCATCATGAGTATGATCGGCATTCTTTAGCCTATCAAAGAGAGAGGCGCTCCGAACCACCTCGAAGCGCCTCTCACCATTCACAACGCGAAACTAGCAGTAGAACAGGATCTCGTTGTAGGTCGGCACCGGCCAGTGATTGTCGTCGACGACAATCTCCATCGCGTCGATTGCGGCGCGGAGCTCGTCCATAAGCGGAATGACATGGTGCGCGTTGTCGTTTGCACGCTCCTGCTGGTCGGCGATCTCGACATTGGCAAGATGCGCGGTGTTGAGGGCGTCGAGCGCCTCTTCCACGCGCTTCGTGCCGTCGACCACCGTTTGCAGCTTCTTCTCCTGGAACGTCTGATCGGCAGAGGGCAGCGCCGCCTTGACCTGGGCAATATCCCTCGCCACGTCAGCTGCGAAGCTGTTGATTGCAGGCAGGAAGAAGCGGCGAACCATGCGTTTCATCGTGCGCGCCTCGATATTGAGGAGCTTGTTGTACTTCTCGAGCTTCACCTCGTAGCGAGAGCGAACCTCGACCTCGGAGAGCACGTTGAACTCGCCGAACAAATCGATGCTCTTCTGATCGATAAAGCACGGCAGCGCGTCGGCAGTCGTGGGATGGTTCGCCAGGCCGCGGCGCTCGGCTTCCACCGGCCACTCGTCGGAGTAGCCGTTGCCGTTGAAGATGATGCGCTGGTGCTTGCGCAGGTCATCCTTGATGTAGGCAATGGCAGCCGCCTCGAATTCATCGCCAGACTTGCCCTCCATGGCGTCGGCAAACTCCTTCAGGCTCTTCGCCATGGCCGTGTTCAGAATGGTGTTCGCGTCGGAGAGGTTCACCGCGGAGCCCGGCATGCGGAACTCAAACTTGTTGCCGGTGAAGGCGAACGGGCTCGTGCGGTTGCGGTCAGTGTTGTCCTTTAGGAAGTTCGGGAGCACGGCCACACCCAGATCCATCGCCACGCGCTCGGCGGACGTGTACTCCTTGTCGGAGATGAGCGCATCCACGATGGCGCCCAGCTCGTCGCCCAGGAAGATGGACACGATCGCCGGAGGAGCCTCGTTGGCGCCCAGACGATGATCGTTGCCGGCCGACGCCACGGACATGCGCAAAAGCTCCTGATAATCGTCAACAGCCTGGATAACGCCCGTCAAAAACACGAGGAAGCGCAGGTTCTCCATCGGGTTCTCGCCCGGGTCGAGCAGGTTCTTCTTGCCTGCAGAAATCGCCCAGTTGTTATGCTTGCCCGAGCCGTTGATACCTTCGAACGGCTTTTCATGCTGCAAGCAGACAAGGCCGTGATGGCTGGCGAGAAGCTTCATCTTCTCCATCGTGAGCAGGTTCTCGTCGATGGCTCGATTCGAATTCGAGAAAATCGGCGCGAGCTCGTGCTGCGCAGGCGCAACCTCGTTGTGCTTGGTCTTCGCGGAAACGCCGAGCTTCCACAGCTCGTCGTCGAGCTCTTTCATGAACTCGTTCACCGTCGGGCGGATAGCGCCGAAGTAGTGCTCTTCAAGTTCCTGGCCCTTGCACGGCGGATAGCCGAACAGCGTGCGGCCGGTCAGCACAAGGTCGAGGCGCTTGGCATAATCCTTCTCGGAAATGAGGAAGTACTCCTGCTCGGCGCCGACTGTGGTAACGACCTTCTGATGACCCTCGCCGAACAGCTTGAGCACGCGGTTCGCCTGCTCGTCGATGGCGACCATGGAACGCAGAAGCGGCGTCTTCTTGTCGAGCGCTTCACCGGTATAGCTGCAGAACGCGGTGGGGATGCACAGCACCTCGTCCTTCACAAACGCGTAGCTCGTCGGATCCCACGCGGTGTAGCCGCGGGCCTCGAAGGTGGCGCGCAGACCGCCCGAAGGGAAGCTCGACGCATCGGGCTCGCCCTGAATGAGTTCCTTACCGGAAAAGCTCTGGATAGCACGGCCATCGGGCGTCGGATCGAGGAAGGCGTCATGTTTCTCGGACGTGATGCCGGTGAGGGGCTGGAACCAGTGCGTGTAGTGCGTGGCCCCCTTTTCAATCGCCCATTCCTTCATGGCATGGGCAACAACGTTCGCAACCTCGAGATTGAGCGGCTCGCCGTCCTTGATGGTCCTCATGAGCTGCTTGTACGTTGCGGAAGGCAGACGCTCCTGCATGGTGTGCTCGTTGAACACCATCGATCCGTAGATTTCTGAAACGTGTGACATATACCGCGCTCCTTCACTGGTCGTCTCAAACGCCGATTAGGCGGTCACAACCGCAGTTTACTTTAGGGGTGCCATCGCAGCTTTTGGCCGATGGCCGCTTGCTCGACACGATAACACGAAGTTCCGCGCGACGCCCCCTTAACCAACGCTTATCAAACTAACGGCGAATTGTTTCGGGCAGTTTACAGGGCAAAGAACACTTTGTTGCAACGAGAGCGTCAAAGGCAGGGGAAGATGCGGCGCTGTTGAGTGCAAAACTGCTACGCGGTCGCTTCCGCCAGATCCGCCTCCTCGATGCAGTTCACATGCATGTCGCGCGCAAGCGCCCGCATCTTTTCGTCGAGAGTGAAAAGCGTCGCACCTGTCCGACGAGCGAGAACCAGATAGAACATGTCGTATGCGGGATGCCGATAGCGAATCGATTCGGAGAGCGCCTCCTTCGCGAGCGACGCGTCGTCATGAAAGCAATCGACGAGGGCCTCCACCCGATCGAGCAAGACCTGTGCTTTTTCCTCGCCCATCGATCCAAAAGCCGCATATTTGGAGCATGCGTTTGACACCTCGGAATGAAAGACAGATGGAGCAATAGCTTCTTCGCCTTGCAATAGAAGAGCCCTAAGGGCATCACCGCGCTCGCCTTCGAACGCCATTTCGAGAGCCGCGTTTGCATCAATTACCACCATAGGAGACCCTCCGCTCCATGATTTCGTCAAGCACTTCTCCGATATGCTTACTTCGCTCCTCCCTCGCTTCGCGGATAACATCGACGGGGCTCGGTGCATCGGGGGGCAAAACCAGAGGATGTGCCTTCGCGCTTTCGAACAGCTCCTGGCGCTTCTTGATGCGGGCGGCGCGCTTTGTCTCCATGTCGAAATCGAGATAGAGCGAACGGCGAGGCTCTTCCTTCGCGTGCGCATACTCACCCGACACCATCGCCTCGACAGCGACGATGGTCTGCTGCGCAACGCTCCTGTGCTCCCTCGCGGCGACCTCTTTCAGCTTTTCGTACAGATCCTCAGGGAAATCGCGAACTTGCAAAGCCGGCATGGCAGCCCCCTTTCATGAACGCATGCTCTTTGCATGCATTATACATGATAGAAAGTGCCGATGCCAAGAATGCCTTCTTCCCCGGAATCGACCCGCCATGGAAAAAAATGGCGAAAACGCTAGCGTCAGCTTCCCTACCCCACCTGTTTCTTCATCATGGGATAGGTAAGAATGGCCAGCACCGGAATGGCGAGCGCAACGAAGGCACCCGTGCCGAAGCACGCGAACGATCCCCACGTGTCGATGATGACGCCGGCGAGCGTCGGCCCGAATGCAAGGCCGCAGATGCTGCCCGAGGTTACCCACGTGAGCGCCTCGGTGATGTTCGCCTCGGGCACAGCGCGCTCGGCCGTCTCGTTCAGCGTGATGACGAACGGGGCGTACGTGCCCGCCGCGACGAAGATAACCACGAGCAGGCTTACCGACGAGCTCACGAAAATCATCGACCCGTAGCCGAGGCCGATTACGATGGAGAACGCCAGCATCTTCTTGCTTTGACGTGCGGTGAAAAGAATCATGCCGAACACGAATCCGACGATGGTCGACACGAGCGACTCGATGGCGAGGATGAGGCTTGCGAACACCGGGTCGTTAAGCTCGATCTGTGCAAAGGACACCGTGGCGGTGTCGAAGATACCGAAGAAGCAGCCCATCAGAAGCGACAAGAAGAACAGCGTGCGCACCACGGGATTCGCGAAGAACAAGCTGTGGGATCGTTTCTTCTTGCTCGCGCGAGCATCGTCGACCGAATCCGCGGAAACGTCGCACGCGATACCCGAGCCAGCTGCAGGAGCGCTTCCGTTTCGCGAGCCTTCAACCGCCGCACCGGACTCGGCCGAGGCGACACCTTCGGAGCAATCGGCAGACGCGGCGCCTTCCCGGTTCGCAAGCTTCTTTTCCCATCCCGGCACCGGCTCGGTATCCTTAGACGACGCGAGCAAAAGCGTTCCCACCACGCAGCAGATAAAGCCGCATCCCATACCGGCGATAGGGTGGATTCCCGAAGCGAGCGCGATGGAAATCGCAGGGCTCACCATGAAGACGATATCGTCCATCACACCCTCGTAGGAGAAGACAGTCTTGAGCTCTGGGGCACCGTCGCCCAGGCGACCCGATTTCACAAGGTAAACCCAGCGGGCACGGGTAAGCGCCTGAGGCGTAGGCAGAAAGCCCATGAGCACCGCGCCCACGAAGCACAGCGCAATCGGCAGCTTGAGCAGCACGGTGACCAGCAAGATTGCGCAACCGGACAGAGCGATACACGTGGCGGGCACAACAATCGCGCCCTGACCGCGCTCGTCGATTTTCTTCGAGACGCGCGGCGAAATCAAAAACAGGGCGAACGCCACCACCGACGCAACCAAGCCCGCCATGAAGTAGGAATACCCCGAAAGCGTGAGCATGGACACGGTACCGATGGTGCGCATGAACGCGTACATACGCACAAGAAGACCGCCTACCTCGAAAGAGTAGGCGGCCCTCACACGAAACATCGCACCGTATGCGTTCAGGTTGAATGAGCTAGCCATAATGGTTTCATTGTACCCGATGGGGCGCAAAGAAGTTACGTCACCTTCCGAACGACCTCGCGATGGCTCTCGCAAAGTCGCGCGGGCGTCAAGAGAAGACGACTCCCTCGAAGCATCGGTTTTCGCACAGTTCGCGCAAAGAGAAAGAATCAGCTGTATCCTATACGGAATCGATCCGTCGCTTCAAGCAAAGCAGGAGGCAGGCAGACGAAGGAGACCCTATGGCAGCGAACTACCTACGCCGTAATGAGCATCAGCCCAAGCAGGGGCCCGTGGAGCGCCCCATCCCCGAGGAGGCAGAACTCACGCGCGCATGTGGGAAAACCATCGCCCTCGTGCTTGCGACCGATTTCGGGACAACACCGCTGAAGGTCTCTTTCGAGGATGAGAACGAAAAGCCCGTAATATGCGAGGATCCCAAAAACGGCGAGACGAAGCCACCCGCGCTCAGCAAGATTACATGGGGGGACTTAAAGAGAAGCGCAAGCAAGAAAGGCCGGATCGGTTGCCCCCTCGCAACCGATCCGGCCTTGTCATCGAAGAAAGATAATCGCTACTTGCCCGAGCCGACGAGCGCCGGGAACAAGCCAGCGCGCGCTTTATCATGCTCTGCAGTCGTCAGGTTTCCCGAAGGCTGCGGTGCTTTTTGGCCTTTCACGGCAACACCGTCGTACTTGCGAGCCTCCATGATCCTATCGAGTGCTGCATTCATTGAGATTCCCCTTTCTCAATTGATGGCCGCCGTGCCCCTTTTCACCGCAACCGCTCCCCTAAAAAACGCATTCAGGATACCGTTATTAATAGCCTAATGCAACCATATTTGGATACTTTTTTGGCCACTCACTAAATATTTTCAACCGCAAATCTAGCTTTTCCTGAATTGGATATTGACTAGTAACATTTTCTATGCTCTATCGTGAGCTCACGTTTTCAACGCGCCTCCAAGGAAACCTTACAGCCCCCCATTTACTGTGGGGTTCCCCTTTTTAAACCCTCTTTCCCCAAGCATCAATCCACATCCCCGACGCGACAAGACGATATGAGCAGGACATGAAAAAGTTGGAAGCCCCTCCTGCATGCATATCCGCGGATTAGGCCGACAATAGAGGTGTCCGAACCGCCAGCGGCCACGCCGCATTCATGGAAGGGGCTTCCGATGAGCAATGCTACCACTTTCGTAGGGCTGGACGTGCACGCCAGGTCGGTGAAGGCCTGCGCGTTTGTCCCGGAAACGGGCGAGACGGTCAGGAGGTCGTTCGGCTACGAGCCCTGCGAGATCGCCTCGTGGGCATCCTCGTTGCCCCAGCCCGCCAAATGCGTCTACGAGTCGGGCGTGACGGGCTTTCACCTGTGCCGCGAGCTGAGGTCGATGGGCGTCGACTGCGTCGTCGGCGCCGTGTCCAAGATGCACAAGCCCGCCGCAGACCGCGGCCGCAAGACCGACAGGCGCGACGCGCAGTTCCTCGCAGTGCAGCTCGCGCTGGGCGTGGTCACCGAGGTGCACGTGCCCGATGCCGAATGCGAGG
>OMNT01002943.1_pt1 | contig 12921 bp, 12 predicted proteins | sample 1672551 | NCBI WGS metagenome assembly OMNT01 (sample SAMEA3136698, study PRJEB25190) | human gut metagenome
GCACAACTTCCGTGGATTTTGATTCTGGTGGAGATCCTAGGTTTCAACCGATCTTCGATATAATTGAGTGGTTTGACTTTTGGGGGTTATATCGATGAAAGCTTTAAATTCAAATAAGAAGAATATAATAATTATCATCAGTATTGCAGTTTTAACCATTGTTTTAGAATTTGCGATGATTTCAAGGGTCACCATAAACCTCAAGGGAAAATTTTATATGCGTGATTTTTTCGAAGATTGGAAAGCTGATGAAAATTCTTCGGTTGCTGAACTTGTTTTCACCACCCAAATGTATTATGCTGGAAAAGAGTATTTTTTGAACCTAGATAGTTCTATACTCTCAGAGAATATTTTAGCGGTGTATAATGATCAAATATATTATGTGCGTTCAGAACCAACGCAAGATGGATATATCTGGACATTATGCTCGAAAAAAATATCAAAATCTGATGAGGTTTCGCTTTGTTCTCTCAAAGCGGAAAAAAATTTCCAAAATGTAACGCAAAGATTATATAAGGACATGGATGCACCATTTTGTGGTGGCTACTATCACAAAAATAAAATTGTTTTACGGAATCAAAAAAAGACTCTTGAATTGGATTTAACTACTGGTGATTACAACGAGTATGCACTTAGTAATTCTCAATGGCCAGAAACAGGTTTATTGGTAGAAATAGACTATAAATCCGAGAATTTAGTGATTTCCAATCAGATTACTGGGAGAACGCAGATGTATTCTTCAGAACAGCTTATAAACTCTTGTGCATATAAAAGCGACTTGTTGAATTTAGCGCAAGAAAAGACATGGACAAATTATAGCCGTTTAAATAGCTGCCCATTAATGGTATATGTATTTGACGATAGAATTTATTTGGTTTATAGCATGTTAAATTATTGGGGACATGCTATAGGTGTTACATTTGAGTTTGATGATGAAACAGGAGAGATTTCTTATGTTAATCATGCTTTTGTGAGTGATTCTGTTTCTTCTTATTATCATCTTATACCTGTAGCAAATTAGAGGAGCATTTAAATGAACCGAACCATAATGATATGTTTATCGGTTCTGCTGGTGGCTTTGGGACTGACCGCCTGCACGCAGGCGGTCAGCAAAGCCGCTGCAGAGCAAAGCGCGGTGCCGAGTGCTGCGGACAGTACGGAACAAAATGTACTGCCGGAAAGCACGGAACCGCCCGCGCCGGAAATGATTGATTTTGAAGTGAACCGATATGCCGTAACCGCCGGTGCCGCTGCGTATTTAGGCGGCGCGGAAGAACAATACAAGGCGCTTGTAGATGCGGTTTGCAGCAAAAAAGAAACGGAACCCTATACGGATGAAGATGCCGCAAAGCGTGCGGCGGAGATCTTTGCCGAAACGCCGTACAGCGCTTTTGCCGATGTGACGGCGCAGAACGGTGCGTTTCAAATCACGTATAACGAAACCGGAGATGCAGATACCTTTGATACAGCCGTGAAAGAACTGATAGAAGGCTGTGTGTATAAGGACGCAAACGAGCTGGAAAAAGCACTGCTTCTTTACCGCACCGTTGCGCAGAATTTCACATTGCAGGGCGCTGACAGCACACTTTATGAGGCGCTTCTCGAGCAAAGAGGCAGTGCTGCAGATCTGGCAAAAGTGCTCACCTATTTGTTCGTGCAAAACGGAATTTCGGCTGACCGGGTTTCCGGCATGGTGGGCGAATCCGAACGCAGCTGGACAGCCGCAGAACTAAGCGGAAATCGGTATCATTTTGATGCCGCAGCGGAAAAACACGCAACGGACGGACATGGTTTGCAGTATTTCGGCATGAGCGATGCAGCAAGAAGCAAAGCCGGAAGCCCTGCACCGTATACGATTGGTGAAGGCAACTATGCAGTTCAGCAAGACACGCTCAGCACAGACACAAAATTTGACGCTGTTTTTGCCGATGTAAAAGATTTCACCGTTGATGTCTACGGTCATTTTGTCTATCTTTCTACCGAGTCTTCCGAAGACGGCTACCAAAATTCCATCGGCACCGAAAGCTTTACGGCTGCGGTGGGATGAGAGCTTTTTGAAAATCAAATAGCTAAAAGCAAATCAGGGGACTGTGAATGAACGGTACCCTGATTTTTATGTACCAGCCGCCCAAATCAGACGGCTGGTTTCCTATGGGTTCAAGATCCCATATCCAAGGATTTCATAATACCCCACGGGATATTGGTTCTGGCGGCAGGCGTCGCCGGAGTTGCCCTCGATGGTGTAGACGATGCCGTTCTCGCATTTTTCCACGATGCCGACGTGATCGGCTTCGCCGTCCTGCGGACCGGATGCGCCGTTTGGGTCATTCCAGTCAAAGAAAACGATCATACCGGGAGCGGGCTCAACCGTGTTATCCGCCCATTGCCCGTGGCTGCGGAACCATTCAACGCCGCCGACGCACCCGGCAAATTTCGGGGCGGTTCCCGTATCAAGATAACCGCACTCGTTAAAGCACCACGAAACAAAGCAGGCGCACCATTCCACACGGGAGTTAAATCCGTACCACGACCAATAGGGCTCACCGCCCACATTGCCGACCTGCGACAGCGCTACCTTGACGATGGCATCGTCTCCGGAGTAGATGCCGTAAAGGACGGCCGACCACAACCTGCGGTTTTCCTCGGCAAGCAGTTCGGAAAGCTGCTGCCGCTGGTCGGCGGTAAAGTTGAAATGGTCGGCCATTTCCTCGGCTGTTTTGTGGCTGACCGTGATATAAAGGTAGGTGTGCGTGACCGTCGTAGTGGTTTCCACGATGTTCCCATGACCGTCGTCGGTTTCGGTGATGACTTCCTCGGTCTTGCTCTCGGTGCGGGAGGATATTTCGTTCATTTGCCAGAAAATATCTTTGAGAATGGCTTTCTTGCCATTGTCTACCGTGGCGACCTCCTGCGAATCATCGGGGTCGGTGGTGGTTTTCACGGCATACACCGCCAGCACCTCCGGCCAGACCGCACGGGAGCCGGACATTTCCAGCTTGTCATAGGTGAGATTTGCCCTCGCGGCGTCGATCTGCGATTGATAGTCGGCGTTGATTTCCTGCACGGCCTGCCGCATGGTCTGTCCCGTGCCGCTGTCCTCGCCGGAGAAAAAGATGCCGAAGCAAGAACCGACGATCAGCCCGATCACGCAAATCACAAGGATGATAACTACCGCAACCCACCCGCCCGCAGCAATAGCGGTGATCAGCGCCTTTGTTCCGGCAATGATGGCTTTGACGGCGGCAGTGGTAGCCTTGACCGCCGCCTTGATGTCTGCCGCAGTTGCTTTTGCTGCCGCACGGGCAGTCTGCGCCGCAGTTTTGGCGGCTTTTGCCGTAGCCTGTGCGGTTTCCTGCGCCGTTTTTGCCGCAGCTTGCGTCGTTTTTATGGTCGTCCGGGCGGTCTTGATGGTTTTTTGCGTGGTCTTGACGGCCGCTTTTCCCGTAGATTTTGCCGTCTGTTTGATGGCCTTGCCGCTGCGGTCCACCGTCTTGATCGTCTTTTGCGTAGTATCGGCAGAGCGGCGCACCCGCCGCATGGCGTCCTGCGCCTGCTTTTTCGGCAAGTCGGTTTTTCTTCGCTGAAAATAGTCCTTTGCCTTGGAGATATTCTCCTTGGTGGTCTTTACACCCTTGCGGCCGGCCTTATCGAATCCGTTGGCGGCTTCGTGCGCCGTCGTTTCCGTCCCGGTCAAAGTGCGGTCGGCGGCGTATTCTTCGGGAGAGGATTCCGCCGCAAAAACGCTGTGCTCCGCCTTGTCCTTGGTGCGGATATAGGCATTCTTCATCCGCTCGGCAGCCACCGCCGATTTGTCGATCGCCTTTACCGTTCCCTTGACCGCATCTCTCGTCTTGATGTCAGACATGGCTTCACCTCTGCGCATTGCCGAACACGCCCTCGCCGGGGCGCGTCGTCATTAAGCGGTAAAGCTCGGTATCTTTGGGGAAACGGTTGATAAACGGCACCAGCGCCGAGCCGTACTTGATCAGCCCGCAGCCTGCGTCGGCGTTGGTGACATAGCTCATCTGCTCGTCGGAAATGTTCAGGAGCTTCGAGAGCTTGGCACGGTCGGAAAACGCCTGATTGAGCATGACCACGAACTCGGAGTTAGAGAGCATCGTGCTCGCCTGCACGGAATCCAGCAGGTATTCCACATTCTGCGTGATGGCGGTGGGATAACCGTTGCGCTTACGGAACTGCCGCCATGCGGAATTGAAGAAAATGCCGCTCTGCTCATTTTCAAAAACGACATGAAATTCGTCGATGAAAATGTGGGTGCGCTTGCCCTTTTTCCAGTTGAGGGTGACACGGTTGAGGATGGTGTCGGTGATCACCAACAGTCCCGTCGGCTTCAACTGCTCGCCAAGGCCGTGAATATCAAATACGACGATGCGCTTGTCGAGATCAACGGTGCTTTCATGACCGAAAATATCGAGTGAACCGGTGGTGAACAGCTCCAGCGACAAGGCGATCTCCTTGGCCTTTTCTTCGGGCTGTTCCAGCAGCTTGTTTCGAAGGTCGCAGAGTGTGGCGGGCTTGCCCGTCCGCTCGGCATCCTGATACACCAGCGCTGTGCAGCGGTCGATGATGGATTTCTGCTGCGGGCCGACACCGGCCTTGTCGATCTGCTCCACAAGGGACATGATGAACTGCGATTTCTCCACGATGGGATTGTTCTCGCCGTAGCCGTCCACCATATACATGGCGTTCAAGCGGTCTTTGCCGCCTGCCGCCATATGAATGACAGTCGCCGTTTCCTTGCCCAAAGCCGCCGCCAGCGCACCAAATTCGTTTTCCGGATCGCAGATCAGTACATCATCGGCAGTGTTGAGAATAAGAAAAGCGATCAGTTCCTTAGCGCTGAACGATTTGCCCGAACCGGGCACGCCCAACAGAAACGCCGATTGGTTCAGAAGATTTGCTTTGTTGCACATGATGAGGTTGTGGGAGATGGCGTTCTCCCCGAAGTAAATGCCGCCCTTGTCCTGCACCTCCTGCACCTTAAAGGGCATAAACACCGCAAGGCTTTCGGTGGTGAGGGTACGGAACACATTGATCTTCCGTGTGCCGATGGGGAGAATGGTGTTCAGCCCGTCGAACTGCTGGAATTTCAGAACGGCAAGCTGGCACATATGCTTTCGCGCCACGGCAAGCACCGTTTCGGTGTCACTGTCGAGCTGCTTTTTGTCGTCGGCGGTAATGACCATCGTAATGACTGCCAGCATCATCCGCTGATCCCTCGTGGTCAGGTCGTCCAGAAACTCCTTGCTTTCCTTGCGCTGGAGCTCCATATCATAGGGGACGACGGCGGAGAAATTGTTGTTGGCGTTCTGCCTGCGCTGCCAGTTGGTGATGTTGGTTTCGATGCCGAGCAGACGGTTTTCCACCTCCCGCACGGCCTCGTCGGTGGGGATCGGCACAACATCGATCGACAGCATCATATTTCGGTTGAAATCGGTCAGCTCCGTGACCATACTGTCTTTGATATACGAAGCGTAGTCTTTCAGAAACAAGACCCTGCAGTATTTTTCGCCCAGCTTCAGACAGTCGCTGCTTTTCTCCAAAGAGTCGGGGCAGATATAATCCTTAAAGTCGTGCCCCTTGCGCATCATATCCTGCGGGTCAAAGTGAAACGCCGCTTCTTCGCCCTGACGGTAGAAATCGTGGAGCACCCGCAGCTTTTCGGCGGCGTCCAGCTCGGTACACTTGGAGCCGAGGGCGGCGAAATGGGCGATCAGGTCAGCGCCGATCCGGGCAAAGTAGGTGCGGGCTTCTTCGATGTCTTTCTTGCAGACCGACACCGTGATATACTTCTCCTGAATGATGCCGTTGGCGCCGGTGGCCTTATTAAGCAGCATCTGATTGTATTCCCGGCGGTACACATCGCAGGCGTCGCCCCGCATGGGCATCAAGATCGACTGCTCGAAATTTGCCCGGTTCAGCCTGCGGTTGTTGATGGTGATCTTCGTTGTCGCCCCGGAATCCAAACTGTTCAGGAGCTCCGAGTAGGCAAGGAACATCTGCTCCTTGTCCTCGCGGCTTGCCACAAGGTAGTTGATGTCGGTAAACTGATAGGTCTTGGAAAAGCGACCGCCCATCTGAAAAATACCATCCTTCCAGATGCGGCGGATAGGGATCACATCCTGCACCTTGCGGGGCACGGTGTATCGCTCCTTGTCCTGTTTTAACAGGTTTTTCAGCGTTTTGATCATGATTTTCCTCCCTCCAATTTGTCTTTCAGCGCTTCGTAGTAGAGGTTCGATGATTCAAAGCGAAGCTCTTTCGGCTCTAACAGCTCCGAGCGCAGCCATGCCCAGAGAAACTGCTCAGCGGTCATGCCGTGATAAGTGATAAAGCCCAGCGCCGCAAACGGTGCAGCACCGAGAATACACATCCAACTGACGGTTTCCGTCCCGAAGTGTGGTTTCAGCAGAAAGTACAGTCCCACGGCAACGAGGATCGCTAAGGAAGAAAAAATGAACTGCCGCATGGACAGTCCGAAAAACATGGATTCCGTATAATTGCGGATCTCCCGATTGATTTTCACTTCCAAAATAATACCTCCTTGTGATTTGGGCATAAGAAAAACGCCTCCCGTACGGAAGGCGTTTAACTGTTGTTTATTGTAAGCTGGTTAAAAATTCAATGGCTTCATAGACGTTTGAAAAAGTCAGGCATTTCTGACAAAGCCAACGATTTCGCTCATCTGTATCCTCTAAACCGGGGAGTCCTTGTGACAATAAATTCAGAACGGTTTGCTTTGAATGAATAACGGCCTTCGGATAATTTTGCGCGATTCTTGCTGTTGTCGCAGTATCACCTTTTTGGTAATTCGGCTCTTTAGAAAGCAAACGTTCTATTACTCGCTGCTTTTCAGCGACGGTTTGGATCGGTGGCGTATACATTTCATAATGCAGCATCAGCCAATACTCAATGCAGCCGGTCGTCATCAGAAGCCGAACTTTGATTCCGGGCTTTTTACGTAGCGCGCGAAGACGCTTGATGATCTTCATGCGGGCATCCCATAAGCCAATATCTTTTGTTTCTACATCGAAGAAAAACCAAATCTCGTCTGTGACTTCGGCATAGTCTCGGTAGGCTTTGTCCTTTTTGAATTTCCCGTCTGCTTCCTCAAAAAGTCCGGTAGCGCTTGGCCGTTTGATGGACGCAACATCTTTGAATTCTTTCTTCAAAAAATCCGTATAAGCCTGTTCGCTTTCTCCTTCACAGAACACCACAATATATGGCTTTCTTCGTCTGGTGGGACGTGGCATTTATTCCACCTCCTCAATCTCAATATCCGGCGTGGCACCGTATTTTCCGACAAGGTAGCCTTTCCGAATATTCTCTGTTGTCCGGGTGGAAAATTCGCTGATGGTATACAGCTCAGAGATTCCGTCCTTATCACGTTTATCCACAAAGTACAGCTGATCTTTTCGGAGAAGTTCCAGATTCATTAATTCTGTATTGTGGGTCGTAAAGACGATCTGTGCGCCGTTGGGATTAGAAGCCTTGCTCTGAAATTTCGCAACGATATAATTTACCAGCATAGGGTGAAGCTCACGCTCCAGTTCATCTACCAATAAGATACCGCCGATGCGCAGGGCAGATTCGATTGCAGGAGCCAGTGCCATCAATTTACGTGTACCGTCTGACTCATCGGAAAGTTCCAGCGCGTAAGTCGCTTTCTGCCCGTTGCGATTTTCACCTTGGTGATTGGCCTTAGCAGAAACTTCACCCATTTTCAGACGTATTTCACTGTTGTTGGAGGTTTCGGCGAGGGTGTGCATAAACTGAACCAGAGCAGCCTTGATTTCCTCCGGGATATTATCCGGCAAGGATTCATTATCCTGAATCTCATTGCTGTTGACCTCAAACTGCATATCTTGAATGCCCAGATCTGCCGCTTTGGCATAGTCGGAAATCGCTTTCAGCATATTTTTATCTTCTGAATACTCAATCAGTTGACGGGGAATATCGGAATAATCCCGAGAGAAGAAAACCTGATCTCGAAACCAGCGCATCGCTGCAACACAAGCTACATCATTCATGGTGCACGCTACCGAGAAAAACAGCTGATTTTCAGCGACCATTTCACCGATTAAGGATCGTTTGTTTTTATCTTCTGTAAAGGAGAACTGCTGGTTTGTACGATTAAAGATCAGAGCTTTCTGCCCCTTAGGCGCGTGATATAGATATTCCGAATAAACCTTTTCTCGTGTAGCGGCAAAACCATACCAATATTTTACTCCGCCGAAAGTATATTCAAAAGAAAACTCAGTAGGTTCTTCTTTGGAATAGTCATTCAGTGCAAACGGATTGACAGGAATCGCGGCGCGCTCGTGCTGCGTTCTCTGCGCATTTCGGATAAACTGAACGGCCAGCCAAAAAGCGCGGATCACATTACTTTTACCTCCACCGTTTTTGCCGTAAATCGCAATAGCGGGAAGCAGCTTGGATTTTGAGGATAACGGAATCAAACAGTTTTTAAACGAGCTTAGCCCAGTTGCTTCCATAGAAAGCACCGCTTCATCACGAAAAGAACGGTAATTTTTGAAGCGAAATTCAATCAGCATTAAAATCACCTCCATGAATATTCATATTCAGTATAGCACAAATCGTGATAAATACAAGCGATAAAATCAAATATTTTGATTTTTTACTGTCGATTTATGCAATTATACTTACAGTCCCATCATTTCACGCACAACACGGTCGGCCATTTTGACAGCGCCGACAAGCACCAGCATATTGAAGATCAGCTCGCCCACATACGACCACACTTGCGTTACCGCCGCAGCGTCGGGATCGACGACGGGCGGGCTGGATGCAAACAGGGAGAAGATGATGCAGGCCAGTACGATGATCGCACCTTCCAAGCAAACGGCGACATAACTCTTGATAAAGCTCTTGCCGATATTCTGCGACGGTTCGCCCGCAAAGGCCGAGAGCGGAACCGGCGCAATGGCCGTGTAGAGATAAAGTTTGAAAAATCTGCCGTACACGGTCATGATCATGATAAACGATAAGACCGTGATGAACAGCCCGCCGATCAAGGTCACTGCCCACAATGGAATGCTTTCAAAAAAGCCGCAGTCCTCCACGGCGGTCACGATCTCGGCGGGTAGCACGGTTTCCTGCGCCGCCCCAAAGCCTGCGGCGTTCATGATGGTGGAGATCAGCCCCTGCACGATGTTGAACAGGGCAATCATCAACTCCAAGCCGTATGTGACGGCGGCTTTGGCGAGGGCAAAACGGATAAACACTTTCAGGGCGTGCTCCGGCCGTTTCAGCTCCGCAAAGGAGCCGCAGGTTTTCATCACGCCCACTACAAAGAACAAAACGAGCAGCGCAAGCCCGATGGCCTGCACCGCGCCGTGGATGCCGACGATCACATTCCAGATCGTGCCGCCCTTGAACTGCTCCGGTGACTGCGTAATGAGCTGCCAAATCTCCGCCAGCTTTTCGTTCCATGTTTTGAGTGCGTTTTCTAGGTTCTGTACGATCCAGTTATCACTCACATTCATTTCTCCTTTCCGGCAAATGGGGCAGGCCGAAGTGACCTGCCCCGTGCGCCGTGTCGTTTATCTCCTTTCAGCCCGTGATCAGGTTCAGGATCTCTTTGGCAAAGGTGATGACAATGCCGCCCGCAAGGGTGAGAAAGCCGTTGCTGCGCTGGCTGGGATCGTGGGACTGGAACGAAAGTCCCACCTGCACGATGCCCCAGCCGAGCAGGATCAGACCGACCGCACGGATCAGACCGAAAATGAAATCGCTCAGGTTGTTCACAACGGCGATCGGGTCATTGGCGGCAAAGGCCGTCACGGAACAGCCGAGCACAAGGGCAACCGACAGCACGGCGGCGCAGTAGAAACGAAAGCCTTTTCTGACCTTGCCGGGCACAGGCAGCTTGTTTGCGGTCTTTTTGGTGTTTTTCATGGGTTTATCCTCCTTGAGAATTGAATTAAAAAAGAGCCTCTATATCCTCGTCGGAAAGAAGCTCATAATCGAGTGTGGGTTCATTGGGTTCATACAGCGTTTCGGCGGCAGCGCCTGCAAACGAGAGCGTCGCAACGGCATTTTCCGTCCCGCCGTGTTCATAGGGTGCTGCGCCGCCGTCCTCGGTCAGCGCAATGTTCGGGTGTTTCAGAATGTCGTATTTCTCGTCCATCACCGGGCGCTCGCCACGGATAAACAAAAGGGCGTAACGGTTGTCCAGCATACGCACCTCGTCCGGCGTCAGAAGCTCTCTGCCGCTGATCTGATAGTTCGTGCTGTAATTGCCGTTGCGCCCGGATGATTTGCCGTAGGTGTTGGTGTCGATGGTGGATTTACCGAGATAGGATTCCGAGATCAGCTTGTGAGTCGAGGTTTCGTTGCCGCCGAGGTAAAGGAACTCGTCGCAGTTGCCGAGAATCGACTCCCATTCCTTTTCAAACAGCGCTTTGAGCGCCGCTACATTTTGCAGAATGATCGATACATACACATTGCGGGAACGCATGACCGCAAGGATCTTGGAGAAGTCCTCCGGCAAGCTGACATTGCTGAACTCGTCCATCAAGAAGTGGACGGGAACGGGCAGACTGCCGCCGTATTTGTGGTCGGCCAGATAGAATAGCTGCTGAAAAAGCTGCGTGTACAGAATGCTGACCAAAAAGTTAAAGCTGGTGTCATTGTCGGGGATCAGGGCAAAGAGCGCCACTTTCTTTTCTCCGAGGGACGGCAGATCCAGCTCGTCCGTAGCGGTCAGCGCCGCCAGCGAGGACAGATTGAATTTCTCTAACCTTGCCGCCAAAGTGATCTGAATGGATTTCAGCGTTTTGGCACTGCCGGAGTGGTAGTCCTTGTAATACTTCACGGCGATGTGGTCAGGCTCCCGCATCTCCAGCCGCTCAAACAGTTCGTCAAGGGGCGAGGTGTATTCGTCCATATCCTCCCGCACATCTGCCGCACGCAGCATCTCCATGACCGTCGGGAAGTTCTGTTCGTCGGGCGGCGCTTCGTATTTCAGATAGAAGATCAGCGCCAGCAGGAGCATAGATGCGGCCGTGTCCCAAAAAGGATCGTTGGACTGGCTGCCTTTCGGCGTGGTGCTTTTAAACAGGTTGGTCACAAGCCGCTGCACATCGTTGTCGTCCCGCAGGTAGACAAACGGGTTGTAGCAGTGGCTTTTCTCCATATTCAGAAGATCCAGCACCCGCACCTCATAGCCCTTTTGTCGCAGCAGATGCCCCGTACTGCGCAGCAGCTCGCCTTTCGGGTCCAGCACGGTAAAGCTCGTGTTGGCCTGACACAGATTCGGTTTGGCGTAAAATCTCGTTTTGCCTGCGCCGCTGCCGCCGACAACGACCGTGTTGAGATTGCGGCGGTGCTTTCGTCCGTCCAGTCCCATCCGGACATTCTGCGTGAAAATTTTGTTGTCCTCCGGCTCGGCTGCCCGATATTTTCGGTTGACGGTTCGGGCAGAGCCCCACTTGGCCGAACCGTGTTCCTCGCCACGGCGGTAATTGCGGCGGGAAGATAGGATCACACCCACCGCAAGCCCGTAAGCGCAGAGCAGAACGAGAACAGTTTTCAGGCTGTCCCCGCAAAGCTCGATATGAAACAGGTCGTTCATCACCGCGGGAAACCGGGCGACGATCTCCGGCAGACCGCCGTGGGCGGCGGGGGCGATCAGCAGCCCCAGCCACACCACGGGGAGAATCCCGAACAGACAGAGGATAAGGGAAGTGTTTTTATCGTTCTTCATCTCTGTCCCTTTCATATTTATATGGGGAGAGGAGGAGCGGCGGAGTGGTCGAGCTTTCGCTCGCTTGCGGGCGAAACGAGTGAACGCAGTCCGCGACGACGAGGAGCATCGATCACCTTCAAAAGAACTTCGTCAACAATATCGGTGGGGCGTTCTTCCTCCAGCAAGTCGTTCCGCATTTCATTGAGGGCATTAACCACAACGCCGTGCTCATAGCGGTCAAGGGTCAACACCCGCTTTTCCTGTTTTCCCATCGTCATCGCTCCTGTTCACTCTGGCGGGGCGCTTTGTTCTGTTCCAGCGACCGCATCATTCTTGCGGAAATGTCATAGGCGGTGTCCCGGATGTCGGTCAGTTCGGCGCGGATCGTCTGCGGGTCATCGGTGCGCAGAAAGTCGGCAGGCGCTTCAAAGGCATAGCCGCTCACATCCACACCGAACTCTTTGCCGAGAATATAGGAAACGCACTGTGCCTTGAAACCGGCGTTTTCTTCGGTGTATTCCTCGCCGGTCCGGGCAAGCTCCGCCTGCGCCAGCGCTTTGGACAGACCGCAGAACAGATCGTTTGCCGACAGCCCACGGCGGACAAAAACGGCGTTCTGCTCACGGTCATACACGGCATCCATGCCGTTCGGCAGCTCGTCCACGGACTGCACCGGTGCGGGGCGTTTGTAGATCAGGGCGTTCAGCAGCGCCCGTGCATCATGGGAAACCGCCTGCGGTGCTCTCGTTCGGGCGGTAGTCTGTGAAATGTCATAGACCCGCTTGATGTTGTAGGACACGCCGATACTGCCGTCGTCACGGGTGTATTCACCGTTGGACTCGACGATCTTAATTGGATGGCCGAATTCCTGCCGCTTGATATACACGCCCTGATCCCGCCAGAAATCTTTATCGCCCAGTCTGCGGGCATCCGGCTTCGTGGCAAGGATCAGCAGGGCGTTGGTGGCAGAGTAGTTGCGGAAAGCCGCCTGCACATCCAGATAGTCACGGAACTTGCCGCCGTCTGCACAGACCGCCTCGGCGGTGGCGTCGGTCAAAGCGTAAACCTCGTCACGCTCCGCCTTTTTCTTTGCCGCCCACGCCTCCTTGTCAAATTCGTCGGTCTGCGGGGCAGATTCAAAAATATCGTCAAAATTGTTGCTCATAAATCATCGCTCCTTTACTTTTTTG
>OMNT01002944.1_pt1 | contig 12920 bp, 15 predicted proteins | sample 1672551 | NCBI WGS metagenome assembly OMNT01 (sample SAMEA3136698, study PRJEB25190) | human gut metagenome
AATCTGTTGATAATATAATAAAAACAAAATTTGAGTTAATGGATAGTGTTACAAAAAATAATGGTATTACATTTTTGAATTATAATAATGAATATCTTGCAAAACAAGATTTAAATAAAAATATTTTAACATATGGTGTTGATAATGAAAATTTAGACTATAACAGTTTTAATTTAACCTCATCTTCTAGAGGACTTTCATTTACATTATCATCTAATAAATCAAAAGAAAAATTGGAATTTAAAACAAAACTTATCGGAAAACACAATGTTATAAATCTAACTGGTGCAATAGGTGTTGCAAATTATTTAGGTATTCCATTAAATAAAATTGTAAACTCTGTACGAGAAATTAAAAACGTAGAACATAGATTAGAATTAATCCCTCATAGGAACTTAAATATAATTGATGATTCTTATAATTCTAACCCTATAAGCTCTAAATCAGCATTAGATACTTTGGCAGAATTTGAAGGAACAAAAATAATCGTTACTCCTGGATTAATAGAACTAGGTAAAGATGAAGAAAAATATAAAGATTCTGGTTTTAATATGAAGGCAACCAATGAAAAACATATTCAAAAGGAAAAACCAGGAAGTATCACTACTGTTAGAGACGAAGAGACAAGTATGAATGAAAATGGAAACAATGTTAACTTAGATTTAGAAAAGGTAAATCAAGCAGCAAATACTTTAATGTATCAAGCATTAACATCACGTGCCAGTGGAAAGTTAGCATCAATGAAAACTGTGATTGGAGGAAATTAAAATGGGAATGTTTGATTCAATGAGAATTAGCGCCAGTGGATTATCAGCAGAAAGATTAAGAATGGATACTATAAGCTCTAATGTGGCAAATGCTCAAACAACAAGAACAGAAAATGGTGGACCATATGTGAGAAAGGTAGCTGTTTTTAAGGAAGCATTAGATGAAGCAGGAAGATGCAAAGGTATATCAGCAGTGGGAATAGTAAATGATGAATCAGAGCTGGAAAGGGTGTACGATCCTACTCATGTGGACGCTGATGAAGACGGATATGTAACTATGCCTAATGTGAACATATTAAATGAAATGGCAGATATGATAGTTGCTACTAGAACATATGAAGCTAATGCTGATGCATTAAGTGCATCTAAATCAATGTTTACTACAGCATTATCTATAGGAAAATAGGAGGATATAACAAATGAAGATAGACAATTTTACACCCAGTGAAAAAATATTTGAAAAAAGAATAGCAATAGAAGATGAAAATAAGGATGGATTTGGACAAGTATTTAAAAGTGCATTACAAGCGGTCAATGATAAACAAGTTTATTCTGATGAAATGACAAATAAACTTGTTTTAGGTGAAGATGTGGAAATTCATGAAGTAATGCTGGCGGCAGAAGAAGCTTCATTGGCATTACAAACAGCAGTTCAAGTTAGAAATAAATTAACAGAAGCAATTAAAGAATTAACAAATTTACAAATATAGTTAGGAGTGCTTAAGCATGGACAAGTTTTTAGAAGTTTTTAAAAAGCTTTTAGAAAAATTTAAAAATTTAAGCAAAGGTGTAAAGATAGCATCAATTATATCTGCTATAACACTTATCATAGCTATTTCATCATTGTTTTTTTATCAATCTTCCAATAAATATTCTGTTTTATTTTCAGGTTTAGACTCAGCAGATTCAAAAACAGTTTTAAGTGCATTGGAGGAGCAAGGTGTAGATTTTAAAGTTGAAGGTGATTCAATTTTAGTAGATAAATCTGTAGTAGATAAGCTTAGATTACAATTAGCTTCTAATTTAACTATGGGAAGTACAGGCTATGAACTAATGGACTCAGGAAGCTCTTTTGGTATGACTGAAGAAGAATTTCAAATTAAAAAGCTTAGAATGCAACAAGGTGAATTAGAAAAAACCATAAAGAGTTTTGAACAAATAAGTGATGCAAGAGTACATATTACTCTTCCTACAAATTCGGTATTTGCCGATGAAAAAGAACCAGGAAGTGCAGCAGTATATGTTAAGTTGGTAGCAGGAAAAACTTTATCACAAGAGCAAGTTAAATCAATAGTGGCTTTAGTTTCAGGAAGTACAGCCATATCTAAGGATAATATTCAAGTAATGGATAGCAATATGAATCTTTTATCAGAAGATTCAAGCTTTAAATTAGATGAAAATAGTGATCAAAATGTAACTTCTACTTCCATTGCAACTCAATTAGAGTTAGAAAAGAAGTATGAAGCTCAATTACAAAAATCAATTTTAGAACTGTTAACACCGGTATTAGGAAATGGAAAAGTTAAAGTAATGGTAAGTGCTGATTTAGATTTTGATTCAACAAAGGTTACAGAAACAGTGGTGGATCCTAATAAAGTAATAATCAGTCAAAAGACTTCAAAAAGTGAGAATAATTCATCAGAAGGTAATGATAATGCAAGTGGTAGCGGAAGTGTAGTTGATGAAAATATGGGAAACACAATAGTTACCAATGATAAAAACACAAAGAGTACAACTGAAGAACAAACAACTAATTATGAAGTTGGAAAAACTGAAACAATAAAAATTAAAGCTCCAGGTGAAGTTAAATCATTAAGTGCATCAGTAATAGTTGATGGAGAAATCAATGATGCATTAAGAACTGCCATTGAACAATCTGTGTCAGCAGCAGTAGGGTTAAATGCTGAAAGAGGAGATACAGTTAGTGTAGCAGGAATTACATTTAACACTAAAGATACAGGAAATATTACTGATCCATTTGCAGAGCCAGAAGCAAATAATAACAATATGATTTATATGATTATTGCAGGAGTAGTAGGTGCTATTTTATTAATAGTATTTATTGTATTAAGAAGTAAAAAGAAAAAGGTTAATAAAGAAGTAGTTACAGAAGAAGAAGGAAATCTACTGGATATAGTTATAGAAGATAAGATTTCAAAAGTAGAGGAAGAAGAATTAAAACCTATAGAGTTTGAAGTTCCAAATCAAAATATACATATTGAAAATGAAATTAAGAAATATGCAGCAGAAAAGCCACAACAGGTAGCTGATATAGTTAAAACTTGGTTAGTAGAAAGTGAGAGATAGATAAATGGCGAAAAAACAATTAACAGGTATTCAAAAGTCAGCTCTATTATTTATTACTTTAGGGCCAGAAGCATCAGCAGATATTTTAAAAAGATTACCTGAAACTGAAATACAAAAGATAACTTATGAAATAGCAAATATTTCAACTGTTACATCAGAGCAAAGACATAGCATATTACAAGAGTTTTTAGAAATGAATAAGGCTAAAGATTATCTTCTAGAAGGTGGACTTGACTATGCTAAAGAATTACTATCTAAAGCTTTAGGACCACAAAGAGCAGGGGAAATATTAAACAAGGTAGCAGAAGCATCACAACTTAATAGACCTTTTGCCATAGCAAGAAAGGCAGATGCTCAGCAAATACTTAATATCATTAATTATGAACATCCTCAAACCATTGCATTAATACTTTGCTATTTACAAGTGGAAAAGGCAGCTCAGATAATTGCTGAGCTACCTGAGGAAATTCAAAGTGAAGTAGCTTTAAGAATAGCTACTATGAATACTACATCACCAGATGTTATTAGAGAAATAGAAAAAGTATTAGATGATAAGTTATCTACTATTGTTAAAACTGAAACTACAGTATTAGGTGGAATAGATACTTTAGTAGGTATATTAAATCAAGTTGATAGAACAACTGAAAAGAATATAACTGAAAGCTTACAAGAACAAGATTATGAGCTTGCAGAGAAAATCAAAAGCTGTATGTTTGTATTTGAAGATATTCTTACTCTTGATGATGTGGCAATTCAAAGAATTCTTAGAGATGTTGAAACTAAAGAGCTTGCTCTTGCTCTTAAGGGAGCTTCAGAAGAAGTGGCAAATGTTATTTATAAAAATCAATCTAAGAGAGCAGCAGCTTCATTAAAAGAGGATATTGAATACTTAGGACCAGTAAGATTAACTGATGTTGAAAAAGCACAACAACAAATTGTAGCTGTTATTAGAAGATTAGAAGATGCACAAGAAATAATTATTTCAAGAGGTGGAGAAGATGCACTCATCATGTAATCTTATAAAATCTAGTAATACATCTGTTAAAGGTGATATTGAAATAGTAACAGAATGTGTTGTTACTGAAGAAGAGCAACATTTTCAAGAAATTGAAAATAGTCAAATTAAAAGCTATGAAGTCATTGGCGCAAGTATATTAGATAAGGCAAGAAAAGATTCTGATCATATTATTATGGAAGCTTTTCAATATTCAAAAAATATTGAAAAAGAAGCTTATGAAAAAGGATATGCTCAAGGTGTAAATAATGGATATGAAGATGGTAATAAGCAGGGATATGCAGAATCAAAGGAAGAAGCTAAAGGTATCATAGAAGAAGCTGTAAAAAAAGCTAGAGAAATTTTATTAAGTGCTGAAAAGCAAGTAGAAGATTATAAAATAAAAAAAGAGAAGGAAATAGTAAAACTTTCATTGGAAATGGCAAAGATTATAACAAATAAAAATTTTGAAAATGATGAAAGTGTTATAAGCTTAATTAATCCTGTACTGGAGCAATTTAGAGGTGAAGAAAATATAGTTATAAAATGTAATGGAAACTATATTGTGGCCATTGAGTCTAAAGTTAATGAATGGAAAAAGTCATATGCTATTTCTGGGGAAATACTAGTTCTTGAAGATCCATTAATGGAACTTGGAAATGCAGTTTTGGAAAAAAGTACAGGTAAAGTTGTAGTTGGTTTAGATGTTAGCTTAGAAAAATTAGAAGAATCTATAAAGGAATTTTGTGGTGAAGAAGATGCTTAATATAGATTTTAATTTAATTAGGAAAAGAGTTAATGAAATAGATACTACTTACTGTGAAGGCATAGTAAGTGAAGTTATAGGTCTTACCATTGAAGTGCAGGGAATAAAAGCTTTTGTTGGGGAAGTTTGCACTATATATAATGTTTATAATAATCCTGTAAGTTGTGAAGTGGTAGGGTTTAAAAATAACAAAGTCATATTAATGCCTTTAGGTGAACTTGTAGGTATATCTCCAGGATGTATAGTTGTTCCTGAAAGAAGACCTCTTGAAGTACAGTGTTCTGATGATTTAATGGGAATGGTATTAGATGGTTTAGGTAAACCAATATATGGTGGAGAATTTTTAACTGGAACACCATATCCTTTAGAAAATCAACCACCAGATCCATTAAAAAGAAAAAGAATAAAGGATATACTACCTACAGGGGTAAGAGCCATTGATGGTTTTTTAACTTGTGGTGATGGACAAAGAATAGGTATTTTTGCAGGTTCAGGAGTAGGTAAGAGTACAACATTAGGAATGATTGCAAGAGAAGCCGAGGCAGATGTTAATGTTATATGTCTAATTGGAGAAAGAGGCCGTGAGGTTCTTGAGTTTATTGAAAAAGACTTGGGACCGGAAGGTATGAAAAAATCAGTGGTAGTTTGTGCTACTTCTGATAAATCAGCCTTAGAAAGAGTTAAAGGTGCATTAACAGCCACTGCCATAGCAGAATACTTTAGAGATAAAGGTAAGAAAGTTATTCTTATGATGGATTCTGTAACAAGATTTGCAATGGCGCAAAGAGAAATTGGACTTGCCATTGGAGAGCCACCAGCACAAAAGGGGTATACACCGTCAGTTTTTGCTAAGTTACCAAAGCTTTTAGAAAGAGCTGGTACATCAGATGTTGGTTCCATAACAGGTTTTTATACGGTACTAGTTGATGGTGATGACTTTAATGAGCCTATTGCAGATACAGTAAGAGGTATACTTGATGGTCATATAGTTCTGTCAAGAGCATTGGCTCACAAGAATCATTACCCAGCCATTGATGTATTAAATAGCGTAAGTAGATTAATGTCTCAAATAGCTGATGATAAGCATAAAGCAGTATCATCACAAGCAAGAGATTTACTTGCTACTTATAAGGAATCAGAAGACCTTATAAATTTAGGAGCGTATGTTAAGGGCTCCAGTAAAAAGATAGATTTGGCTATTCAATTTAATGATAGTATTAATGCTTATTTAAAGCAAGGAATTGATGAAAAAACAACTTTTGCAGATAATTTAAATAATTTATTTGCTATATTTGGATGATAATTTTAGGAGAGATTAATTTTGGCAAATGGATTTAAATTTTCTCTTGAGAAATTGTTAGAAATGAGAAAAACAAGAGAAGAAGAAGGTAAGAAGCTTTTTAATAATAGTCAGCAGGAACTGCAAAAGTCCATTAATAAGTTAAATGATCTTAATGATAAGTATAAACAATATAATGGAATTGCAGCAGGAGAAACTGTTATATATCAAAAATTAAAGAAAAATTATTTAATAGCTTTAAATAAAGGTATTGAACAAACTGAAATAGAAATAGAGAAAAAACAAAAAGAAGTAGATTATAGAAGAGAGCAATTAAAGGTTAGGCAAATTGAAAGAAAAACTGTAGATATATTAAGAGAAAAGAGATTTAATCAGTTTATGGCAGATGAAAAAAGAAAAGAAGAAATAGCCAATGATGAATTTGCACTATATGCTCATATGAGAAAGATTGGAAAGGAGGTGAAAGAACATGGATTTAGGTAATTTAAATGCTGTAATAGCCAATATGGGAAAAGTTGATAATAACAGTAATGTTAATGGTGATAATTCAGTTAAAACTGAAAATAAAAGCAGTAATGGTAATTTTAAATCAGTGATGAGTTCCAAGGAAGATTCTCTTTCTAAAACTACAGAAGATAACAAAACAACTGTTGAAAATGTATCTAAAGATATAAATGAAGCTATAGATAAAACTGAAGTTATTGAAAAAATTGAAAATGGAACTAAGGAGGAAATAATTGAAGAAGTAATGGTATTACTTCAAGCATTAAATATTCCAGTTATTGATAATAGTAATTTACCTATAAAAATTTATTTAGAATCTGGCAATACTCCTAGCTTAGAATTTGGTAATACTTCTAGTTTAGAGTGTATCAATACTTTAAAAAATATAAATTATTTAAGTGAAATTGCTGATTTAAATATTTCATCAGAGCTAATAAATAACAATAACTCTAATGTGTTAGAAAATATAGATTTAAATGAAGAAACATCATCTAATATAATCAATTTGCCTATTAAAGAAATTGTTAAAACTTTAAATTTAGAAGAAGATAAAGTTGTTACAACAGATAATATAGATAAAATATTAACTGTTTTGTGCGATAAAGATGGCAATGAAATTAAAAAGGATAAATTTATAGAAGTTGTGGATAGTTCTAAAGGCGAAAGCAAAAAGGATACTTCACAAGGTGTTGAAATGTTAAAGATGGTATTTAATATAGATAAATCTAATGGTGAGCAAAAAGGTGAAGAAGATATTTTAGCCAAGCTTATGACAATGGATGAAGACATAAATAAAGTTGAAGATTACATAGTTGAAGACACACCTATATTTACAGAAGTTTTAAATAGTAAAAATGATGTTGCTTCAAGTCTAATATCAGAGGTGAAACCTGTGGCAGTTTCAAGAGAAACAGTAGCTACTGATGTGGTTTCTAATGTTAAGTATATGGTTAAAAATCAAGTGGAGCAACTTACTGTAAAGATATATCCTAAGGAATTAGGTGAAATAACCATAAAGATAATATCTGAAGATGGAATAATGAAGGCAGATATTAAATCAACATCTAAAGAAACATATACATTGTTAAATTCTAATATGGAAGAAATTAAAAAGCATTTAAGCAATGAAAGTTTAATTATTAAAGAAGTAAATATTGGCTTATATGAAGATACTACTTATTATAGTGGACAAGGTTTTAGTAATGAATTTAATGATGAAAGAAATAAAGAAAATTATTTTGTAGAAGATAATGATTCTATAAATATACATAAAGAAGAAAATGAAGAAATTTCAGAAGAAATTTCTAATGTTAACTTATTAGCATAGGAGAGAATACATATGTCAGATATAAGTACAATTTCAGGGCAAAGTAGAGCTGGTGGTAATTATACTGTTGGAGGAAAAACTGATAGAGGAACTTCAATTGTTGAAGCAGGTGGAAGTGTAGATAAAAATGCATTTTTACAAATATTAGTGGCAGAATTATCTAATTTAGATCCAACGGCTGATACAGATTCAACACAATACATATCACAATTAGCACAGTTTTCAACTATGGAACAAATGTCTAATTTAAATACTACAATGTCTAATTCAGCAGCATATAACTTAGTAGGTAAAGGTGTTACAGTTAATGTTCTTGATAATAAAGGTATTCCTTATACTGGTATAGTTAGAGGTGTAAGTGGAAACAATGGGACGAGTTATACAGTATCAATAGAGGTTTATGAGGATAATCAAACAAAGTATATTGATGTTCCAATGAGTAGTATTCAAACGGTTTTAGATGTAGGAGACTCATCACTTTCAGCTTTAAATAATATGAATACAAATATTGCGATGATGACAGCAAGTTCTTATATAGGAAAATATGTGGAACTTACTGAAAGTAAAGAAAATGGTAATAATGAAAAGGTAACAGGACAAGTTATGTCTGTATCTAGAGAAAATGGTGCTATAAATATTAAAGTTAAGCTTTTAGATGGAGAGGTAAAGACTTACGACTATAGTTTAGTTGAAAAGGTGCAAGATACTCCAATATAACAAAAGAAGGTGAGTTATGGGGTATAGAATAGTTAATGGAAGAGCATATGCTGTAGGTAATTTTTTTAACCTGGAAAGTGAATCAAAATTAACTAATGGTAACACAGGGGAAGTTAGCTTTAATGATGTATTAAATAATATAAAGACAGAAAATGAAGGATTTATTTTATCTAAACATGCTTGTAAAAGATTCAATGAAATAAGCTTTTCAAGAGATGATATGAATGTGATAAATAATGGTTTTGATTTAGCAAAAGAAAAGGGTGCTAAAAATGCAGTATTTATATATAAGGATGTGGCATTAATAGCTAATATAAAAAATAGAACAATAATAACTGCTGTAGAGAAAGAAAGAGCAGAAAATAATGTTTTTACCAATATAGATAGTGTAGTTATATTATAAAAATTTATTAGGCTGGACCAAATATGGAGGCCTTGTCTTGTGGAAAGATAGAAGCAAGAAACAAATGAAAAATTTTTAGGAGGAAATATTTATGTTAAGATCGTTATATTCAGGGATTTCAGGAATGAAAGTAAATCAAACTAAGTTAGACGTTATAGGTAATAACTTAGCCAATGTAAGTACAACAGCATTTAAAGGGTCAAGAGTAAATTTCAGTACTACAATAAGTCAAACATTAGGTAGTGCCAGTGCAGCATCAGATTCTTTAGGAGGTGTTAATGGTAAGCAAATAGGTCTTGGAGCACAAATTTCAAGTATTGATAAAATAATGTCTCAAGGTTCAATGCAATCAACATCAAGATCTCTTGACGTAGCAGTAGATGGAAGTGGATACTTTATGGTAGCTACTGGACCAGCACTTACAGGAGATGCTAAGGACTCTATAACAATAGTAAATAATGGAGTAGGCACTATGCCAGCTAATAGTTCAGTGGCATATACAAGAGATGGTTCTTTTGTGTTAGATAATGAAGGTAATCTTTTAACTTCAAAAGGTTATAGAGTTTTAGGATTTGCTATGCAAACAACAAATCCAGTTAATGGTGGTAATATTGATAATATAGAAGCAGATGGAAAAGTATTATATGTGGAATCAAATAATCAAACAAAAGCTATAGATGATAAATTAGTATCTTTAAAAATTCCAGATAAAGTAACTAAAATTGATAAAGCAGGTAATAAAACTCAAGTTGCAGTAAAGAGCTTTAATATATCATCTGATGGATTAATAACAGGTGTATTAGAAACTGGTGAAATAACAGCTCTTGGTCAAATAGCTATGTCAAGCTTTAAAAATGAAGTTGGTTTAACAGATATAGGAAATAATATGTATGAACCATCAGGAAGTTCAGGAGCAGCAATAATTTCAAGTGGTAAAAATAGTCCAACTAATAGGAATAGCTCAGGATATGGAGATATTCTTCAAGGATATTTAGAAATGTCAGGAGTAGATATGGCAGAACAATTTACTGATATGATAGTTGCTACTAAAGCTTTCCAAGCAGCAGGAAAAACAATCACTACAGGTGATGAAATTCTTTCAGAAATAATTAACTTAAAGAGATAGTTTGTAAATTATCAATTATGAGCAATGAATGATGGATTAAATTTAATTTATCATTCAGCTCATAAATTATAGTAAAAAATTGAATTACCAAAAATGAGTTAATTATTTTTAATTGATTCATTATTGGTAATTCAATAAGCAAGAAAGGTGTTAGTATGATTGATTTAACAGCAATGAATAATAAAGAATTTACTTTAAATGCAGATCATATAGAAAAGATTGAAGAAGTTCCTGAAACTTTAATAACACTTACCAATGGGAAAAAGTATATTGTTTTAGAAACTATACATGAAGTAAAAGATAAGGTTATAAGATATAAAAATAGAATAGCTACGTATAGAATTTAGGGGGAATTGATGTGAAGAAAACAGATATTATGACGCCGGCTGGGTTTGTACTTGGAGCTGCCTTAATAGGATATGGAATTGTTTCTGGAGGTCCTTTTAGTATATTTATTGATATTCCATCAATATTCATATGTGTTGGAGGATCTTTAAGTGCTTTATTTATCACATATACTATGGATGAAATAAAAGAGATGTTTGGAAGTCTTGGTAATGCATTTAAAGAAAGCAGTGCTTCTCAAAAAGATATAATAGTCCAGTTTTCAAATCTTTCACAAAGAGCAAGAAAAGACGGTTTATTATCTTTAGAAGAAGATATAAGTAATTTAGAAGATCCATTCTTAAAAAAGGGTATGCAAATGGTTGTTGATGGTATTGAGCCGGAAACTATTAAGGAAATATTAGAACTAGATATATATGAAACTGAAAATAGAGGAATGAATGTGGCAGGTATGTATAGTGCTTGGGGTGGATATGCTCCAGGGTTTGGTATGATAGGTACATTAATAGGGCTAGTTCAAATGATGCAAAACTTAAATGATATTCAAAGTATAGCTGTTGGTATGGGAGTTGCACTTCTTACAACTTTCTATGGTTCATTCTTAGCTAATTACTTTTGTAATCCAATAGGTGCAAATTTAAAAAGACAATGTGCATTAGAAACTGGTACAAGAACTATGATGTTAGAAGGTATCTTAGCAATACAATCAGGTGTTAACCCAAGAATTGTAGAAGAAAAACTTTTAACTTATTTATCTGCAAAAGAAAGATTAGAATATATAAATAGTAATACAGAAAATACAGAAGGAGTTGCATAAGTTATGGCAAGGAAAAAAGTACAGCGTGATGAACCAAGCGGTGATGAATGGTTAGCTACCTACTCTGATTGTGTTACTCTTTTGATGACTTTTTTTGTTCTTTTATATGCAATGTCTTCTACTGATGAAGCTAAAATGAGAGCACTTTCTCAAGCTTTCAGAAGTGTAATGGCAGGTGAAGTTGGTGATAGTATTTTAGAATATAATTTATATAATGGTGATGTTCCTTTAATTGGTGGAGAAACACCAACAGATACTGTAGATGGTGAAAATATTGAAGAAAGTATGTACTATCAAGTAAGTAAATTTGTTAAGGAGCATGAATTAGAAGCATCAGTGGAAATAATTGAAACTGAACAAGGTGTTGCCATTCAAGTTAGAGAAAGTATACTTTTTGAAACTTCAAAATCAACTTTAAGAGAAGATAGCAAGGAAGTATTATCATCTATTGCAGAATTATTATCTTCTATAGATAATACTATTGTAGTAGAAGGGCATACTGATAATAGACCTATTTCTACAGCAGAATTCCCTTCTAACTGGGAATTGTCAGTGGATAGAGCTGTAAATGTAGTAAAATATTTTGTTGAAAATACAGGCATAGATCCAAAAAGATTAAGTGCTACAGGATATGGTGAACATCATCCAGTGGTGCCTAATGATACTGAAGAAAATATGGCTAAAAATAGAAGAGTAAATATTTTAATTATAGCTGATGATAAGGAGTAAGAAATGGCAGAAGAAAAGAAAAAAGGTAAAGGTAAACTAATTATTATTATAGTTGTAGCATTATTACTGCTAGGTGGAGGAGTTTTTGCTGGAGTATATTATGGTATGTCAAAGGCAAATTCTGAAGAAGCACCAATAGTAGAAGCTTATACTGAATTAGGGCAATTGCTTGTAAATTTAAGTGATGAAGGTAGCAAAAAATATGTGCAAATGACTGCTACTGTTACTTATGACAGTGCTAATACAGAAGTAGGAGAAGAAATTACTACTAAGCTTGTTGCTTTAAGAGATTCAGCAATATTTTATTTAAAATCTTTAAAAACTTCAGATTTTACTGCTGATAATGAAGTTAATTTAAAGAGAGATTTAGTACAAAGATTAAATTCAAATTTAAAATCTGGAACTATTATAGATATTAAATTTAATGAACTTTTAGTTCAATAATAGGAAGTACATATATATGGAATTTGTATTGATGAGTATTAAAATTATAGGAACATTAATAGTTCTTATACTTTTAATGCTCTTACTATTAAAATTTAATGAAAGCAAATTAAATGAGGTAAATTCAAGAAAAACTATAAGAGTAATTGAAAGAACTCAGTTATCAAAAGATGTATCTTTACAAATAATAAAGATAGGAAAAAAAGCATATGTAATGTCAGTATCACCTTCTAAAGGTGAATTTATAAAAGAGCTAACTGAAGAAGAGCTAAATGAGATTGAAGTTTTAAAGAAATTTGAAATTGAAAAAAATAAAGAAGCTTTTAATAATATTATAAAGCCTTTTGAGGAAGTAATAAATAAACTAAAGAAAA
>OMNT01002946.1_pt1 | contig 12919 bp, 11 predicted proteins | sample 1672551 | NCBI WGS metagenome assembly OMNT01 (sample SAMEA3136698, study PRJEB25190) | human gut metagenome
TGGATTTCTCGGGGGTTTAATGTATCTATCTTAAATCACGCAATCACGTTTATAAGACTCTCCGGCAGAAGGCAGCAGCCGCAGTCCGATTCAAATGCAATCAAAGAACATTCCTCGAAACAGAGCAATTTTTCATCTTTCAAAAAGCTTACTGCCAGTCGTATATTCATTCCTCCGCAGGCATCAGCTGCGCCGTTGCTCCGTGCGCTTTCGATTATGCGTTCCGTTTCCTCTGCATCCGTTTTTTCAACCGAAACCACGGTGCATTCCACATGCTCGGGATAAAAGTCGGCCGCCCCGTCACCGCAAAGCTTAACGACAATTCTGTGCAGCAGCAGCGAACGAATTGATTCACCGAGTTTTGATACGCCCGATGTCGGAACAAGCTTGCCGCAGCCTTCCCGCAGTGCAGACAGGTGAGCAGGGTGCAGCATTTTTTCTAAATTGACCGTTTCGCCCGTATTCAAAAAACTCTGCAATGCTTCCGCAACGCGAGCTGAATCTTCTTCACCGCGCTCTCCGCTCACGGAGGCCGGGATGTTCGGCTGTTCGCAGCTTTCATCAGAATGCGAGGAATTTGCCGCATATAACACGGACAGCAGCTCATCAACCGGAAGCAGCTCCGATGACGGGAACGGCATTATCGCCGCCGCAGTTCCCGCAAGCACAATAAAAACCATGCATAAAAGCATGAATGCCGGAATCGGAAGCATCACTCTCCTGCTCCGATGTTTTCTGCCGCATTTCATACTCCGCCCTTTTTTATTCATCGTCATGACAATTCCTCCATGCATCCCTTCTGTCGGGTTTATTCTTCCCGCAGAGCATATCGGTATTCTTCCCAATGCATATATTCATCGGGTATTCAAAAAAAGCCCTGCACGCAAGCGTGCAAAGCTTTTTTGAGCAGTTATTCAAAATCAAATATCAGTCTACGATTCCATCGTTGAAGCTTTCCGCATCACCGTAGGACGTGTAATTCGTTCTGCCGCGATGTTTGGGCTTTGAGTACGTTTTCGGCACTTTTTTCACGCAGTGAATCAATGAAAACTCGCGTTTTGCAATATCCGTTATTCCGCGATTCAGGCAGCTTACGCCGTTCAAATAACGAAGCAGGCGAATTCCGAAGATTCTGAAAACGAGTGCAGCCGCAAGCGCAATGTACGGGTGCGCAGTAAGCTTGACAGAGGCGGAGATTTGCAGCTCATTCTGTGCACCGAACGCTGCAACGGCAGCGCCGAGTTTTGCATTGCCGATAAGCACCGCAATTATCAACACCAGCAATCCGATAATGTACATCGTGCTGCCGACACGCGCAAAATAGTAGCGCAGTTTTCCCCTTGAAAACAAACCGATAATCCCGAACAGCAGGAAATGAATTCCGCAGAGCATAAAATAGCTTTCAACTGCAAGCAAAATACCCTCCGCTGCCGTGATCAAATCCGCGTATTGATTCATATCCGTGCCGAAAGTTCCGGCAAGTCTTGACACCATGCCGCAATAATATGAGAACTGCGGTTTAAGCTGAAGAATTGTCAGCCTGTCGTCAACAACATTTGCCGAAACATATTTCACATTCAGATGAAACCACGGCATCGCAAGGCTCAAAATCAACAGCAATGCAAACACAGCGCAAAGCGGTTTGCTGAAATTGAATTTGCAGCGTTTTTTTCCGGAAACCTGAGCCGCTTCACCGCTGAAACTGTCATCAACAACGGTCCCCGTGCTGTGTGAATCCCTCACGAGTTTTCTTCCGCAAAGCGGGCAGTACTCGCCGGACTCAACCTCAATTTTGCAATCAGGACAATACATTTTTTCCTCCAATCCTTATTTGCCCGAAATTTTTTCAGGCTTCAGTATGTAATTTTTATGTCATCCGCACTGAAAACAATGTTTATTGTGCCAAGCTCGTCCGTACGGTAAATCTCAGCATTAACCTGCTTCAGTTTTTGAATTGTATCGTAGTCGGGATGTCCGTAGCTGTTGCCTTTTCCGACGGAAATTATTGCGTATTCCGGGCTGACAGCCTCCAAAAAACCGAGAGAGGAGCTTGTCGTTGAACCGTGATGCGGCACTTTCAAAACATCGGCATCGAACAAATATTTCTCATTGTTCAGCATTGCAGCCTGTTCGGAACGCACGGTTGCATCTCCGGTGAAAATCATCGAGTGATTTGCGTATTCCACGCGCATGATAAGGCTCCATTCATTCCAATCCGTCTTTGAATACTCATCAAATTCCGGTACGGGCGAAAGAACTGTCACCTTACAGTCGCTGTCCCAATCAATAACATCTCCCGCCCATACATAACTGCATGGAATGTCTTTTTCTTCAAGCACGGCGTTGATTCGTTTTTGAATCCTCGTTTCAAGCCCCGCTTCGGACATTACATATTTTCCGACATCAAAGGCATCGAGCAGATACGGCATTGAACCGACATGATCCGAATGGGTGTGCGAGCCGATAACAACATCAAGCTGCCGAACACCCTTTTCGCGGATAAACTGCTCAATCTGCTTTGAGTTTGAGGATTCGCCGGAATCAATCAGCATCGTTTTGCCGTTCGGCGAAATAACGAAGAATGAATCGCCCTGACCGACGTCAAGCGCGAATATCTGCATTTCGCCGTCAAAATTTCCTGTGGAATTACCCATTCCGGCATATAAACCGTATGCGGCAGCAAGCACGGCAATGATAATGCCAATGATGCGCACACCGATGGGCAATGACCCTTTTTTATTTCTTTGTTTTTCCATGCTATCAATTATACAGTAATTTGAGCAGAAATTGCAATATATTTATTGATTTTGACAAAGAATTAACGGTTATGCCTGTCTGCCTCCGTGAGCTTGACGTCCTGTGCGTTGGCTTTAAATGCGAATTTGTATCTGCGGATGTTTTTTGCAAAAAATTGCGGTAAAACGCAGGATTTATTCCTATTCCGCATCCAGATACGGCTTTGTGCCGTCGAGCACCGGCAAAGTGATTGTGAATGCCGCGCCTGACTGCATATTCACGACTCTGATGCTGCCGTGGTGCGCTCTGACAATATCATTCGCCATTGACAAGCCGATTCCGTAGCCTGCTTTTGCGGCGGCTCCGCGATGAAATCGTTCAAACATGAGCGGAAGTTCATCCTCCGGAATGCCCGCACCGTGATCCTCAATGCGAACTTCAATGTTCTGTATGCAGTCTTTGATTATGACGTTAACGGCAGTTCCGCGGGCGGTATGCTCAACGGCGTTTTTGATTATGTTGCTTATCGCCTGCGGCAGCCAAAAAGCATCCGCGGAAATGCAAATTGAATTCTTTGGTTCAAAAAGCAGTTCAACGCTGCGGGCTTCGGCAAGAGGGCTCAGTTCATCGCAGCATTCCTTGATTGCTTCTGAAAGATCGATTTTTTCCGGAACCATCGTTATTTTGCCGGATGCAAGCTGGCTTGATTTCAATACCCTGTCCACCTCGTCCGTGAGGCGGTTCATGCAAAGCTGACTTTTCTTCAAAGCTTCAACCTCATCCGGAAGCTTCAATTTCATTTGCAGAATATCCAGTCGAATCTGCAATGCGGTCGCAGCGTTTTTGATTTGATGCGCAATGTTTTCAACAAAATGCGTCATTTCTTCTTCACGATGCGCGGAAGCGGCACGCATGAGCGAAAACTGCGCCGTAAGCTCGGAAAATGCGTTTTGAAGATTCGCAACGGCTCCTTCGTTCAATGTTTCTTCAATATCGTCCTCCGGATACAGCAAAAAATGCTCAACCGACTTTGAAAGCCTGTCGAGCTCACGTCTTTGCCTGCAAATATGAAACAATTCACCGCCGAGCGCCGCAGCAAGCAGGACGACAAGCCAAATCAGCCATTGCATTGCGTTTTCTCCGTTCGTTATCTTCCGTAAAAACTCTTATTGCTCCGTAACGGGCAATGTCCAGCGGTAACCTATGCCGCGCACGGTTTCAATGTAGGGCTTGCCGTTAACCTTTCCGAGTTTGTCGCGCAGCCGACTGATATTCACGCTTAAGGTGTTTGCATCCACAAATGCCGAATCCTTATCCCAAACCAGATACAGAAGCTCCTCACGGGACACGGTCTGTTTCGAATGCGTTATCAGTGCCGCAGCAAGCTTTGTTTCGGTTGCGGTCAGCTCAAGCACGTTCCCTTTTCGCCTGATGCGGCAGCTTGCGCTGTCGTAGCTGAGTTCTCCCGTTCTCAGGACTCCGCTGCTCTTTTTTGATGTGCGTCGCAGCAGAGCTTCAATGCGGACAAGAAGTTCATGCATCCTGAACGGCTTTGCAACATAATCGTCCCCGCCGGCACGGAAGCCGCGCACAAGCTCGATTTCACTGCTGCATGCAGTTAAAAAAAGTATCGGCACATTTGAAAACTCTCTTATCCTGCGGCAAAGCTCGTAACCGTCATCCTGCCCTAAACGTACGTCCAGAATAACTAGATCCGCACCGCCGTCACGCATTGTCTGCATTGCGGCAGAGGCGCAGTCCGCGCATGAAACGGTATAGCCGTCGCTTTCAAGAATTTCCCGCAGCCCATCGGCAACGTTTTTATCGTCTTCAGTGACAAGTATATGTTTGTTCACGGCACTGCACCTCCTGCCTGTTTTCAGTCATTCAACAACATCCGCATTCCCGTTCGGGGTTCATTGTTTATTATAGCTGATTTGAGACAATCTTTCCATCCTCAATTTTAATTATTCTATCCGCTTTTTTTGCGATCTCAAGATCATGGGTAACGATTATCAGAGTCTGCCCGAAACGCGCCGCACAGCTGCTCAGCAGGTTAAGCGTGTCCTCCCCCGCTTTTTTGTCCAAATTGCCCGTCGGCTCATCCGCAAAAATGATATGCGGCTTTGCAAGAATCGAGCGCGCTATTGCAACACGCTGCTGCTCACCGCCGGAAAGCTCATAAGGGTACTTTTTCAGCTTTTCTTCAATTCCGAGCATCTTTGTAACCTCTGCAAGAAATGTTTCGTCCGGCTTCCTGCCGTCCAGCCTCAGCGGCATACAAATGTTGTTCAGCACGGAGTACTCATCCAGCAGATTGAACTGCTGAAACACAAATCCCATGCTGCGTCTGCGAAAGATTGCCATTTTTTCGTCAGAGAACGAGAACATATCCACGCCGTCGATAAGCACTTTTCCGGATGTCGGCCTGTCCAGTCCGCTCAGAACATGAAGCAGGGTGGATTTTCCCGATCCGCTTCTTCCGATTATCGCATAGAAAAGTCCCTTTTCAATCGAAAGATCGACTCCGTTCAATGCGTTCACCGCTCCGGATGATGTTTTGTACTCTTTGTACAGTTTTTCTGCCCGTAAAATAATTGACATAATTCTTCTCCTTATATTTCAAAATAAATTTTCGTCCAAGATTCATCTTTCGTTCAAAACGGCCGTTCAGCGTCCGCGAAGCATTGCCGCAAGATCGTTTCGCGTCAGTCGATGCTTTGCTGCACGGGAGAGCAGGATGAGTATCGCTGCGCAGCTAACCGTAATGAGCACAACCGTCAGCGCGTTCGCTCCCCCCTGTGCAAGTCCCGAAAGACCGGATTGCACGAAATCAAGCACATTCATATCTGCATTCACTTCCTGCCGATGGTTATAATGCGAAATTGCAGAAGCAAACATATATGCCGCATACACGAGCCAGCCGCACAATACTGCTGCTGCGCCGCGCAGCGCGGCACGGCAATTCAGCTGCCACCGAAGCTGACGTTTGGACATTCCGAGCGCACGCAGAATGCCGAATTCGCGCTCTTCTCCCTCCGCTTCAAGCGTCAGAATGTTTCCGATAAGCAGCAGCATGACCAGTGCGATGCAGCCGCATCCCGAGTAAATCAATATGAGCTTTTGCAGATCCTCCTGTATATACGCTGCATACTGTTCACGGTTGTTGTTCATTGAAATGCTTTGTTTGGCAGTTATTTCAGCAAGCACACTGTCCGTTGAAACATAGCCGGCATTAAGGTCGGTATATACATTCGCAGTGTTATAGCCGTATTCGGCTTCAACAGCGTTTTTGTCACCGGTAACAAAGCTTCCGCAAAGGCTGCCCGGCTCGCATTCCGTCAGGATGTTTTTCAGGAATTCGTCCGAACAGAATACTGTGTACGGCTGATAAGCACCTGTGAGAATCAGATTGGTTTTTTCGTGATCGAATTCTGCCACGGCAGCGATGCTTACGTTTTTTGTGAGCAGCTTGCTGTAAGCGCCTAACCTGCATGCATCTTCCTCCCGAATGAGTTTTGAACCGTAGCAGCCGACTGAAATTTCATCCCCCGCCGATAAATCGGCTGCGCCGAAGTGTTCACGATTAAAAAACACTCCGCCGTCCGTTCCGACAGGAAAGGACATTATGACGCCTTCTCCGTTTGAAAACGCCTGCCATGCCGCCGCATCAACAGCGGAAGGGTCAATCAATGTGCCGAGGCTTTCCTCCGATAAGGCATACAGGCACACGGCTGCACCGTCCTCAAACTGAGGGTCATATTCACGCAAAGCGGTGAAAAGGCTGCTGTTTTTGTCGCCGTCGAACGTCAGCTCCACCGTCATCGAATTAAATGCAGCTGCCTTTGTGACGCCGGGTATGCTCTGATAGGTTTTCAGCATATCCGCAGTAATAAGCTGTGCATTTCGACCATCCCTGATAAATGCAACCTCCGAAGATTCCGCATTCAGAACATATGCAGGTTGATTTTGCCATTTATGCATATCAGCTCTCGGATAAAGTGATTCCAGAATGCCGAATATAACCGCACCGCAGAATACAGCGGCAAGCAGCACGACCGCAGTGCGGCGAAAAACATCAAACGCACGCGCACGTCGGCGGGCTGTATGCATCCTGCCCGTCAGCGGCTCTGAAAGTGCGATGCGGAAAACAGCCATTCGCGCCGCAAATATCCCTGCAATCCAGCACAGTGCCGTTACTGCAAGCTGTGACAGCGGAACGTCCACCTGCACCGGTGCGGATTTTGCATACACAAACAGCTTCAGAATCAGCTTTGTTATAATGGTTCCGAGCAGTGTTCCCGCTCCAAGCGCAGGCAGGCACAGAATAAGCGTTTCAAACGTCAGCAACAGTCTCAGCTGCCGTTTTGTTATGCCTATACTTCGGAAAAGAGCGATTCCTCTGACCTGCTTGCGGAGCTGAACAGCGTATATGCAGACCACTGCAATAACGGTCACGGCAAGAATCAGGCAAATATAAAACGAATGATAATTCGCTTCGCCTTTATCCGAAAATGCGGCGGTGTTTATGCAAACAGCTTTGTCCGCATTTGTTCCGCGACGTGTTTTTTGCATGTATGCATTGATACTCTCCGCTGCCTGTCCGCGTTCCGCTTCATCAACTTCAAAAAAGAATTGACGGTTTGCTGCCGCGACCGAAACATGCGCCGCCACCGCTGTGGACTGCTCATTCATCTGCGCAGCTGTTTCAATTGCTTTGGTACGCAAATTTTCTCCCGCCGTATTTGTGATAAGCGCACCGCAAATAGGTTTTGAAAGCTTGTTCTCGCTCAATTGCCAAAGGCTCGAGTATTCGCGCAAAACGCCGCACAGTGTGAAGGTGCATTCAACCGGGATTTTTATCCCTTCAACGGATTCTTCGGATTCGGCATCAAAAAGAACTGTGAAGTCAATCTCCTGTCCGATCGTATAATTCTTTCCGAGTTTCGAAAGAGCGGAAGCTTCCAACGCTATTTCACCATCATGCTGCGGGAACTCTCCGTCCTGCAATTCGATTCGTCCGATTTTGAGCAAATTCCCGTCCGCCGAACCTACGGATGTGACCGCGACGCCGCTTTTTGATGCTGCCTGACCGTACACCGTCGCCGCTCCGATCTCTCCGATGCCGTTCACCGTACTCAAAAATTCCGCATCGCCCTCAATTCCGTACGGTATTGCACCGTACCATGCGCCGTAGGTGTTCAGCCTGTATTCCGCATTCGTTTTTATAATGCTGCCCGTTATGCAAAGCGTAACAAGCACAGCGGCAAATGAAATTGTCAGAATGATAACCGTAAGCAGGCTGCTGCGCTTTTTCCCCTTCAGCCCATGCAGCGCAAGTTTGAAAAGCTCTTTTTTCATTTTGCTCATTCCTCTCCGTTTTTTCGATTTTGCTTGAGTTACCGACCGTGTAACGGCCGACTCCGCTCGGCAGCAGTGTCTGCTTAAACCAACCTTTGCCGGCTCTGTAATGCATTGCGATTTAACTCATGCTTTTTAAGCAGGCAGGTACAACATCCGATGTTATCCGCCTTTCAACAAACAAAAGTATAGCATGCCATGCTTACAACAGGCTTTCAGCCGTGCTTACAGTTTTGTAAGTTTCGTGCCGCATATCCGAATTTAATCGGTATTCACTTATTATATCACAACTTCGCTGCAAAAAATTGCCGCACCGAACCGCCGTCCGACACGTTGCAAATGCGCGATAAAGCGGCTTCTCATAAGGCGAAATAAGTATATTCCTGTTTTTTCAATATATTTGCATTATTCAGGTTGACTAAACGATGAACATTGAGTATAATGTATCAGTAATTCGAGTCGGCCGCGGTCGGGTTGAATCATTCATTTCCCGCAAGAGAGAGGGGGGAAACTGATAATGGAAATCCGTGTTGGTGAAAATGAATCCTTGGAAAGCGCAATTAAACGTTGGAAGCGTAAATGTGCTCGTTCAGGTATCCTTGCTGACGCAAGAAAGCGTGAGCATTACGAAAAGCCCAGCGTAAAACGCAAAAAGAAGGCTGAAGCCGCAAGGAAACGCAAGTATTAATTGCATCCTGCTTTACCGTTTTTTCAAAATGAATCAGCTTTGCTGTCGTTCATTTTAAAAAGCGAATATGTTTAATCGAAGTGCAGAAGAGCGATTTCGCCCGTCTGCACTTCTTTCGTTTTTGTCTGTTTTTTCGGCAGACCGCCGTTCTTTCATGTTAACATGGGTTCACTAACACGGATTCAGCCGTCAGTTTTTAATCATCCTGCCGATTTCGGTGGACTCTATATACCTTTCTTTAATCGCCTTCAATTCCGTCATATGCGGCTGCGTCATATGGATTTTTTGCAGTTCCGCATTTTCCCATGTTTCGGCAAGCAGCAGTGTGTCGGGGTTTTGAACAGAGGCAAAATATTCGTACCGCCGACAGCCCTTTTCATCAAGTATCCGCTGAAGGATCCCGCTCGATTTGACAGCGTTCAGAAACGCTTCCCGCATTCCGGGTTTTGCGGTGTAGATAACAAACAGATTAAGTTCATCGTTTTCGTTCATGTTCAGGTTAGCCCCCTTCAATTATTGTTTGTTCACGGTACAGCAAAACCGCAGCAGCCGTGCCGATTCCGAAACGGAAATCACAAAGCTGCTGCGGCAATTTCAGGTTCTGTCGCAGCTCGAAGCTCTCCCTCGACTGCGAAGAAAAAATCATTATTCGTCAGCCCTGTGCTGAGCAAAGAGCCTGCATGTTCGGCAATTCCGTGTTACGCAGTTACGCAAAGAACCTGCCGATTCGGCAATTCTGTGTTACGCAGTTACGCAAAGAACTTGCCGATTCGGCAATTCTGTGTTATGCAAAGAACTTGCCGATGATATCAACGATTTCAGCACCGATGCGCTTCTGAGCTTCGGTGGTGGAAGCACCGATATGGGGGGTGCAGCTGACATGGGGATGGCTGTAAAGAGCCTCGTTCTTGCTGGGTTCTTCTGCCCAAACATCAAGACCTGCTGCATAAACCTTACCGCTGTTGAGTGCATCAAGCAGCGCTGCTTCGTCAACATTTGTGCCGCGGCTGGTATTAATGATAACAACGCCGTCCTTCATCTTTGCGATATTTGCAGCATTGATGATTGCGCCGCCGTCAACTGCGGGAGCATGAACGCTGATGAAATCTGATTTTGCAAGCAGCTCGTCCATTTCAACATAGTTGATGCCGGTCTGCTCTTCGATGCCGGGAATATGGAAAATATCGAATGCGATAACATTCATGCCCATGCCCTTAGCCATCCTGCCGAGAGCCTGTCCGATTCTGCCGAAACCGACGATGCCGAGGGTTTTGCCGTGAATCTCAATGCCCTTGTATGCCTTCTTTTCCCATTTGCCTTCGCGCATGGTGTGACCCGCAACGCTGATGAAGCGAGCGCAGGAGAGCATATGAGCCATTGCAAGCTCTGCAACAGCATCACTGGAAGCGCGGGGAGTGTTCATGACCTTGATACCCTTTTCTTCGGCATATTTGTGGTCGATATTGTCGATGCCGACGCCGCCGCGGATGATGAGCTTCAGTTTGCCGGTTTCGCATGCCGCATCAATGATGGGAACGCGAACTTTGGTTGCGGAACGAACAACGAGAACATCAAAGTTCTTTACCTGTTCTGCAAGCTCTGCCGGCTCATAGAACTGTTCAACGACTTCATGACCCTGTGCGCGCAGTGCGGCAACAGCATTCTTTTCCATACCGTCTGATGCAAGAATACGCATAGTATAATCTCCTTAGTAATGTATAATTTATCAATTGGGTGAAAACTGTCGCGGGCAGGGTGCGAAACGCTGCCCGCAGCAGTCGGCTGCATTTTTATTTAATGACAGCAAACGGACTCAGGCTCAGCCCTTGTAATTCTCCTGCTCGTATTTGCGGAGGAAATCAACAAGAGCAACAACGCCTTCCTTGGGCATTGCGTTGTAGATGGAGGCGCGCAGACCGCCGACGCTCTTGTGACCCTTGAGGTTGTCAAAGCCCGCTGCTTTGGTTGCTGCAACAACTTCCGCATCTGTTTCTTTAGAAGCGGTTACAAAGGGAACGTTCATGAGGGAACGGAATTCCTTTTCAACCGTGCCGCGGAACATCTTGGACTGATCCAGGAAGTCGTAGAAAACCTTTGCCTTGTCGATGTTAATCTCTTCCATCTTCTTCAGGCCGCCCAGGTTCTTGAGGTACTTGAAGACCTTGCCGCAGACGTAGATCGCCCAGCAGTTGGGGGTGTTGTACATGGAGCCAGCGTCCGCATGGGTCTTGTACTGCAGGTAAACGGGCAGATCCTTCAGATCGTCCCGGATGAGGTCTTCACGGATGATAACAACGACCATACCGGCGGGGCCGACGTTCTTCTGAACACCGGCGTAGATCATGCCGTAGTCAGAGACGTTGCAGGGGCGGGACAGGAACATGGAGGACTGGTCGGAAACCAGGACATGGCCCTTGGTGTTGGGCAGCTTGTTCCAGGTAACGCCGTGGATGGTCTCGTTCTCGCAGATGTAGACATAGTCCGCATTGTCGGGGATGTCCAGATCGGAGCAATCGGGAACGTAGGTGTAGTTCTTATCGGCAGAGGAGGCAACGACCTTGACTTCGCCGACCTTCTTGGCTTCGGCAATGGCCTTCTTAGACCAAGCACCGGTCTCGACGTAGCAAGCAACGCCGTTCTTCATCAGGTTCATGGGAATCATGGAGAACTGCAGGGTAGCGCCGCCCTGGATGAAGAGGACCTTGTAGTTGTCCGGAATGTTCATCAGATCGCGCAGGTCCTGCTCCGCCTCGTCGATGATCTGCTGAAAGACCTTGGAGCGGTGGGACATTTCCATGACGCACATGCCGGAACCTCTGTAGTTCATCATCTCGTCACGGACTTCTTCCAGTACTGCCTCGGGCATGGTAGCCGGACCGGCGGAGAAGTTATAAGTGCGGCCGTATTTCATTTTATCGTACCTCCTGAAACGTCGTTCATAATGAAATCTTCAGGGCAAACCCTGTCACTACCTCGAGTATACCGCAGTTTCACCCAATAATCAACCTCTTTTCACAAAAATTTTTTGAAGGTCTAAAAGATTTTTGTTCGTAATTTGGTCAAGTGCAGCAAAGCGCCGGTTCCTCGGGCAAAACGCGCGGCACGGCAGCGGGAAACACACCGCTGCCGTGCCTGGTATCGCTGTTTGCGCGCCGCCTTACCGCCCTGGATGGCCAGTAGGCTGTGACGCCGCCGCGCTGTGCTGCACGGCCATGTATTTTCGCCGGGTGGCCTGCCCGCCGCGGATATGGCGTTCGGCCTTGTTTTGCTGCAAAATGGCCTGCACCTGCAGAGAGAGCGGCCGGTTATACTGGGGCAGCCGCTCGGTCAGGTCCTTATGTACGGTAGATTTGCTGATCCCAAACTGTTTTGCCGCAGCGCGAACCGTGGTGCGGTTTTCGATGATGTACACAGCCAGATCGCAGGCTCGCTGCTCGATGTCATGCTTCATAGATACCACTCTCCATATTCGCGTGGTTCATATATATGGCACCAGCCCGGCAAATATACGCGCCGCCCGCAACAGTTCGCGGTCGTAATTTTTCGTTGACATTCCCGTAATATCTGCTACACTATAAACTATAAAAAGAGACCGGACGGCATGCCGCCCGGACATAGAGAGAAAGCGAGGATTATTTTATGAGTACAATCGCAAATCTGGGCGCTATGGGCATCGTTGCCATCATTATCGCCATTGTGGCCACAGTGCTGGCCTTTATCTTTATCGTCCCGGAAAAGCGCCGGGCGCAGATGGGTGCCTTCGGCAAATTCCTGCACGACACCTGCAACTTTAAGTATCTGATCGTTGAGAAGATCCTGCAGGCCCTGTACATCTTCGCCACAGCGTATGTCATTCTGGCAGGCTTCTTCATGCTCTTCATGGCCCCGCAGGATTGGTTCACCGGCACCCGCCATTGGCTCGGCGGCTATGGCCTGCTGACCATGATCGTCGGCCCCATTGCCGTGCGGCTGGTCTATGAGTTGCTGATGATGGGCATCCTGCTGGTCAAGCACGTCATCTCCATCAACTGCAAGCTGCGCAACCAGAACGACGGCGCCCAGGCAGACCCCTTTTCCACGCCAGACATGTCCGCAATGAAGACCACGCTGCAGCAGAAGGCCGCCAAGCGCGCC